>OFGB01001826.1_pt1 | contig 12261 bp, 13 predicted proteins | sample 1521491 | NCBI WGS metagenome assembly OFGB01 (sample SAMEA3504095, study PRJEB24116) | mouse gut metagenome | biome: mouse gut; feature: mouse-associated habitat; material: faeces | place: Denmark | collected 2011
GGTGATACGAATCGAAATCTATGACTCCGCCGGCGAAGAGATATTAAAGGGCTGTGAAAAAATCTGTAAAAAATATGATTCCATGTTCTCCAATAAGGTAGAAGACAGCGAGATCTCCCGGATCAACAATGCGGGCGGCGCTCCCGTCGAAGTATCCTCCGAGACGGTCACTCTTATCAAGAAAGCCGTCTACTACAGTGATCTGTCAAACGGCGTCTTTGATATTACCATTGCCCCCGTATCTAATTTGTGGGATTTTCATGCCGACGAGCCTGTTCCCCCCGCGGCAGAAACTATTGCGGCGGCGGCAAGCCATGTGGATTATAAGAATATCCTGATCAAAGACAATACCATTCAGCTTCTGGATCCCTATGCCTCTATCGACGTCGGAGCCATCGCCAAAGGCTATATCGCCGACAAGCTGAAGGATTACCTGAAAGACCATGGCATCCGCCACGCCCTCATCAATCTCGGCGGCAATGTCCTTGCTATGGGTAAGAAATTAGACGGTTCTGAATATAATATCGGTATCCAAAAACCCTTTGACCAAACCGGAGAACCGATAACATCTATCCGGCTGTCCGATAAATCCGTCGTAACCTCCGGTACTTACCAACGTTACTTTGAGTCGGAAGGGAAAATGTATCACCACATACTGGATCCCCATACAGGGTATCCCTGCGAGAATAACCTCCACAGCGTTACGATCATTACAAACTCATCCCTCACCGCAGACGCCCTAAGCACTACCTGCTTTCTGCTGGGTTACGATAAAGGGCTTCGGCTGATAAATCAGCTGGATAACGTGGACGCGGTTTTTATCACAAAAGACAACGAGATCCATTATTCAAAAAATTTCCAGCATAAGCATTAAAGCATACCAGATATTAATACAGAAAAGGGGGCTGCGGGGAAATATAATATTCCCTGTCAGCCCCCTTTGATCAACTGTTAATAAAACATTCCTGAATCAAACGCACTGAAAATCATCGTACCAAACAAAACAACAAATATCAGATAAATTGCCAGCACAATTCCCATGATAACCAACTGAGCGCGGCAGAAGTTCCGTCGGTTTATATTCGTAGACTTGCTGAACGCCCATATAAAATAGATAACGATCCCGCCGCATGGAATCATAGCCGCCAATATCGTAAGAATCCAGTCTCCCATAGACATCGGTGAAGTATCCTGTCCCTGTCCGTATGGGTTATAATTCCCGTTATTCCCGGTATTATAGCTATAATTGTCCTGGTAATTGTAATTATTCTGCTGATTATAATTATATCCATTACTCTGTTGGCCATAACTATATCCGCTGTTCTGCTGGTCTTGCTGACCATAACCATATCCATTGCTCTGCTGATTATAATTATAGTTATAACTATTCTGCTGATTTCCGTATGGCTGCTGACCGGCATTATTCATACCTGTCTGATTCGCATTAGGATCCGTATACTGCTGACCGGCGTCCGTCTGTGCGTTCCCGGAATCCATATTCTTTCCTTCAACGCCTGTTTCTTTAGATAAACTCACTGGAGCGCCGTCGTCTTTCGGTGTATTATCAAAATTATTGTCCATGGTGAATATCCTCCTCGTAAACTCTTAACATCTCTTTGTCTATTTTACCACGGGAAGTGTAGAATATCAACAAAAAATCTTCGGCCGGCAATGCCGACGCATCGCAGAAGATTCCTCGAATAATAGCTCATCGGCGGATCTCCGGGGAAAAATTTCAACATTCTCCATATGTAAAACAATATCATAGCCACCGCCGACAAAAGCACCAGGGCCTTAAGTAGACTCCCCATATTCTGCTTCCTGATATATCGGTTCCAACCGAAAATCCCTGCATAAAAAGCGATAGGGTATATAAAAGGATGCATCCGAAAAGCCCCAGAAAAATCCAGCCGGAGCAGGCAGAAAAGCGCCCTAGTCAGTCCGCATCCCGGACACGGCAGCCCTGTAATCATAACCATCGGACACAGGCTGTGCAGATATTTTTTCCCAAACACAAAATAGGCGACAAAAAATATAATCGCCCATTTCATATCTTTTATATCTTCCCATAATAACTTCAAAGCATCCTGTACTACCGATACAAAAGTTCGTCTCATCTAAATCCAATCCCACATTGCAAAACCGCCGCCTACATAATAATCTTCTTCGGGCACTTCTCGGCGCATTTACCGCAATTCGTACATTTTTCCGGATCGATATGCGCAACATTGCCTTCTACCTTGACGGCGTCAGATTCACAGACTTTCTCGCACATCTTACAGCCGATGCATCCAACGGAACATGCTTTCATAACGTCCTTGCCCTTATCGTGAGAGCTGCACTGTACCAGATGTTTCTGATCATACGGAACGAGCTCGATAAGCTTCTTCGGACATGCAGCTATACACTTACTGCAGGCTTTACACTCTTCCTTATCCACAACGGCAACGCCGTTCACGATATGGATAGCGTCGAAAGGACATGCCTTCACACAGCTTCCCTCGCCGAGACATCCATAATTACAGGACTTCGGTCCTCCGGCCTGCATCATGTTAACCATCACACAGTCGTTCAGACCATGGTATTCATAATCCTTTCCTGCCTTATCGCAGGTTCCCGCACATTTCACAAAAGCAACCTGGCGGGCCTGTGAGCCTGCCTCTATCCCCATGATAGCGCCGATCTTCTCTGCAACCGGAGCTCCGCCTACCGGACAGCCGCCGATCTCGGCTTCTCCTTTGACGATTGCCGCCGCAAGACCGGAACAGCCCGCGTAACCGCAGCCGCCGCAGTTATTTCCCGGAAGCACTCCAAGGATGGCTTCCTCCCTCTCGTCAACCTCTACCGCAAATTTCTTGCCTGCAACTCCCAGGAACACACCGATGAACAAACCGGTGCCGCCCACGATTACCGCAGCAATGATAATACCTGTAACACTCATCGTTACATCCCTCCTATATCAGTCCTGAGAATCCACAGAACGCAATCGCCATAAGGGTTGCTGTCACCAGCACGATCGGCGTTCCCTGGAAGGACTCTGAAATATCGTTGTATTCGATCTTCTCACGAATTCCCGCCATGACCACAATAGCGATCAGGAATCCGACAGATGTTCCGATACCGTTAATCACACCCTGAAGGATATTGTACTCCTTCTGTACGTTGGTGAGCGCTACGCCAAGCACCGCACAGTTCGTGGTAATCAAAGGCAGATACACGCCGAGCGCATTGTAAAGCGGCGGCATCGCTTTTTTAAGAAACATCTCCACAAACTGAACCAACGCCGCGATAATCAGAATGAATACGATAGTCTGCAGGTATTCAAATCCTAACGGCATCAGGATAAACTTATAGATCAAACTGGTAACTAAAGACGCTATCGTAATAACGAATACTACGGCTCCGCCCATACCCGCCGCGGTATCTACTTTCTTAGATACGCCAAGGAAAGGACATATTCCCAAGAATTGGCTGAGTACAACGTTATTCACGAGAGCAGATCCGATTGCAATAATCAATAATTCTTTCATCTATGTACCCCTCCTACTTCTCATTTCCTGTCGGAAAAACTTTACCACTGCATCCGCCGTTGCCGCAGGAACCGCAGCCTTCTTTGCATCCCGACGCTTCCGGAACCTTCTTGCCCTTCTTCGCCGCATTGCTCCTTACCTTATTCTGCAAAGCTACAAGGAACGCCAATACCAGGAATGCTCCCGGCGGAAGGATGAAGATCGTTACCGGCACATAGCCGCCCGTTCCTGCCGCTGCATCCGCAAGCGGAAGGATCTGCTTTCCGAAAGCCGCTCCCGTACCGATTACTTCACGCACGACACCGATCGCCGTCAGACCTACCGTAAATCCAAGTCCCATACCGATACCGTCAAAGATGGACGGCAGAACCGGATTCTTGGACGCATAACTCTCGGCGCGGCCAAGGATAATACAGTTTACCACGATAAGCGGAATATAAATTCCAAGGGAATCATACAGGCTTGGAACGAAACCTTCCAGCAAGAACTGTACGATCGTTACAAATGACGCCACAACTACGATAAACGCCGGCATTCTGACAGAATCCGGAATAATCTTACGCAGCATGGAGATCAGCATATTTGACAGCACAAGTACGACCGTCGTAGACAGTCCCATACCTACGCCGTTAATGGCGGACGTCGTTACCGCCAGGGTCGGACACATACCCAACATCAGCACGAAGGTAGGGTTTTCTTTGACCAGACCGTTATAGATTCTTTCGGTACAATTATTCATCTTACTACCTCCCGTCTTTTATTGAAATGCAGCTTGATAATATCCAAGCGCTGCGTTAACCGCACCGGTTACAGATCTTGAGGTGATGGTAGCGCCGCTTAGAGCGTCGATGGGCTCCCCGTCTCCTCCGTCCTTAGATACTACAAACTTCTCCGCCTGTTTGCCTTCATACTGTCCATAGAATGAAACCTCTGCCGCCTTCATTCCAAGACCCGCCGTCTCATTGATGGACAGGATGGACACTCCGTTCACCGTGCCGTCGCCGGTAATACCGACCGTCACCTGGATACTGCCGCCAAAACCATCCTTATCCGTAGCCGTTACAACATATCCCATATCGCCCACGGTACAGGCTTCATCAATCGTCCCGTTTACACCCATGTCGGCAAGCGCCTGATCGGCGGCCGCCTGGTCGATATCTACCTGCTCGAAATCATTAATATCCGCCTCCGGAAATACCTTCTGCCACGCCTCTTTCTTCTTCGTCTCCTGCGCCTGTGCAATAGGAGCTTTCGTGATCTCATATACAAGTCCGAGCCCCAGGCCCGCAACCAGCGTGATCAACGTCAGAATCAACGTATTCTTTAATATTTTATTCATTACTTCTCTCCTCCTTTACCAAAGGGCTTTGGAAGAGTAACTCTCTCGATCAAAGGCACCACAAGGTTGCTGATGATGATCGCATAAGATACACCTTCCGCGGAACCGCCGAAGAGACGGAACAGACCTGTCAGGATACCAAGAAGCATACCATAGACGATCTGACCCTTCTTCGTGATCGGTGAAGTCACATAATCGGTGGCCATAAACCATGCTCCGAGCATCAGTCCGCCTCCGCATAAATGCGCGGTGATATACTGGGGATCGAAGAATCCCACGTCAGAATTCGCAAAATGCCCGAAGATACCGATGAATACTATAAACGTCACAATATAAGTTCCAGGAATCCGAAGATCAATCACTCCCATCAGGATCAGGAAGATCGCGCCGATAATAATCGCGATCACGGACGTCTCGCCGATGGTACCCGGGATCCGCCCAATCAGCATACTCATGCTGTCAACCGCTTCCCCCGCCTTTAACTGCGCAAGGGGCGTCGGTCCCGTCACGCCGTCATAGATAAAAGTGGTCATCTGACTGGTAAATGAAATCAGAAGGAAACATCTTGCGCCAAGAGCCGGGTTCATGAAGTTCTGACCCAGTCCTCCGAAAAGCTGCTTCACGATCAGGATTGCAAAGACACCTCCGATCACTCCCATCCACCACGGCGCTGAAGCCGGCATATTCAGTCCAAGCAATAAACCGGTAACCACCGCGCTGAAATCGTCTACCGTAATCTTCTTGTGCATTAATTTCTCATATATGTATTCTGTCAGGACAGATGACGCCGTCGTACAGATCAGCATCACAAGAGCCGACAATCCAAAGTTCCAGATACCAAAAGCAGATGCCGGCAGCAACGCAATCGTCACATACAGCATAATCTTACCAGAAGTATCCTTGGAACGTATATGTGGTGAAGATGACATTTTTAACTTGTTCTCACTCACGTTCGTTCACCTCTTCCTCTCTTTTTATTTCTCCTACTTCTTCTTACGGTTCGCCAGGGCTATCTTCCTCATAGAACCGATCGCCTGTTTCAGCGGCCTCTTCGCCGGACACACGAAGCTGCAGGAACCACATTCCATACATTCCAGACCCTCGTGCTTTGTAAACGCCGCCTCGTCGTGATGCTCCGCATAATCCGCAAGCCTGGAAGGAATCAGCCGGCTCGGACATGCATCCACGCACCGCCCGCAGTTAATACATGCCGTCGGTTCATACTTCGCAACCTCATCCTTTGTAAGACAGAGGATCGAAGAAGAAGTCTTTGTAATCGGCACGTCAAGCGTGAACATAGAAAATCCCATCATCGGACCGCCGGAGATTACCTTCTCAGGCTCATTCTTGTATCCGCCTGCCGCCTCGATAAGCTCCGCCTGATTCAGACCGAAAGGAACCTTAAAATTCCCCGGTTCATTCACCGCGTCGCCGCTTACGGTAGTCACGCGCTCCATAGAGGGCCTGCCTTCCGCAACCGCTTCATAGACGCTGATCATCGTCGCAACATTATCAACCACACATCCTGCGTCCGCAGGAAGCATCGCCGAATTAATCGCTCTTCCCGTGGTTGCATAAATAAGCTGACGCTCGCCGCCCTGAGGGTACTTCGTCTTAAGCGCAAGCACTTCCATACGCGGCTCGTCTTTCGTAAGCTCACGCAACTTCTCGATACAATCAGGTTTATTATCCTCTACCCCAAATATGCCCTTTGCGTTGTCAAAAAGCTTGAGGATAATTCTCATCCCGCCTACCAGTTTCTCCGGAACCTCCAGCATACATCTGTAATCTGCCGTGATATATGGTTCACACTCCGCACAGTTTGCTATAATATAGTCTATCTTATCCGGCTCCTTCGGAGAGAGCTTCACTCTGGTCGGAAATCCGGCGCCTCCCATACCTACGATTCCCGCATTGCCGATCGTATTCAGAATCTCCTCCTTGGTCATCTCATCCAACGGTTTTACAGCCGGATATTCTACCTCTTCATACTCTCCGTCATTCTCGATCACGATACTGTTCACCGTCCCGCCTGTCGGGTTCAGATGAGGGGCGATCGCCTTCACCTTACCGGAAACCGACGCATAGATCGGAGCCGATACAAAGCCTCCGGCTTCTGCTATCATCTGGCCCTTCAAGACACGGTCGCCTACCGCGACGATTGGATTCGCCGGGGCGCCGATATGCTGGGATACCGGATATACCAGATCCCCTTTGGGTTTTACTTCGACAATGGCCTTCTCTTTTGCCAGGCTCTTGCCGTCATCCGGGTGAATACCACCCTTAAATGTTAACAATGCCATCCCTATATCCTTCCTTCCTTCCTTTTTTCTCTTTTATTACTATACATCAAAACCCACTATTTATCTAGTAAAATCGTGGATTTCATTGTACATTTTCATAAACATCTTGTCGGATTTTTAACACTATTATCGTTTTTGTGATAATAAAAAACGAAGTTTCCTATATCACAAAAAAATAGAGGCCGTACGACCTCTATTTCACATACTTAAGCATTTATTCTTCGTCTTCGAACTCGTCCGCGCTTACTGCCTGTACAGACGCCTCGTCCGACGCTGACTCCAACACCTTCATGCTCAGGCTGATCTTCTTCTCCGCCACATTCAGATCAACGATCTTAGCCGTGATCTCCTGTCCTACAGACAATACATCGGAGGGCTTGTCCACATGTGCTCTTGAGATCTGTGAAACATGAAGTAATGCGTCTACTCCGGGCGCTAATTCAACGAACGCACCGAAATCTGTCATCCGCGCTACTCTTCCGTCTATTACATTTCCGACGGCATATTTCTCTTCCGCATTCGCCCATGGATTGCTTTCCGGGAACTTAAGACTCAAGGCAATCTTCGTATCATGAATATCCTTGATCATAACCTCTAAAGTCTCGCCGACTTTGAATACTTTCTTCGGATTTTCTACGCGTCCCCATGACATCTCTGAGATATGAAGAAGTCCGTCGACGCCTCCAAGATCGACAAAAGCGCCGAAATCTGTTACATTCTTAACAGTTCCTTCCATCTTATCCCCGATCTGAATCCTTGCGAAAAGTTCACTCTGCCTCTTTGCGCGCTCCGCAACAAGCAGCTGTCTTCTGTCTCCGATCACACGGTTCCTTCTTGGATTGAACTCGCTGATTACAAACTCAATCTCCTGATCCTGATATTTGTTCAAATCTTTTTCATAAGTATCCGACACAAGGCTTGCAGGAATAAATACTCTTGCCTCTTCAATCACAACGCTTAAGCCGCCGCCAAGAATCTGTGCAACAGGCGCTTTCAGCACTTCATGATTCTCATATGCTTCTCTTAATCTCTCGTTTCCTTTTTCGGCCGCCAGTCTCTTGTACGTCAACAACACCTGGCCTTCGCCGTCATTCACCTTCAAAACCTTTGCAGTCATGGAGTCTCCTACGGAAACCATCGTAGTCAAGTCTGCATTCGACTCATTGGTGTACTCGCTTCTTGAAATGATACCGTCTGCCTTGTAACCTATATTCAAGATGATTTCATCGGGCTTCACATCGATGACAGTACCATCTACAACCTCTCCATTCCTTATTGTTTTGAAAGACTCCTCCAACATTTGTTCAAAAGTTAATTCTGACATTGTTTTGAACCTCCTCAATTATATTATTGGGCGTGGATGCCCCTGCTGTAATACCTACTGTTTCCACGGACCTTAATTGATTCATATCCAAATCGTCAAGTGTCTGTATATAGTACGTATTGTCACATGCACTTCGGCATATTTCAAATAACTTCTGCGTATTTGAGCTTCGCTTGTCTCCTATGACAATCATCGCGTCTGCCGCTTCTGCGATTGCTCTCGCCTCTGTCTGCCGTTCCTTTGTTGCACTGCAGATTGTATTTAAAACACTTATATAATAACGCTTTTTCTGAATGATTTCAACCAAATCTTTAAATTTATTGTAATTAAATGTCGTCTGCGATACGATACAGATTTCCTTCTCTTCCTCCAGGGAAAAATCTTGTGCATCTTCTGCTGATTGGATGATCGTAACTTCACTTTCAGACCACCCCTTAATCCCTTCCACCTCCGGATGTGCATCGTTTCCAATAATTACAATATGTTTTCCGGCTTTGCTTTCTTTCTCTACAATATTGTGGATTTTTTTTACAAACGGACAAGTTGCGTCCACACGTATCAAGCCTTGTTCCTCAATCTTATCTGAAATACGCTTCGATACGCCATGAGAGCGTATAATTACCACACCTTCCTTGATCGTCTCAAGTTCTGCTTCATCTTTGATCACACGCACACCCTTTGCTGCAAGGTCCTTTACCACTTCATCATTGTGAATGATCGGCCCATACGTATAGATTTGTATGTTCCCCTGTTTTTGTACCTCTTCATATACGGTCTCTACCGCACGTTTCACCCCAAAACAAAATCCTGCCGTCTTTGCTCTTATTACTTCCATGCTGGCCTCACTTACACAAATGAATAATTGTCTCAACTACTTCTTCAATCGTCATATTCGACGAGTCCACATACACTGCATCCGCCGCCTGACAAAGAGGCGCTGTCTCTCTGTTCATATCACGCCAGTCACGCTCCTCAATGTCATGAGCGATCTGCTCTAAATCACATGCAATGCCTTTTTCCTTCAGCTCTGCATATCTTCTCTTTGCCCGCGTCAGCACACTTGCCGTAAGATATACTTTCACATCTGCATCCGGCAAAATATTGGTACCGATATCACGTCCATCCATCACCACATCCTTCTCTCTTGCAAGCGTTCTTTGCAGCTCCAAAAGCTGCTCACGCACCTTTGGCAGAGCAGAACTTACGGAAGCCATGTTGCCTACCGCTTCTTCTCTTAGCTGTGATGTCACATTTTCCCCATTCAAATATACTTGCTGCACCCCATCCACATATCCGATGGAGACATCTGCATCTTTGCAGGCATCCGTAATTTTCTCTATCTCTTCCGGCAAAATGTTTTTTTTCAAAAAGTAAATCGCCAATGCACGATACATTGCTCCCGTATCCACATAGATATACCCTTTTTCTTTTGCCACACGTTTCGCAATCGTGCTTTTTCCGGCTCCTGCCGGTCCGTCAATTGCAATATTATATCCCATTTTCTTCCCTCTTTTCTTTGGTTCTATTCTATCTTGCCGTCATGTTTATTACTACGATTCCTGACTGCCCGCCGCTATTCCGGCCGCATATCCCGTAGACCATGCAATCTGCAAGTTAAAACCACCGGTAAGCGCATCCAAATCCAATACTTCTCCTGCAAAATACAATCCTTTGATAAGCTTGGACTCCATCGTTCCCGGATCGATGTCCTTTACTTTAATACCACCTTTTGTGATAATTGCTTCGTTAAAATCCCGAAGTCCGGTAAGTGTCATCTCAAAATGCTTTATTTGATGTACGAATCCCAATCGCTCTTTTTTAGAAATCTCATTCACCTTTTTCTCCGGTTCAATTCCACTTACCTCAATCATCACCGGAATCAGCTTTGCCGGGAACAATTTATGCACCGCATTCTTAAACTGCTTGTTTTTATATTCTTCGAATTCCCTGAGCACACGTTGATCTAACTGTTCCTCAGATAATGCAGGCTTTAAGTCAATTTCAAGCCTCAACGCTTCTTTTCTTAACTGCTTTCCTACAACGCTGCTTGCACTTAACATCAATGGTCCGCTCACCCCATAATGCGTAAACAGCATTTCTCCAAACTCCTCGTATAAAAGTTTTTTTCCTTGATAAACCGCCGCTTTCACATTGCGAAGCGATAGACCTTGCAGCTCTTTTACAAATCCTTCTTTTACATTCATCGGCACCAATGCCGGCAGAAGATCGCTTACCTGATGCCCATTTTCTTTCGCAAACCGATACCCATCTCCGGTAGATCCGGTTGTCTGATAGGAACATCCGCCAGTTGCCACGATACAGGCGTCACCGTACACCGCTGTTCCATCTTTTAAAATTAGGTTTTCAAATATTCCCTCTTTTGACACAACCTTTTCCACTTCCTGATGCAAATATATTTTTACCCGTTCCCGGTTTAATATCCTGACAAGCGTACCGATCACATCCGAAGAATGATCTGACTTTGGAAACACCCGATTGCCACGTTCAACCTTTGTATGCAGCCCCGCTTCCTCAAAAAACTGAATCACATCTTCGTTTGTATATCCATAAAAACTACTGTATAAAAACTTAGGATTCGTCAACACCGAAGCAAACAAGACTTCCATATCGCTCGCATTGGTAATATTACACCTTCCCTTTCCGGTAATAAAAAGCTTCTTCCCAAGTTTTTCATTCTTTTCATACAAATGTACTTCACTGCCGCTTCTTGCCGCAAAAATCGCTGCGAACATGCCGGCAGCGCCACCGCCTACCACTAGAACCTTACTCATATATATCCTCTCCCAGACCAAATGCTACGGTATCGCTGGCCTGATTCAATTCATCATTCGAATACACCTGGTATTCATCCCAAATCTGTTCTAAGCTTTCCAATGTCTGAACAATCTCATCCTGTTTCTTCATACACAACGCTACGACAAGTGCATTCACCACACTCAGCGGCGCAACCAGCGAATCTACGATGGATGCCATATCGCTTCTTGCGATCAAATTACAGGAAGAATATAAATTCATCGGCGAATGAATACTATCTGTCAGGGTAATCACTTTTGCTTTCCGGTTATTGGCAAATTCCAATGCCTTTAACGTCCTCATGGAATATCTTGGGAAACTGATTCCAATCAAGGCATCTTCTTCTCCGATACGTATCATCTGCTCAAAAATCTCACTGGAACTATTCGTATGAATCTGCACGACATTATCAAACAAAAGATTCAGATAAAATCCAAGAAAACTTGCAAGCGGTGCACAGCTGCGAATGCCTATAATATAAATCCTTCTCGCATGCAAAATGATATCTACGGCCTCCTCAAACGCTTTCTGATCAATTCCTGCAATCGTAAGCTTAATCTTTTCAATATCCGACTGCAGCACCGTCGTAAGGATCTCTGACTGACTGATTCTTCCGTAAGTCACTTCCATACGCTGTATCGAATTCAATTTGTTGCGCACCAGTTCTTCCAATGCCCGCTGAAATTCCGGATACCCCTTATATCCAATCTGAACTGCAAAACGCACCACCGTAGATTCACTGACTCCAACTGCCGCCCCTAACTTTGCTGCAGTCAAAAACACAGCCTTATCATAATTTCCGGCGATATATTCCGCAAGACGTTTTTGTCCCTTACTCAAGGTATGATATTGTTCTTCTATACGGCTTAAAAGTTCATTCCCCTTTTTTGTTTGCTTCATAAATAATTGCCTCCAGACAGACTCCTTTTCCAAAAGTCTATTCTATAAAAA
>OFGB01001827.1_pt1 | contig 12250 bp, 11 predicted proteins | sample 1521491 | NCBI WGS metagenome assembly OFGB01 (sample SAMEA3504095, study PRJEB24116) | mouse gut metagenome | biome: mouse gut; feature: mouse-associated habitat; material: faeces | place: Denmark | collected 2011
TTGAGTTTCGGTCAGACATTCAAAGCATTATCAGACCCCGTCAGGCGCAAGATCCTTACGCTGCTTAAGGCGGGCCGCATGTCAGCCGGTGAGATCGGAAAACATTTTGACATGACAGGAGCCACCATCTCCTATCACTTAAGTATTTTGAAAAAAGCGGATCTGGTACATGAATCAAAGTACAAGAACTACATTTATTATGAATTGAATACATCTGTGGTAGAAGAGCTAATGGCGTGGCTCTCAGATTTAAAAGGATAAAAAAATAACCGACTGGAGGAACAAAATTATGATCAAGAAGAATAGAATATTGGTACTTATAACCTGCATTGTCACACTTGCGCCTATACTAATCGGCATTATGTGTTGGAACCGGCTTCCAGATACCATTGCTACTCATTTCTCACTCGACGGAACGCCGAACGGCTGGAGTTCTAAGACATTTACCGTCTTAGGTATCCCATCTATCATATTTGGGGCGCACCTTCTTTGCGCTTTCTGTACGTCGCTCGACCCAAAGTATAAGAATATCAGCCCTAAGATGTATCGGCTTATCCTGTTGATTTGTCCGATCTGTTCTCTGGTATGCTGCGCGGGTATCTACAGCTATACTTTAAATCTTCCCATGACAGACTGGCTCAATTCTGCTGGATTCGTCAATCTGCTGCTGGGAATTATCTTCTTCCTGGTGGGTAATTATATGCCCAAATGCCACCAGAATTATACCGTTGGAATCAAACTACCCTGGACCCTGGCTGATGAAGAGAACTGGAATCAGACCCACCGATTTGCCGGAAGGCTGTACGCTTTATCCGGTATACTGTGCATTATCAACATATTCCTGCAGTCAGAGTGGATCTTTATACCAATTATAATTTCAATCATCATTCTGCCGGTTATCTATTCACTCGCCATCTATCTGAAAAAAAATAAACTTAAATGATACCGTTGCCGTGCAGCAAAATGCACGGCAACTCGTGTATCGTAACATATAGTGCGCCGATCACGTCTATCTTGCTCTAAAATGCTTGTAAATAAATTCAATGTAATATATAATCAAATTTGATAAGATGTTCGTAAGATTACAGCATTTCTGCAAATAAAAATGAGAGGAGCACCATAATGAAAGACCAAAATAATCACCACCCCATAAAACATATGATTCATCTGCTGCATCTATTGCAAATGAACCATATTGAAATTGAACCGCTCTTAACCGGGACTGAACAGACAGACCTGCTTTCTCCGGAAGAAATACAATTTCTGCAGACCGTATGCAGTCTCATGGATGAGATGTCCGCAGGCCTCCTGATCTGTCAGGCAGACGACGACCAGGAAATTCTCTATGCGAACTGCAGATTCCTCCATATGGTTCAATGCGAAACCATAAAAGATCTCCGCACATTTACGGATAACTCTTTTCAGCATGTAGTATACTCCAAGGATCTTAATACGGCTTCCGACCGAATCCTTCCGCAGACATCAAAAGGTCAGGCAGAACCGGACCCTGCAGAATACCGGATTCGAAGCAAAAGTGGTTCTGTTCGATGGGTAGAGGATTACAGCCGTCTCTTTCATTGCGAAGAGAACGGAGACGTTGTCTGCTCCTTTGTCGAAGACGTTACAGACAAACGGGCGCGGCAGAAAAGACAGTTAAACGACGCTCTCGACCGCGCCAACATGGCGGCGATTGCCAGGAACGCGTTTCTTACCAATATATCGTACGACATACGGACGCCGCTGAACTCAATTTTGGGATTTATATCCCAGGCAAAGGAGAGTCTCTATGACACGGCGGCGCAGCAGGACTACCTGAACCGGATCGAGAACGCAAGTCAAAAATTATTAGATATGCTCAACAAAGTGTTGGAAGTAACCGCCCTTTCTACTTCTGACGAACTGATCGAAGAAAAATGCGACTTATGTACCATTGGCCAGGAAGTCTATGATTTCCTGCAACCCCATGCAGAGGAAAAAAATATCACATATACTTTGGACTGCGGCGATGTAGAACACAGCCATATCTATGCAGACCGCCAGAAATTAAAGCAGATGATGCTCAATCTGACCAACAACGCCATTACCTATACAGAATCCGGCGGCACAGTCTCCCTCACAATCACGGAAGATGATAATGCGTCAGATATGGAATCAGTCTACTATATACAGGTCAAAGATACAGGAGTCGGTATCAGCGAAGACTTTCTTAAACATATCTTCGAACCCTTCAGCCGTGAGAAAAATACAACTTTCAGAGGAATCCACAGTTTTGGACTGGGACTGACCATTGTAAAAGGTATTGTAGATAAGATGGGCGGATCAATAGAGGCAAAGAGCGCCGAAAATCAGGGAAGCACATTTACCGTTACTCTCCGTTTGCGCAGACAAACATCATCTGACGCAGATACCTGGAAGACAACGCCTGTACCTCCAAAACGAACCATTTTGTTAGTGGAAGATAACGAGATTAACCGCGAGATCGAAGCCGATCTCCTGGAAAGACTGAACTTTATCATAGATCCTGCCGAAAACGGCGAGGTCGCCTTGCAGAAGATAACGCAGGCTGCTACCGGCACATATGATCTGGTTCTTTTGGATCTCAGGATGCCGGTAATGGACGGATGGCAGACTGCTACCGCAATCAGACATCTGCCGGATCCGGTTCTTGCCAACATTCCTATCATCGCGCTCTCGGCCAGTATCTTCTTAGAAGATTACCAGAAAGCAAAAGAATGCGAGATCAACGCTCATCTTGCAAAACCGCTGAATCTGCCCGTATTATTAGAGACAATCGATGAACTCCTTGGAAAGTAAAAATATGTAACACGTTCTTAAATGAGGAGCTGCCGTCAGGGCAGCTCCTTGCAGTCATAATTACTCCTCCGCTCCTGTATTCCTCCTGAAGCTTACATATGTTGTAATAAAATACAATAAATAGATTCCAAAGAACAACAGGAAAGACAGAAAGAAATAATAGAACACCACCGAATGTATTCCCGTGTAGAAAATGAACTTTCCGCTCATAAATACCGATATGCTTCCGCCGATCACCACGGCGAGGAGTACCGGACATAAATAATAGCATACAAGCTGCTTCCATATCACTATGTCAATCTCCTGCCTGCTCATCCCTAATTTCCTGAGCACCGAATACCGGAATTTATATTTTGCAGAATCACTGAGCTGCTGTACGGACAACACCGTCAGAGCAACACATAGAAAAACCAACCCCACATAAAAACAAGGAAAAATCAGCGTCGATAACAGATACCTGGTCTCCGGAATCAGATTATCACGCACCATGTTCTCCGGCGACATTACTATAATCGTATCCGAGCCGCAGCATGTGTTCCCCCTCATCGGTCTGTGCCCCGCAAAATCCCTCTCTTCCTCAGTATCCTCACCCTCTTCCTCTTCTTCTTTTTCTAAACTGTTCAGATCGTCCAACAGATTCCCCAGTCCTATAGGCGCTTCGCCCTCAATATCCAAAGCCATCTCTGAATAGTACGGCACAAGCAGCCGCGCCTGGGAATCAGGAATAACGACCACATAATCACCGCCGTTATGTCCGTCCTGGGAAAACGGCTCTGTATAATAGCCTGCAAATTTCAATTCCCCCCGGCTTCCCTCGATTACAATATCTTCCGATAATGTGTCAACTTCATTCTTAATCCTCTCTTTCAGATGGATCAGATATTCATTATCTTCAATCAAAACCTCAGAATACCCAAGCATCCGCCGCAGGTGATTATAATCCGACAGCTTCATATAAGTATCATAATAGCAATAAACCCCGCCGCTGTCTTTCCTGATCTTCTCGATATCAGGACTTCCGTCTTCCTGAAGATACGTCTTCCCGAAGCTCTTAAGATTAGTACTCAGCCAGATATTGACCTGATTCGGCTGTCTTGCATAACCGTCCGCACCTGCAGACCGCCTCTCCTCATTTCGACCGTCCGTCTGACCAGCAGAAATAGAATCCTGCATATTTGTCAGGACATCTTCGGGAACATTTGCATAGATATGGTAAGAAAACGCCTCCAGAATCTTCGCCTCTTCCCCGATAAGCTGAATTTCATCCGCAAAATCATCCTCCACATCACCGCTGTTGATCTGCACGTCAAAAGGAAATTTGACATCCAGAAGTTTATTCTGATAATCACTGAACATCATAGACACAGTACATCCCAAAAAAGCGATTGTGAACAACGCCGTTAACGTCCCCATCGTAAAACTCATAGTCTTAAGCTTCGATGAGAACTGCCGGAGAAGGAACAGATTCTGCCCACGATAGACCGCATTTCCCCTCTTTCGCACATAGCAGACGATCCATGCGGAGAGCCCGACATAAAAAAGATAGATCACCAGCACAAGACCCACGAGAAAGAACAGAAGCTGTCCTCCTCCTTTTATCCCTCCAAGAAAGATAAAAGCCGCAAAGAGCGCAAGGAAACCGACAGATACCGGAAACAGCCATTTCTTTAACTGCTCATGGGATTCCCGCACCTCTTCATTCTTTTTTTGAGCTTCCATCAGATCCCGTATATTCATCTTCTTGAATCTTCTGCCGCAGCGGAAAAGCGCCAGAAGATAGCATCCGGCATAACAGCCTGCCGTCATCAGAATGCAGTTTTGATTGAATTCCATATGCAGGTCATATTTTATCCTGATCATACTATATAGAATCGCCAGGATTATCTGCTGAAGCAAAACTCCAAGAACCATCCCCATAAGAAAAGCACACGTCCCTAACAACATATTCTCCCTCTGATAGAGACGGGCAATCTCCTTCTTCTTCATTCCGATCAAAAGATAGATCCCGAATTCCCTGCTTCGCTTTTCCAACATAAAACGTACCATATAATTGATCAGCCACGCTACGATCAATACGATAAAAAACGTCGCCAGTCCGATCAGCGCCATCATCAATCCGGCAACCTCGAACATTTCTTCTATATCTTTGGTGAATATCAGGCTGTTAAAAGCAAACATTAACGCCGTTACAAAAGTCATCGTGAGAAAATATACCAGATAATCTCTGGCAGAACGTCTGACATTCCGAAAAGCAAGCTTACCGATCATCACTTCCTTCACCTCCTGTCAGAGCCAGTACGTCAAGAATCTCGTTCAGAAAATCCCGCCTGCTCTTTGATCCCCGGATTAACTCATGAAATATCCTGCCGTCTTTCAGGAAAAGAATCCGACTGCAATAGCTTGCAGAAAACGCGTCATGAGTAACCATAAGAATAGTTGCCTGCATCTTCTGGTTCATATCTGTGAAGGTTTCAAGAAGTGTCTGAGAAGACCTGGAATCTAACGCTCCGGTAGGCTCGTCTGCCAGCAGCAGACGCGGACGGTTGATCAGCGCTCTGGCGCACGCGCAGCGCTGCTTCTGCCCTCCGGACACCTGATACGGGAATTGATCCCGGATATCTTCGATACGAAGCAGTCGCAGCATCTCATCGCATCTCTTCCTGATCTCTTTCTTCCCTGCCTTATGAAGCGTCATGGCAAGAATGATATTTTCCTCGATCGTCAGCGTATCCAGGAGATTATAGTCCTGAAACACAAACCCTAAATTCTCCTTCCGAAACTTGGCGAGTGCATTCTCTTTCATCTCGGCAATATCCGTATCTCCATACCAGATATGTCCCGCCGTCACTCTGTCAATCGTCGAGAGCATATTCAGGAGCGTCGTCTTCCCGGAGCCGGAGGCTCCCATTACTCCTACAAATTCTCCCTGCGCTACGGTAAAGCTGACCCTGTCGATCGCTTTCGTCACATTCGATGCATTGCCGTAATATTTCTCCACATCACATACACGGATATAATCCTTCATATACCGTCTCTCCCTTCTGTTGTCGGATACTTTCGATGAATTCTAAATCATACAATAATGATATTCTCTGTCTTCATCTTGTCTGTCAGCCATACTTTACCAGATTCTCCGTATATGTGGTATCGCCTGTTCTTAATGTTTTCTTACAATTTTGAAAGATTTCTCCAATATCCTCTGATAGTCATAATGTGTCTGCATACGAATAACCTTTATTACGTCAATTTCTTTCGCCCCCGCCAATGCCTGCAGTAATATATCTGCTCTCCGGAAATTCCAGCACAATCTTTGTCCCTTCGTTCTCTCTGGACTCTGCATAGATCACACTTCCAAGCTTTCCGCACAATTTCCTGCAGAGATAAAGCCCCATCCCGGTAGAACGTTCCCTCTTACGTCCGTTACTCCCGGTAAATCCTTTTTCAAACACACGCTCAATCTCTTCTTCTTTGATACCGATACCGTTATCTTCTACAATCAGCTTCACTCCGCATCCGTATCCTGCCCGGTCGTCCGCGGGACACTCCTTCGTCCTATACGCATATGGTTCTGTATATATCCGGATCCATGCACCCTCCTCCCGCCGGTATTTCGCGCTGTTTTGCACTAACTGGTTCAGAATGAACAGAATCCACTTCTGATCCGTATACGCAGCATCCTTACAGTCCACCTCTGCCCTCATCCGGCACTGAATCAGATAATGCTTATTTCTTTTCAGAACCACTGCCGCCGTCTCCATAAGATCCGTCTTGCGGATGACATAATCCTTATATACTTCATCCGATCTGGCATAATACAACGCCTGATCTGCATAATTCTCAATCTTTTGATTTTCCAGACGGATCTGGTTCCATCTGTCTTTATGCCCCTGTTCCCCAAAGATGCTTCGGCTGTTCTCGCACATCAGATCAATACTGGTAATCGGAGCCTTGATCTCATGCACCCAGCTCTCAATATATTCCCTATATTCTTTCTGCTCGTCCTCGATCTGCCGGATTCTCTCAATCACAGACTTATTCGATGTCCGGATAAGTTCTCTGTACAACCGATCCTCAAGCCTATGAGATACCGGCATCAATTCCCCCAACAGGTATCTCTTATCCATCCGCTCCACAGTCGCCTCCAGTTCTTGGAAATACCGTCTCCTGCCGTAATACCCGTACAAAATCCACAGCGTCAGAATAAGGAGCCAGAAGATCAGAATCAATCTGCAGTATGCCCTCTCATATCCCGTAGCATACAAAAATCCTGCCAGCAGCAGCATGCAGCATGCATGCAGTACAAGAAGCAGGATCTTATCCTTTATATATTCCATGATTCGCATATACGATACCCCATCCCACGTTTCGTCTCAATCAGGTTCCTGACTCCAATCTCTTCAAGTTTTCCCCTGATGCGCGTGATATTGACACTCAGCGTATTATCGTCGATAAATATCTGATTATCCCACAGATATTCTATAATTTCCAAGCGGGGAATGATCTCTCCCTTTCTTCGGAACAAAAGATGCAGGATCTTCAGTTCATTCTTTGAAAGCTCGGCCTGCCCTTTGCCATAGCTCACCACGCCTCTGGCGATATCAAGCTTAATGCCTCTGTGCGTAAGCTTCATACTCTCCTGTTCTGGTTCCCGGCGCGTCCTCTTTAGAACTGCCGCTATCCTCGCCAGAAGAATCGGAGCCTGAAATGGCTTGGTGATATAGTCGTCCCCGCCTTTTAAGATTCCCGTGAGTTCATCCATAGAATCTGTCCGGCTGGTCACGAAGATCACCGGTACTTCTGAACCTGACCGTATCTTCGTGCAGATATCAAATCCGGATTCCTCCGGAAGATTCAGGTCCAGAAGCACGAGATCAGGAAGGCTGTCAAGCACATAAGAGGCGACGTCAGAGAAATCCGTAAGAGCCGTCACCTGATAGAGCGCATTCTCCAGAAGAAGTTTCAATTCCTGCCGGATAACTGCGTCGTCTTCCACAATTACTATATGCATACACGCCTCCCTGTTCTTATACAGACAAATTATCGGGTAATCAGACTCTTCCCAGTCATCTCTTTCGGCTGTTCCATTCCCATAAGCTCGATCAGCGTCGGCGCGATATCCGCCAGACATCCTCCTTCTCTGAGACTATAAGCAGGATCTGCATTAACCAGGATAAACGGAACCGGATTCGTAGTATGAGCGGTAAATGGTTCGCCTGTCTCCTCGTCAATCAACTGCTCCGCATTGCCATGATCCGCACAGATAAACATCTGCCCGTCCACTTCTTTGATTGCATCCACAGTCTTTCCTACACACTCGTCAACCGCTTCAATCGCTTTAATAGCGGCAGACTCTACGCCGGTATGCCCTACCATATCCGGGTTCGCAAAGTTAATGATGATCACGTCATATTTTCCGGAACGGATCGCCCCCGTCAGCTTATCGCACACTTCATAAGCGCTCATCTCTGGCTTCAAGTCATAAGTCGCTACTTTCGGAGACTTCACAAGGATACGGTCCTCACCCTCGTTTGGCTCTTCTACGCCGCCGTTGAAGAAGAAGGTAACATGTGCGTACTTCTCTGTCTCGGCGATACGCGCCTGTTTCTTTCCGTTGGCAGCAAGGAACTCTCCGAACGTATTCGTAATCTCTTCCTTTACAAATGCCACCTGCTTATTCTCTATCGTAACATCGTATTCTGTGAAGCACACATATGTGGTCTTTACTCTCTCTCCTCTTTCAAATCCTGTAAATCCGTCGTCACAGAATGTTCTTGTGATCTCTCTTGCGCGATCCGGACGGAAGTTAAAGAAGATAATGGAATCATTATCCTTGATCGTCGCAACCGGCGCGCCGTCCTTCATTACAATGGTGGGAAGCACAAACTCATCCGTGGTATCTTTATCATAGGATGCCTGGATCCCCTCCGGTCCGCTTGCCGCCGTCTCGCCTTCACCGTAAACCATAGCGCGGTAAGCCTTCTCCACACGGTCCCAGCGGTTATCACGGTCCATCGCATAATAACGTCCCATCACTGTCGCCACCTCGCCGACGCCGATCTCTTCCATCTTTGCCACAAGCTGTTCCACATATTCCTTACCGGAAGCCGGAGGCGTATCACGGCCGTCCAGGAAGCAATGTACATACACCTTCTCAATTCCCTGGCGCTTTGCCAGCTCAAGAAGACCATAAATATGTGTATTATGGCTGTGTACGCCGCCGTCGGATACTAACCCGTACATGTGAAGGGAGCTGTTGTTCTTCTTTACGTTCTCACATGCCGCAAGCAGCGCCGGATTCTCGAAGAAATCTCCGTCCTGAATCGACTTCGTAATCTTGGTAAGATCCTGATACACGATACGTCCCGCGCCCATATTCAGATGTCCTACCTCGGAATTTCCCATCTGTCCGTCCGGAAGTCCTACCGCCATACCGCTTGCATTTCCCTTGACAAAAGGACACTCTGCCATCAGCTTATCCATAACCGGAGTCTTACCTTCCGCCACCGCGTTCCCTTCTGTTTTCTCGTTCAATCCATAGCCATCCAATATCATCAGTACCGTTGGTTTCTTGTTCATAATGCCTGACACTCCTTTTCTTATCTAGTTAGATTTACTATTCGAATAACCTCTCAAGCCATGCGTCCGCCAGTTCGATCCATCTCGCGCACTCTGCCTGAATTCCCTGGCCGTTCTCGCGCTCCACAACAGGACTTGCAAGACTCAAACCATGCTCTCCCTCCGGAAAGATATGAAGTTCGGCCGGGATTCCCTCCCTGTGAAGCTTCGCCGTCAGCATCAGGGAATTCTCCACCGGCACCGCACTATCTTCCATGGTATGCCAGATAAAACAAGGCGGCATCGCCTTTGTCACCTGCTTCTCGACCGACACCTTTTCTGCCTGCGCTTCGTAATCTTCCCCCAAAAGACTCTTAAAACTTCCTATATGCGCATATTCCGGATCCGCGGTAATCACCGGATAACTCAACATGATTCCTCTTGGCTTTCCTGCTCCTTCCTGTCCTTTCGCTCCTGCCTGCAGGAAATCCTGATTCCAGAAAGCGCCGTAACAAGCGGCAAGATGTCCTCCCGCCGAAGATCCCTGTACCACGATCCGTTCCATATCCACATTCCATGCTCCGGCATTCTCCCGGATAATCTCGAATGCCTGTCCGACCTCCAATACCTGTACCGGGAAGCGGACCGGAGCAACAGAATATCGCAGCACACACGCATGGTATCCCCTGCTCAAGAAATGCAGCGCCGTAGGCTCTCCCTCCCGGTAACTGGTTCGTTCATATCCGCCTCCCGGACAGATTAAAATCAACGGACGCTTCTTCACCTTAAGACTCCCGTCATGCGGAGTATCCTGGATATAGACCTGAAGCCGCGCATACTCCGCTGACCCATCTGCCTGTATCGGTATCTCTTTGTAGATCATAGTATATCCCCTTTCGATCTCGAAAAATACAGACGACAATGCTCCATCTACATTTTCCTGTAATGTGGATCGGTACACTGATACAAAGTCGCCCAAATTCCCGTATAACAGTACCAGCCCTTTATTCCACAAGGATAATTATACAATACTTAAGAATATTTGAAAATATACTTTCATAAAAAAGACGCAAATCAATAATCCAAGTGCAAATTTTATTTCGAGTGATCACCGGACAAAAAGCACCCTTCTTCATGCGAATAGATTACTCCAACCGCCTGCAGATAAGCATAGATAATCGTCGTCCCGACGAACTTCATGCCTCGTTTCTTTAAATCCTTCGATATAGCGTCCGAAAGATCAGAATATGTCTTGTCATTCTCATAGATTATCTCTCCTTTTGTCCAATGCCAGAGATATTTAGAAAAACTGCCGAACTCCTGCTGAATCTTGCGAAATACCTTTCCGTTCGTTACCGTCGCCTGGATCTTACGCTTATTTCGGATAATCTTCGGGTTCTCCCTTAGTCTTTCTATATCATCCTCGTTATAGGCGCATACCTTTTCCAGATCAAAGTGATCGAAAGCCCTCCGAAAATCTTCCCTCTTATTCAATACACATTCCCACGACAGACCGGCCTGAAAACCTTCTAACACCAGCATCTCAAACAATTTGTGGTCGTCGTAGACCGGGACGCCCCATTCTTTATCATGATAATGAATATACGTTTCATTCTTTGGGTTCGCCCAGCGACATCTTATTTTCCCGTCTTCCCATTCCATAATCCCATCGGCTCCTTATCTTATAATATATTGTCCATGCACGTAAACCGCACTGTCCGGCGATCTCCTCCCGGTTATTTCCATTCCTTACTGTACCTTTTCTGACATTTTCATTATATCAACGGGTGATTTTAGTGTAAAGCCTTTATCCGTTTCCTTTATGGAGTCCTTTATGAAACTGAGACTCATATAAAAAAGGGCATCAAAGGATTCTAATTCCTTTCATACCCTATTTTACTGATTTTTATTGTCAGATTTTTTTTAAATTCTATTATTTATAATTTACAATCTTACCAAAATCAGCCTTCAAAGAAGCGCCGCCTACAAGACCGCCGTCGATATCAGCCTGTGCGAACAAATCCGCCGCAGTAGCCGCATTAACGGAACCGCCGTACTGGATACGGATTGCTTCTGCTGTCGCGTCGTCATATACCTCTGCGATACAAGCGCGGATTCCTGCGCATACTTCCTGCGCCTGCTCTGTTGTCGCAGTCTTACCTGTTCCGATCGCCCAGATCGGCTCATAAGCGATAACCGCCGTCTTAGCCTGATCTGCCGTTACATTCTGGAAACCAACCTTAACCTGCTGACGAATAAAGTCCATCGTCACGCCCTGTTCTCTCTGCTCTAATGTCTCGCCGCAGCACATGATCGGTGTGATACCGTGTTCAAATGCCTTCAGAACCTTTTTGTTCACATCCTCGTTCGTCTCGCCGAAGTATTCTCTTCTCTCGGAATGTCCAAGAACAACATACTTAACGCCGGCGTCTACCAGCATGTTAGGAGAGATCTCTCCTGTATAAGCGCCGCTCTCCTCAAAGTACATATTCTCAGCGCCAACCTGGATGTTGGTTCCCTTCGCCGCCTCTACAACCGATGTCGATTGCAGGTACGCAGTATACTACGTCAACTTCGTCATTTGCTACTAATGGTTTTAACTCTTCCACTAAAGCAACCGCCTCGCTTGGAGTCTTGTTCATCTTCCAGTTGCCCGCTATAATTTTCTTTCTTGCCATGATATGGATTCTCCTTAATTATTGTATTTTTATTAATGAAGATACTCCTCACTCTGTTCAGAGTATCTCCCTGAATTCTAGGCTCGGGGAATACCTCGCTAAGTATTCAGGGATCGCCCTTGGATGTTCGCCTCTCTAGGCTCGATATTACCTCGCCAACTTCGGCGAACTAGGTAAACGCTAGGCTCGGGGAATACCTCGCC
>OFGB01001835.1_pt1 | contig 12202 bp, 9 predicted proteins | sample 1521491 | NCBI WGS metagenome assembly OFGB01 (sample SAMEA3504095, study PRJEB24116) | mouse gut metagenome | biome: mouse gut; feature: mouse-associated habitat; material: faeces | place: Denmark | collected 2011
CAGGCCAGCCGGCTCTCTCTTGTGTGGGCGCGTCTTCCGCTGACAGGCGCGCTACTCGTCCTTCTTCTCCTCCCCGGCGGGCTGGGGCGGGGGGACCGCCTTCCTTCTGCGGCGGCCCAGACGGCGGAGGCCCAGCACGCCGCCGGCGATCACCGCCGCCAGCAGCAGCAGGGTCATCCAGTTGGCGGCCAGACCGATCACCAGCTCCTCCATGTTGTCCCTGCCCCGCTGGAGGCCGGTGGAGAAGGCGGAGCCCAGCCGCTCACCGAAGGTCATGGGGGTCTCCTCGTCCGTGGACAGGCGGTAGACCTCCCGGAGCTGGAGGTTGACGGTGGAGTAGCCCACCAGGCTGTCGTACCGGCGCAGGCTGCCGGTGAGGTACTCGATCTGGAGCTCCGTCTCGCTCAGGGCGCTCTCCAGGGCGATGATATCCTCCATGGTGGCCGCCTGGGCCAGCAGGGTCTGCAGCCGCTCCAGCTTGGTGCGCTGGGTGGTCAGACGGGCCTCGCTGTCGTAGTAGGCCTCGCTGACGTCCTCGCTGTAGGCGTCCCGGCTGACCATGTGGGCCGCCTCCCCCGCCCGTTCCAGCAGGGGCTCGAACTGCTCCGCCGGGACCCGGATGGTGCAGGAGAGGCGGCGGTAGCTGCCCCCCTGGTAGAGGCTGCGGCTCTCAAACCAGCCCCCCAACTCCTTGACCGCCTCGTCCAAAGCCTGACTGGCCTGGTCAAATTCCTTGGTCTCCAGATCCACGTCGGCGGTGTAGATGATCTTCACCCCCGCAGGCAGCCCGCCGCCGCTCTCCGCCGGCTCCGGCATGTCCGTCCCCCCGTCCAGGGCCCAGCCGTACTCCCCCTCCGCCGGAGCCTGGGGCGCGCTGTCCGTGGATACCATGTTGTTGTCCGCGGGCCTGCTGGCAGCGCTGTTGCTGCCGCCGCCGCAGGCGGTGAGGGTCAGCAGGGCGCACAGCAGCACCGGCAAAAGCCTTGTTCCCATTCTTTTCATCTTGACTTCCTCCTTTATGGCATATTTCTGTCTGCCTCTACCCATAAGGACGCAAACGGGAGGCAAATGTTCCGCGGAGCAGCAAAAATTTCTTCTCTCAGCGGCCGCGGCCTCCCAGCCGCAGTTGGCTGGGAGGCCGCGCTCTTGCCTGTATCCACAGCCGATGAGCACCGTCCGGCCGGTTATGAATACAGATTCTTAATCATCCAGTTCCATCTGGACAATGGAGTTGTCGTCCATCCGCTTGTAGAGGTGCTGGAGATCGCTGCTGAGGTAGAAAGTACCCATAAAGACGTTGGTGCCGTCCAGGGCGTCCTCCAGGTAGATGTTCAGCTCCCGGCAGGAGAAGCTGTCCACCAGGACCCAGCCCGTTTTGGGGTAGACCGTGTAGTCGTGCATATCGTCCCCCTCCAGGCCCAGCTTCTCCGGATTCAGCCCGTTGAAGTACTCCAGCTGCTCCGTCAGCGCCTTGGGCTGGGCGGGCTCCTCCGTCTCCTCCTCCAGCGGCGGCAGAATGGTCCCCTCCTGGTGGGAGACCTGGATGGCCAGAGCAAACTCGGACCACGCCACCACCACCTGGAAGATCTTCTTGCTCTCCCCCTCCGCCGGCTCCATGGCGGACATCTTCTCCAGTATGACGGTCCCGGTCAGGGTCTCCAGCTCCGGCTCGTCAGCCAGCATCCGGTTCTCCTGGTCCGTGACATTGAACCCCTGCTCGCCGCCCCGCAGCACGCCGATATACTCCGCCGCCATCAGGGCCGGGTCCTCAATCTGGTTGTAGTGATAGGTGTATGATTCCACCCCGGTCTCGACCGCCGCCTCTGTGGGGGCCTCCACGGAGGCGAGAAGGGCCTCGCCCTCGTCGATGATGCTGTCCAGGGAGACCACCTGGTCCTCCCCCACGGCGTAGACCGCCGGGGCCTCCTCCTTCTTGTCGCCGCAGGCCGTCAGAAGGGCCAGCATCAGGGCCGCAGCCAGGAAAATGCCGACTTTATTTCTCATGTGATGTCCTCGCTTTGTTCTCAATATCGCCGGCGCGTCAGTCGATGGTGCGCCGCTCCTCCCGCCGGATTGTCACCTGATCGTTGTTGCGCAGCTCGTGGGTGAAGGGGCAGTCCGCGCCGTTCACCTGGAGCACCACCGGGCAGTCCAGGGTCTCGAAGTCGATGCCGGACCGGTCCAGCAGATCCATCAGGTAGTAGGGCCCGCCGTCCGCCTTCCCCGGCAGCACCAGGGCCTGACCGTTGAGGTAGATCCACAGGGGCTTCACCGCCGGTCTGGCGGGCTCCGCCGGCGCGGGGAGGGGGGCAGGCTCCTGCGGGACTGCGGCCGCCGGAGCGGACTCCTGTGCCGGCTCCGGCGCGGGCTCCGGCATCTCCGGCTCCGCCGGCTCCGGCGCTCCCTCGGCCCCGGGCTCCGCCGGAGGCTCTGTCTCCTCCCCCTCCGGCGAAGGGGCCTCCTCGGGCGCGTCCTCCGTCAGCTCGAAGGGCTCCTCCGTGGTTTGCAGCTGATCACCGCTGTGCAGAAGCTGGTCCAGGGGGGCGGGGCGGCCGTTAATCAGTACGCCCCCTAAAAAGTCCTCCCCCAGCAGATCCTGGGCCGTCCGCTCGGCGGACTGCCCGGACACGGCGGGGATAAACTCGATCGCGTCCCCGGCGTAGACCACCGCGGAGGGGGCCGTATCCTCGCCGTTGAGCTTCAGGGTGCAGGGCACGGCGCTCTCCCCCCGGAAGGTCAGCCGCTGTCCGTCCAGGGTGACGCTCAGGCTCTTGCCCGTGCGGCCCAGCAGGTCGGCGGAGGTGTAGCCGTTCATCATCAGAAGATCCAGTACGGTCAGCGTGCCGCTGCGGAAGAGCTTGGCGGGCTGGCCGTTGAGCAGGATCCGGTAGCTGTCGCTGATAAGCCCCAGCCCGGCGGACACGGCGATGCCCAAAGGGGTGGCGTACTCGGGATCGTTGAGCTCATACTCCTGGGAGAAGGCGCTGATCTCGTAGTTGTTCCCCGCCAGGGCCACCCGCCGGTCGTCCATATCCAGACACTGGGCCACCAGCTCCCGCAGTCCCACCAGCTTGCTCCCGCCGCCGGCCAGGAACATGGCGGAGGGGGATGCGCCGTTGATGTCCACCACCCGCTGGGCGATCTCCTGGGCGAGGCTCTTGGCCGAGCCCATCAGGGCCTCCCGGACCTGGGGGGCGGGCACGGTCTGCTCCAGCCCCAGCACATCCCGATAGGTGATGGTGGGCTCCTCCAGCTGCATCTTCATCCGCTCCGCAGTGGAGAAGTTGATGAGGTACTGCCGCATCAGGGACTCGGTGATCTCGTCCCCGGCGATGGTGGCCATGGTGTAGCCCACCACGGCTCCGTCCCGGCACACGGCGATATCACTGGTGCCCGCGCCGATGTCCGCCAGCACCAGATTCAGCAGCCGCAGCTCAGCCGGTATCACCGCGTTGAGGGCGGCGATAGGCTCCAGCGTCAGGCTGGCTACCTCCAGTCCCGCCGCCTCCATGACCGTGTACAGGCTCTCCACCACCTCGCTGGGCAGGAAGGTAGCCACCACGTCCGCCTCCATCTGCTGGCCGTTGTGGTCCTTCAGGCTGGTCAGGGGGTAGCGGTCCAGGAGATAGCTGGACACGGTGTAGCCCACCAGATAGAACCGCCGCTGGCTGTCCTCCCCCTCCTTGAGGCGCTCCTCCGCGTCGGAGACCGCGCCGCTCTCCAGGTGGCTGATAAGATCGCTGTCAATGCGGCTGACCTGGGGCAGATCCATGGCGTAGTGGCCCTTCTCCGTGCGCAGGGCGCGGCCCGCAGCGGCCACGCACACCCGCCGCAGGCGGCAGCCCAGCTTCTGCTCCATCCGCTCCGTGACCCGGCGGGCCACCTTGGCCACCTGACCGATATCCTCGATCTGGCCGTCCAGCATGGCGCGGCGGCCATGCTCCTCCTTCTCGATGGCCAGCACCTCCAGGCGCTCGTCCACCACCCGGCCCGCTACGCCGATGATGCTGCGTGTGCCGATATCCAGGGCGAATACCAGCTCCGCGTCCTGCTGTTTCAGTTCCTGGGGCATTCTTTCACCTCTGTTTCCTGTGTCGTGGAGTGTTCATAACCGGCCGGGACAAAAAACAGCCGGGGCGGTCTGTGCCGTCCCGGCGGTCCGGCTGGCCGGGCCTCCCTCCGGAGGGGAGGCCCCGGCAGACGGATATATGGCATCCCAGTCCCCCGGGACGCCATATATCTCGTCAGGTTTAATACTTCACGTTGGTGAAGGGATTATCGCTGCTTCTGCCGCTGCTGAGCACAATGGGCTCCTCGTCCGCAGGCGCGGCGCCGCCCCAGCCGCTGTCCCCGCCGGAGAAACTGCTGCCGGCGCTGCCGAAGCTGCTGCCGCCGCCGCCGAAGCCGGCGCGGTTGCTGATGCGGAACTCAGCCATGAGCTGGTGCATGATGTTGGCCTGGGAGGAGAGCTGCTCGCTGGCGGCGGCGCACTCCTCGCTGGTGGCGGAGTTGGTCTGGACCACGGCGGAGATCTGGTCAATGCCCTCGGTGACCTGGGCGATGGCGGTGGTCTGGTTCTCCACGGCCTCAGCCACGCTCTCCATCATGGACACCACGTCGCTGGCCAGAACCGTGGTCCGCTCCAGGGACTCGGTGACCTTGCCCACCACGTCAGCGCCCTCGCGGACGGCGGTGATGGAGTTCTCAATCAAGTCCTTGGTGGCCTTGGCGGCCTCGTCGGACTTGGAGGCCAGATTGCGCACCTCGTCGGCCACCACGGCAAAGCCCTTGCCGGCGGTGCCCGCGCGGGCGGCCTCCACGGCGGCGTTCAGGGCCAGAATGTTGGTCTGGAAGGCGATGTTCTCAATGGTGGCGATGATCTTGCCGATCTCCTCAGAGGAGGTGGAGATGTTGTTCATGGCCACGTTGAGCTGCTTGACATACTCGTTGCTGGCGGAGACCTGGGCGCCCGCCTCGCCCACGCTGGCCCTGGCCTCCTCGGCGGAGGCGGCGGTCTGCTTGGCGTTGGTGGAGATGTCGTTGATGGTGGCGCTCAGCTCCTCCACGGCGCTGGCCTGCTCGGTAGCGCCCTGGGCCAGGGACTGGGAGCTGTTGGAGACCTGCTCGGAGCCGGCGGACACCTGATCGGCGGACTGGCTGATGTTGGAGATGGTCTCGCTCATGCGCAGCACGAACTGGTTCACGCTCTGCTGGATGGGGGCCAGATCGCCGGGGAAGGTGGCGGTCAGCTCCACATCGAAGTTGCCCTTGGCCATGTGCCCGGTGGTGCTGGAGATGTCCTGAATGACGCTGTGGAGCACCTGCTGGCTGGTGCGCAGGGCGTCGCACATCTCGCCCAGCTCGTTGGTGCCCCTGAACTGCACGGGCACGTCCAGATTGCCCTGGCTGAATCCGGCCAGCGCGGCCCGGACCTGGGCGCTGGGCTCCACGATGCTGCGGATAATCTTAAAGGCCATCATGAGCACCACTGCCGTGGCGATCACCATTATGCCGATGATAATCACGATGCCGATGGTGGAGCTGCGGTTCTGCTGATTGATGATCTGCGCCTGGGCCGCCTGCAGCTCCGAGGCCACCGCGTCGCCCGCCGTGGCGGCGGCGGACAGCTTGGGGGTGCAGGTGGAGACGATCATCTCCGCCGCGCTGTTGCGGTCCGTGCGGGCCGTGTCGGCAATGTTCTTTGCCTCCGTCTCCCACTCCTCTACCGTGCGGACAAAGGTGTCCAGCTGGGTCTTGTCGCTGAGGGGATAGACGCTCCGCAGCTCGGACAGGCGGGCGGTGAGCTCGTCAATCTTGGCGGTGACGCTGCTCAGGCCGCTGGTGTCGCCGGAGATAACCGCGTCCCGCAGGTTGCGGGCGGCAATGTTGTAGTCGATGCGGCACTCGGAGACCAGCTCATTGGCCCCCAAGTACCGGTCAATGATGTCGGAATAGGCGCTCTTCTGGGAGCTCATCATAATCAGGGAGGCGACGATGATGGCCACAGAGACGAGGATGGTGGTGCCAAAGCCTATAATCAGACTTTTTCTGATGGACATGTTCTTGAAGTTCATATGTAGCTTTCCTCCTATTTTTTCCCGCCGCCGGTCCTCCCCAGCCGCGGATGGTCTGCGCTGCCAAAATTCTTATGACGTATCTGCCGCGTTCCGCGGATCAAGCGCCGGGGTGCCCGCGCTGGTTAGCGCCGGCAATCGGCTTTTTCATGCCTTCCACATTTCCACCGTCCCGTCCCTCATAATCTGCCAGTTTTGTGGGAAAACCGGACAACATCACACAATATCGCCGTACTTTCCGTTCTTCACATCGCCCGCCACCCGGCCGTCCACCAGGGTGACCACCCTGCGGCGCATGATGTTCACATACTGACTGGCGTGGGTGGCCATGACAATGGTGGTGCCCCGGGTGTTCAGCTCGTTGAGCAGGTGCATCAGATCCCAGATGTTGTCGTCATCCAGGTTGGCTGTCAGCTCGTCGAGCAGCAGCAGGGGCGGACTGTTGATCAGCGCCCTGGCCAGCTCCACCCGCCGGCACTCCCCGATGGACAGCTCCGCGGGGTAGTAGGTCTCCACCCCCGGCAGCCCCACGATGCCCAGCGCCTTCTTCACCGCCTGCCGGCTCTTGCTTCTGCGCAGCATCCCCCCCGCGTTGGCCGCCAGCAGCAGGTTGTCGCCGATGGTGCGCTTGCGGATGAGCTGGCACTGCTGGTTGACAATGCCGAAGGAGCGGGTGGCCCTGGTCCGCCAGGGACCGATGAGCCGGGCAATGTTCACATCGTTGAGGTAGACCACTCCCTCGTCCGGATAGATTTCCGATCCAATCAGCTGCAGCAGAGTGCTCTTGCCCGCGCCGCTGCTGCCGATGAGGAATACGAACTCCCCCTGGGTGATGGTGAGATTCACCTCGCGCACGGCATACATCGTGCGCTTGTCTTCCGTATATCGCTTTGATACATTTTCCAGACGAATTTCCGCCATGCTGCTGTGGCTCCTCTCGATTTCCCCTTACCGGGAAATCGTGATAAAGGGATCGTGTCCGGCGGTCCGGACTACGTCTCGCAACCATGCCTGTCCCGCCGGCGCCGGCCGGCGGAACAGACATGGCTGTCTATTTCTTCTTATAAAAGGAGTTGTCTCCCGCCATTTGAAGGCTGACCCGGCGGTCCAGCTCCACCACCCGCTCCAGCAGGCGGCGGGTTCTGCCCGCCTGCTCCAGGAAGGTCCGCTCCTCATTGCTGCGTGGCTGCGCGCCCTTCAGCAGGGCTTCCGCCCGCTCGCGGTCCTCCTGGGTCAGATCCCGGCGGCGGGCCTGAGATGCCTGGTCGATCTCTCCCAGATGGAGGATGGGGTCCTGGCGCATGGCCAGGATCATGCGTGCGGACACCTGATCGCTGCGCTCCAGGCTCTCCGCCAGCTGCTGCGTCAGATCCAGCACCTCACCGAGGTAGTTGTACTTCTTTCTCTCCAGAACGGTCAGATCCATCCACTCGCTGCCGGTCATACCAGATCACTCTTCCCCTGGCTGCCCGCGTCCTTCTCCGCGCTGTGGAAGGCGTCCCGCAGGTCCGCCAGCATAGGCCGCAGGCTCTCCAGCTCCTTCTTGTTCCGGCCGATCTTGATCCGGCCCAGCTGGTAGGTGAAATACTCGTACAGCCGGCTCAGCTCGCCGCTGATGGGGTATTTATGATCCAGCGTCTCGTCCAAATAGGTGACAATGTCCACGCACCGGTCCACAGCCATCTCGAAGCTGGGGAAATCCCCCTTGTCCAGCGAGATGGAGGCCATTGTCGCCCGCTTGACCAGCTCGTCGTACAGCAGCAGCAGCAGCTCGCCGGGGGTCATGGAATTGACGGATTGCTGCTTGTACTGCTGATAGCCTCTCCTATCCATATGGGATACCGTTCCTTTCTATTCCGGGGATCAGCCGCCGCCCATCAGTCCGGCCAGAGTGGAGCTCTGGGAGTTCATCTGATTGATGAGGACCTCCAGCTTGCTGAACATGCTGGTATAGCGGTCCACCTGGCTCTCCAGCTTATCCTGCCACTTCTCCATCTCAGTGGAAATGTTGTCTATCTCCTTCTGCCACTCGTTGTTCATGAGGGACAGGGAGTTGAGGGGCGTGCCCGCCTGCTGGACCAGGATGCCCTTGGTGGCGCCGGTGAGGCCGGCGTAGCGGTCCAGCTCGGTCTTCATGCCCTGCATCAGGCCGTTGGTGGAAGCGCCGCTCTCCTTGCTCTTGGTGAACAGATCCGCCACCGCGTCGGGATCGTTGTCCAGGGCGTCCCGCAGCTTGCCCTCGTCCAGGGTCAGGGAGGTTGCGCCGGTGGTGCTGTCAAAGCCCACGGAGATGCCGATCTTGCTGAGCATCGCGCCGTCCTCGCCGCCTACGCTGAACACGTTGCGCATCCGCTCGTAGAGGTTGGAGAGGTTCCTGTCCCCGAAGAGCAGGCCCTGCTTGGCCTTGTCCTCGTAGTTCTTGATGGCGCTCTCGCTCATGGAGGCCCGCTCCTCGTCGGTGAGGGGCTCGTAGGTCTTGAAGGAGCCGCCGGAGCCCTTGGCGGGCAGGGTGGCGTACTGGGTGCGGATCTCCGCCATCATCTCGTTGTAGTCGTCCACCATGGAGCGGACGGCGTCCACGATCTTGTCGGAGTCGGTGGAGCGCTCAAAGGTGACGCCCACGCCGTCGTCCTCGAACTCCTTCTTGAAGTTGATGGTCATGCCGTCAATGTCCACGTCGTTGGTGGAGCGGACCATGTCCATGGTGGTGCCGTTGATGGTGACAGAGAACTTGGCGTCCTGGCCGGGGGTGTAGTTGACGTCGGGCTTATACTTCGTATTGAACTTAAGTTCACTCGATCCGGCAGTCATCTTCATGTCAATCTTTTTGCCGTTCTTGTCGGTTGCCTCTAACTGGCCAGTGTATTTATTGTAGGAAGTCGTTATGCCGTTATTCATCATCTTGGTATTCAGTGAGGCGGCAACGTCCTCCATTGAGTCTTCCGGATTGACATGGAACTCCACCGCGGCTGATACACCCTCGAAGGAGAACGTAACATCCTCGCCACCCGGAAGGACGCCATAGGCCTCGCCAAAGGAGACCGGGCTCTTCTCCGGGAGCTTGGTGGAGCCGAAAATCTCCTCCGCCAGACCGCCGTCAATATTGATCTCGGCCTGGGAGCCGGTCTCCTTGGAGGTGAACACGAACTCGCGGGCGGTCTTGGAGTAGCTGACCTTCACGCCGGCCTCGCTGTTGGCGTTGATGTCGCTCATAATGTCGGACAGCTTGGTGTCCTTGGTGTAGCTGCCGATCTTCACGCCGTTGAGGAAGAAGTCCTCCGGCTTGTCGACGGTGTTGCCGTCCTCATCCTTCATGGTCTCCCACTTGTGATCGGACAGCAGATCTTCCAGGGTTTTGCTGGTGTTGAGGTAGTTGGTGGCCACGGTGCCGATGCCCAGCTTCTCGCCCGCGTCGGCGTTGATGATCAGATTGGAGTTCTCAGGCGCGTTGAACTTCAGCTGGAGCTCCATGCTGTCCGGCTTCGCGTCGTCGGCAGCCAGATTCTCCACGCTGACCTTGCCGCCGAACGCCTTTTTCAGGGAGGCGTTGAGGACGTCGGTGTAGTTCTTGGCGTTGAAGTCGAGCTCAATATCCTTCCCCGACGCGTCGGTGCCGTTCTTGATCTTATAGGTGCCGTCGTCCTTTTTGACGATCTCCGGCAGCTTGATGCTCTTGGACGAGCCGTCCAGGCTGATGTTCATGGACTTGCCGGAGAGGTACTCGGCGGTATTCATGGTCTTGGTCAGATCGGTGCCGCTGGAGATGTGGAAGGACTTGACCTGATTTTTCTTGGGGTCCTTCAGCTCGCCCAGTCCGAAGGTGTCCTTGATGGAGCTGCTGGCGGAGGAGATATACACGCTGTTGCCGGCGTTCCGCTTATCCTCAAAGGAGATCGTGCCGCTCCCGTTGGGATTGGTGTCCACCTTGACGGCGATGCACTCCGATGCGGATACGGTCTCGCCGTTGGACAGGGTGATCTTCTGGTCCGCCAGCTTCTTGTTAATCATCTCCGCCAGGGCCTCGGCCTTGTTGGGGTTGTCGTAGTTGGTCTGAACAAGGTCCGTGGCCTCGTTGAAGGAGATGCTCACGTTCTTGCCGCCGTAGGCCAGGCTCAGGGACCCGGAGAAGGTGCTCAGGGTCACATCGCCATTCAGGTTGACGGCGTCGTCGGCCTCAATGGAGAAATCCTCCCCCTTGCCGGCCAGATTGCTGCTGGTGACATAGCGGGCGGCGCTGGCCAGCTGGGAGACGCTGTTGAGGCGCACGTCGCTGTCCGTCCTGCCGCTGGCGGTGACAAACTCCGCGTTTTTGCCCCCCGTGGCCTTCACCTTGATGGCGTTGTTGAAGAAGGAACTGGACATGAGGTTTGTGCTGGACATATAGGAGGTGTACTTGTTGGAGAAGGCAGTCATCTTGTTGATGATGCTGCGGTAGGCCTCCTGCTTCCAGCCGATCTTGGTGGACTTGTTGCTCAGGTTCTGGAGCTTGGTCTGATAGCTCTGAACCAAGCTTTCGATCATGCCCTCGGTGTCCATTCCGCTGGCAAGACCACTGATGATGTTCGCGCTGTTATACAGGCTGCTGGTATAGCTGCTGCCGCCGGCTCTGCTGACGGATGCCATAACGATCGCTCCTTTACTCGTAGTTTTTTTGTCAATCTTTTTTTCAAATTTCTAAGAAAAAAAGAAAATCCCTCTGTACTTTTTTATCGTCACATAGTATAGTAAAGTTAAGAGTCGCAGAAAAGATTTTACATGACGGAGGGGATATTTTGTCTGCTGTTATTGCGATCACCAATCAGAAGGGCGGCGTGGGCAAGACCACCACCGCCTGCGCCCTGCTGGCCGGGCTGCATCAGATGGGCCGGCGCGTGCTGGGCGTGGATCTGGACCCCCAGGGGAGTCTGGGCTTCTGCCTGGGATTGGATATTGACAACTGCGCCACCATATACGATGTGATGAAGGGCGTCCGCCCGGTGCGGGAGGTCATCGTCCCGTCCAGCTGCGGCGATATTCTGCCATCCAACATTCTTTTGTCCGCGGCGGAGCTGGAGTTCAACCGGCCGGGCCGGGAGTTCCTGCTGAAAAACGCTCTCAGCGAGCTCCAGGACGACTATGACTTCATCATCGTGGACACCCCGCCGGCCCTGAACGTGCTGACGGTGAACGCCTACGTGGTGGCCGACGGCCTGGTCATCCCCATGGCCCCGGAGATCCTCAGTCTTCTGGGGGTGGCCCAGATCCGGGAGACCATCGACACGGTCCGCCGCTGCTATAACTCCCGGCTGAAGGTGCTGGGCATCCTGCTCAACAAGTACAACCAGCGCTTCACTCTCAACCGGGAGGTGCTGGAGATGGCGGGACAGATTGCCGAACAGCTGGACACGCGGGTGTTCCAGGCCAAAATCCGCACCAGCGTCTCCGTTGCGGAGGCGCCCGCCCACGGGGAGAGCGTGCTCAGCTACGCCCCCTCGTCCAAGCCGGCGGAGGATTTCCGCGCCCTCATTGACGAGATCATCCCGGGCGGTGGACTTGCCGTCCAGTAACACCTAAGGAGAAAACGCACTATGGCAACAGCGAAGAAAGGCGCCAAAAGCAATAAAACAGCCCATGTGCTCAATCTGCTTACCGCGCCGGGCGGGGAGAAGGAGACGCCGGCCGCCGACGCGCCCCAGGTTCCGCCAGCGGAGACGGACGCCGTCCCGCCCCAGGCGGAGGCGGCGGAAAGTCCCTCCCTGCCCCTTGCGCCCCCTATTCTGGAGGTTGCCCGCTCCAACGACGCCCAGATTTCCCTGCAGATCAAGGACGCTCTGGAGAGCGAGCTGCTGGCCGAGGCGGGCCTGGCGCCTGCGGCCGGTTCTGCGCCGGAACCGGCGGCTGATCCCATCCCCCAGCCTGTGCCGGAGCCTATCCCGGAGCCGGAAACCGTTTCCGAAGCCGTACCGGAGCCTATCCCCGCGCCCGTACCTGCTCCCGAGGCTGTGCCGGAAGCTGTCCTGGAGCCGGCAGCGGAGCCCATCCCCGAGACTACCCCTGAGCCTGCACCAGCGCCCGAGCCCGTCCCTGAGCCTGTGCCGGAACCAGTGCCAGAGCCCGTCCCGGAGCCCAAGCCGGAACCAGTGCCAGAG
>OFGB01001838.1_pt1 | contig 12194 bp, 9 predicted proteins | sample 1521491 | NCBI WGS metagenome assembly OFGB01 (sample SAMEA3504095, study PRJEB24116) | mouse gut metagenome | biome: mouse gut; feature: mouse-associated habitat; material: faeces | place: Denmark | collected 2011
CCCGCCACAATGTAAGGCGTACCAAGAAAGTCGAAATAATATTCCTGCAGCTTGGTATAAGGCGCCGGTTCCCCGCAGTAAAACAATATCTTTGTCCCATCCAGCACAAATTCCCTTTTTCCGATCCTGTCCAGCGGAATTTCCAGACTGCTGCCTCCCGGAGATATCAGTTCTAACCGAAAGACATCCCCGTAATTTTTCCACATCGAAATATTACAAGCACCCTGATAGCCCGCTATGCTGCACTCCACCCGTTTCTCCCCGTCTAAAATAACCTGCGTATGCCCTGCCGCCGCTCCCTCATTCCCGCTTCCTACACAGATTACTGTCTTGTAACTTTCCGCCGCACTGTTTAAAAAAGTCTCCAGCAGCGATGTTCCGTCATGGGAACCATAGGTACTGCCATAACTGATATTGATTGCAAGGGGCATCCCAAGTTCCTGCGCCTTTCGCAGCATCCATGCCACAGCGCGCATCAGTTCCGTCGTGCGGGAAGAACCTGCCGCGCCGCTTCCCTTCCCAAGTTTTACAACCAAAAGCCCTGCTCCGGGCGCAACCCCCTCCTTTCCTGCCGCTATGGCTGCCACTCCGGTCCCGTGCCCCGAACGGTCAAATGTAAGCGTTGCGCCGGATACAATACTTTGATCAAGCTGCTCCTTCGTAAATTCCACACCATGAAAAAAGCCCTGCGGCGATACAAGGTTCTTTTCCTTATCTGCCTGCAGGGTTTGATCCCACAAAAACAAAATGCGGCTCTGTCCCTGTTCATCCAGAAACACGCCGTTTTTATAATCGATACCGGAATCCGGTATTCCGACAAGACATCCCTGTCCGCTCAAATAGGGCTCCCTCTCCGTCACTTCCTGCACACAGGAGGCAAGCTTGCCCTGGCCGATACTGATCTCTCCCTCATACAGTGCCTTGGACTTTTCCACAAAATCAATTTCCGGCAGGGAAGGAAGCAACGTTATCGCCTCCCGCCCTGCCGTCATAATTGCATATCCCGGCAGTAAATATTCCACCTGTACCGTTTCGGTCAAATCTCCTGCCGTCATATCCTGATCTGCCGGCAGCAAACCGGCGCTGCGTAAAGCCTCCCCAAGGTCTCCATGATATTTTATGATCAGTTCCCACCTGTCCTCTTCCACGCCAACCGGCAATTCCAGAGACCTCTCCCGCTCCCCGGGTGATGCCTCCAAAGACAGATTTAACAAATTTTCCAGTTTCTGTGAAGCCATTGATACCTCAAAAAAATCTTTTTTACAGTATATGCCTCCTACTGCTGCGGCACCACAGCAAAAAACACAAGATCACTGTCCGTATCATTGATCAGACTGTGCTCGTGCCCCTCCGGACAATAGTGCGCCTCTCCCGCACCGATCCGCAGCTCTTCACCGTCATACAATACCTTCGCCGCACCTTCCAGAATATAGATGATCTCACTGCTGCCCTCATGAGTATGCACCCCCACACTCGCCCCCGGAATCAGCCTGCTCAGCAGAATACGGTTTTTCTCATCCGCATACATCTTTGCCGCCATCTGCTTCTCGCCGCCCTTAAAATGAGGCATTATCGTCTCTTCCATCTGTTTAAAATCAAGTATCATATTTTTCTCCTTATTCCAGTTCCGCATGATCTCTTTCAGTACATTTTGCCGCCTCGATCGAAGCCGATCAGGCGCCTGTCAGTTTTCTCCCATCTTCAACAGTTTTGCCGCCTGATCGGCTGCAATACATGCATCTACGACCTCCTGGATATCTCCGTTCATGATCTTATCCAGCTTATACAAAGTCAGGTTGATCCTGTGATCCGTCACCCTGCCCTGAGGGAAATTATAGGTCCTGATTTTTTCGGACCGGTCGCCTGTCCCCACCTGACTCTTGCGCAACTCCGCCTCCGCATCATGAGCTTTCTGCTGCTCCAGATCATAGAGTTTTGTGCGCAGAAGAGCATATGCCTTTGCCCTGTTCTGTATCTGAGACTTTTCAGTCTGGGAATAAATCACGATTCCCGTGGGAATATGTGTCAGACGCACCGCGGAGTCCGTGGTGTTGACACACTGTCCGCCGGCTCCTGAGGATCTGCACACATCGATCCGGATATCCCGCTCATCGATCTGCACATCCACTTCCTCCGCCTCCGGCATCACTGCCACGGTGATTGTGGACGTATGGATGCGCCCGCCGGATTCCGTCTCAGGCACGCGCTGTACCCGATGCACTCCGCTCTCATATTTCATAATGGAGTAAGCGCCCTGGCCGCTGAGCATAAAGGTCACGCTCTTCATGCCGCCGATGCCGATTTCCTCCACCTCCAGCGTCTCCACCTTCCATCTTTTTGTCTCCGCATAATGCACATACATACGATATATTTCCGCCGCAAAAAGAGCCGCCTCATCGCCGCCGGCGCCGGCGCGGATCTCCACAATGACATTCTTGTCATCATTGGGATCTTTCGGCAACAGCAGGATCTTCAGCTCATTTTCCAGCTCTTCAATACGCTTTTTGGATGCGGAAAGTTCCTCTTTCAGCATATCCCGCATATCCTCATCAGACTCCTCCTCCAGCATTGCCAGAGAATCCTCCACATCCTGCCCGCATTTTTTATACTCTTTATACGCCTCCACCAAAGGGGTGAGGTCGCTCTGTTCCTTCATCAGCTCACGGAAATGCTTCTGGTTATCCGTAACTCCCGGCTCAGCCAGTTCGTTCATGATCTCCTCAAATCTCCGCAGCAGATCATCCAATTTGTCAAACATATGAAATACCTCTCCTTATTTTCTCCGCAATATTTTTCAATCTCTATACCGGATAACCGGCCATATATCAATCTCTCAATACGCCGTCCCCGATACAACCCTGTCCAGCCCCGAAAAGTCCTTTATGATCTCAACTTCCCGGAACCCGTTGTCTCTCATTATTCTGCTGACCGCTTCTCCCTGATCATATCCGATTTCATAAAACAGCATACCGCCGCCGGGCAGATACTCTTTTGCCCTTTTTGTGATCTCCCGATAAAAAAACAGGCCGTCCTCCCTGCCGTCAAGGGCAGCGCGCGGATCATGATCTCTTACTTCCGGCATCAGATGCTCTATTTCGCTGCTCCTGATATAAGGCGGATTGGACACAATAATCTCAAAAACGCCTTCCACCTCACCAAACAGATCACTCCTGATAAAAGATGCCCGATCCGCCGACAGTTTTTCCGCATTTTCCTTCGCCACCTGCAGCGCTTTTTCGGAAATATCCACACCGACTCCCTGACAATCATTGGAATAATGAAGCAGGCTCAGCAAAATACAGCCGCTGCCCGTACCGATGTCAAGAATCCGCATACCATCATGCAGATGTTTCAACACCTCTTCCACCAGTATTTCCGTATCCGGGCGAGGACAGAGCACATCCTCATTGACCTTGAAAGTCAATCCCATAAATTCCGTTTTTCCAAGGATATGCTGGAGCGGAATCCTCTCCGCCCGGTGTCTGATCTTTTCCAGATACCGCTCCTCCTGCCCACCGGTCAGCTCCTGTTCGCCATGTGCATACAGCGCCGTCCTATCCGTACCGCAGACATCCTCCAAAAGCAATCTGGCATCCAGCGCCGCCTCCTCTATCCCTGCCCGCTCTAAAGCGTATACTCCCTGCCTGTAAATCTCCTGATACCGCATCTCATTCCATGCCTTTTTCACTCAATACTGTCGCTGCCGATAAAACTGGGCTCATCCTCATCCTCTATTCCCAGCTCCACTACCTTTAACCGTTCGGGTTCCGGTTTTACTTTCTGCTGTTTTACCTTCTCCCGTTTTACCTTCTCCTGTTTCACCTTATCCGGCTTTGCTTCCCCTTGCTTTGCTTTCTCCCGTTTTACCCTCTCCTGCTTTACTTCCCCCTGTATAACCTTATCCTGTTTCGCTTCCCCCTGCTTTACTTTCTCCCGTTTTACTCTCTCCTGCTTTACTTCCCCTTGTATAACCTTATCCGGCTTCGCTTCCCCCTGCTTTGCTTTCTCCCGTTTTACCCTCTCCTGCTTTACTTCCCCCTGTATAACCTTTTGCTGTTTCTCGTCTGATTCGATCTTTTTCCGTACTGTTTTACGACGAGTTCCTACTTTCAGGGACTGTTCCCCCTCCGGTCTCAGCTCTCCGGCATACTCCTTTTCAATATTTCCTTCCTCTACGGCAGCTTTCTCTTCCGGGTACCCTTTCTCTACAGGATACTCCTCTTCCGGCTTCCCTTTCTCTGCGGCATACTCTTCTTCCGAATATCCGTCCTTCCCGACAGCCTCTTCCGAATATCCGCTCTCCCCGGTATATCCTTCCGAATACTCATCCTCTCCGACATACCCTTCCGATTCCTGTTCGTCCTCATATCCGAAGTTTTCCCTCAGATATGCCTTCCAGTCAAACACGGCCTCCACCGCTTTGATTGCCACTTCCACCATCCCCTCATCGGGTTCCTTCGTGGTAAGCCCCTGCAGCCAGAGCCCCGGCGCCGAAACAGTGCGGACCAGCCAGTTGTCAGTCCTGCCCGCCAGGCGGATCATCTCATAGGCAATGCCGGCGATAACAGGTATCAGTAAAATACGAAGCAATATTTTCAGCGCCATATTGTCCACCCTGATAAAGAAAAACAATATCACACTGACCAGCATCACAAACAGCAGGAAACTGGTGCCGCAGCGCCTGTGCTGTTTGGAACTTTTCATCACGTTTTCAACGGTCAGCTCTCTTCCCCGTTCAATACAATTAATACATTTGTGCTCCGCTCCATGGTACATATACACGCGTCTGATATCCTTCATCAGCGAAATCAACAAAACATACATCACAAAAATCAGGATACGGATCAATCCTTCTATAATAGCCAGAAGAGATTCATTCCGCACAAACCTCTCGAGATAGCTGGAAAGAATATAAGGCAGCACCATAAAAATACCCACAGCGAAAACAACCGCAACGACCATCGTCAGCGCCATCAGAATACTTTCCGCCTTATCCTTAAAAACCTTATTCAGCATCTTGTCCGCTGCGCTCTCCTCAGCCGTCTCCTCTTCCGCAAAAAAAGCGGCGGAATGATTCAGGCATTTTGTCCCCAGCCTCAGAGAATCCACAAAAGAAAAAATTCCCCGGATAAAGGGAACCTTCGTCACCGCACTTTTCCCCAGTATACCGGCATATTCCCCGATTTCCACATCAATCTCACCATTCGGCTTTCTGACAGCCACGGAATACCGTGTATTGTTTTTCATCATAATCCCTTCCAGCACCGCCTGGCCGCCTATGCCGGAATAGCATCTTCTTTTTCTGCCCATCTTATACTCCCTGCTATATCTTCCTGAAATAACTGCCAAAAAGCGGGCGGACACAACCACCCGGACTGATGCGGACAGCTCCGTCCTTCCCCGCTTCTTAAAACAACGGACAGCACGCTCTGCGGACTGCCCCTGTATTTAACGAAAAAGGGGTTGAGAAAACCATTCCCCAACCCCATCATAATCGTCTTATTTTGCCATGCCGTATTTTTTGTTGAACTTATCAATACGTCCATCTGCTCTGGCTGACTTCTGCTGGCCAGTATAGAATGAATGACATTTGGAACAAACCTCAACGTGAATTTCCGGCTTAGTGGAACCCGTTACAAATGTATTCCCGCAGTTACATGTGACAGTTGCCTGATAGTAGGCAGGATGCAGTCCTTCTTTCATTTCTCTCACCTCTCTATTTTCATTTGCGCTTATTTTTCTCTATTACAAAACTGCCCGCCTCTCAGCGACAGCTTATTCATTATAGCATAGCGTCCTCATCTGCGCAAGTATTAATTTTTTCTTTTTTCTGATAATCTCTTTTATCAGATAAACTTCATCTTCCTGACCATATTAACAAACTCCCCGTTTGTCTTTGTCCTCGCAAACAGATCCAGTATCTTGTCCACCGCCTCGTCCGCTTTCATGCCGTTTAACGCCTTTCTCAGGATATTGATGATCTCCTGTTCGTCAGGTGTCAGGAGCAGATCCTCTCTTCTGGTGCTGGACTTCGGAATATCCACAGCCGGGAACACTCTCTTTTCGGAAAGCTTCCGGTCAAGAACCATCTCCATATTACCGGTTCCCTTAAATTCCTCATAGATCACGTCATCCATCTTAGAACCTGTCTCGACAAGGGCGGTTGCCAGAATCGTCAGGCTGCCGCCGCCCCGCATATTTCTTGCCGCCCCGAAGAAGCGCTTGGGCATATGGAGCGCCGCCGGATCAAGACCGCCGGAGAGTGTTCTTCCTGAGGGCGGTACCGTCAGGTTATACGCCCTTGTCAGACGGGTAATGGAATCCAGCAAAATGCAGACATCCTGTTTATGTTCCACCAGCCTCTTGGCCCGCTCGATTACCATCTCCGCCACACGTTTATGATGCTCCGGCAGTTCATCAAAGGTGGAATAGATCACTTCCACATTGGGGCCTTCGATCGCCTCCTTGAAATCCGTCACTTCCTCCGGGCGCTCGTCGATCAGCAGAATAATCAGATGCACTTCCGGGCTCGTCTTTTTCAGGGACTTCGCTATCTCCTTTAACAGCGTTGTCTTACCTGCCTTCGGCGGTGACACGATCATACCCCTCTGTCCCTTACCTACCGGGCTGATCAGATCCATAATACGCATTGCCACGGAGGCTCCCGGCGTCTCAAGACGCAGACGCTCATTCGGGAAGATAGGCGTCAGATCCTCAAAGTTTGTCCTGCGCTGCGCAATTTCCGGCGGAAAGCCGTTGATCTTCCTGACATACAGCAGCGCGCTGAACTTTTCGCTCTGGGTTTTGATCCTCGTGTTCCCCTCCACGATATCGCCGGTCTTTAAATTAAACCGCCTGATCTGACTGGGCGCCACATACACATCATTCTCCCCGGGCAGATAGTTTTCACAGCGGATAAAGCCGTAGCCGTCCGGCATTACCTCTAAAATGCCGTTGGCTTTGATTCCGCTGTCAAGCTCCGACGGATATTTCTCCCCCTCGGGCGCGCTGCCGGGAATAATAGACTTTGCCTCCACTACCTTTCCCTTTTCCTCATCTTTCCTGTCCTCTGTCAGCATAGCTTCGATCAGATCCGCCTTTTTCAGTCCCGATACGCGAATTCCCCTCACTTTCGCTATTTCCTTTAGTTCGTTCAATGCAAGAGATTCATACTTTTCTCTCATATCACTCATACTTCGGTTTTAACTCCTTTCTGGTTTTCATTATCATACTCTCAGACACTTTTTCTTCTTGTCCGTTTTTTTCGTTTATCATTAACATTCTGGATTTTGTTACGGATATCGAATAGCATGCAGATACTTTACAGTACATCGTCCTATACCAAGATTTGATAAAGATATCTCTTTTCAATACGCCCATTATACCGTACAAAATGAAAAGTGCCAACCTTTTTTTTCATTTTTGTAAAAATATTTTTATTTTTCCGGTTACATTTTGCCTTTTTTCACTTACGGCTTCGGCTTTCAAAAGAATTTTAACAAAAAGCTTGTCATTTTTTTTTAAAGTATATATCATATTATATGTCACAAAATCTCACGCGATCAAGGAGCCAATACATATGTCCATAAATGAAAAAGCACTGAAACTGCATGAAACCTGGAACGGAAAACTCGAGACAACCTCCAAAACCCCTGTCAAATCAAGGGAGGACCTCTCCCTTGCTTATACCCCGGGTGTCGCGGAACCCTGCAAAGTAATCGCCGAAAACAAAGACGCGGCGTACACCTATACCTGGAAGGCAAACACGGTAGCGGTTGTCTCGGACGGTTCCGCCGTTCTGGGACTTGGCAATATCGGCCCCCATGCCGCTATGCCCGTGATGGAAGGCAAGGCCGTCCTGTTTAAAGAATTTGGAGGCGTCAATGCCGTCCCCATCTGCCTTGACACTCAGGATACGGAGGAAATCATCAAGGCCGTCACTTATCTCGCGCCGGGTTTCGGCGGAATCAACCTGGAGGACATCTCAGCCCCCAGATGCTTTGAGATCGAACGGCGCCTGAAAGAGACGCTGGATATCCCCGTCTTTCATGATGACCAGCACGGCACCGCCATCGTTGTTCTTGCGGGTATCATCAACGCCCTGAAAGTGGTAAACAAAGAAGCCGAAAACTGCAAAGTCGTGGTAAACGGCGCAGGCAGCGCCGGCGTTGCCATCACCAGGCTGCTGTTGACCTACGGATTTACCAATGTGATCATGTGTGATAAAAGCGGAATCCTCTCCAAAACTTCCGAAGGGCTTAACTGGATGCAGAAAGAGATGATGGATGTCACAAATCCTGCCCAGGAGAACGGTACTCTCGCCGATGCGATGAAGGATGCCGATATTTTTGTGGGCGTTTCCGCTCCGAATATCGTAACGCCTGATATGGTGAAGGCAATGCACAAAGATGCGGTTTTATTTGCCATGGCAAATCCGGTTCCCGAAATCATGCCGGATATCGCAAAGGCTGCCGGCGCGAAAGTAGTCGGCACAGGCCGCTCCGATTTCCCGAACCAGATTAACAACGTAGTTGCTTTCCCCGGCATCTTCAAGGGCGCTCTGGAAGGACGTGCCAGACAGATCACGGAGGAAATGAAGCTGGCTGCCGCGAAAGCCATCGCTTCCCTTGTTCCGGACGACAAATTAGCGGAAGACTTTATTATGCCAGAGGCCTTCGATCCCACCGTTGTGGAAGCTGTCGCTCAGGCGGTCAAAGATCACATCCGGTAAAGTTCCGGGAAGTGATCCGTTTACGGATCATGTCCTTAATCAGAAACTATTTTATGACACATCTGTCGTTAAATGCCACGGAAAGGTACAGGTGGGCGATATGCTGCAGGAACCGCTTACACTCTATAAGCTGATTCTTTTATATTTATTGAAACGGGCCGCTCTGCCCTTATCCAAAAAAAGAGTCTGCGACTTCATCCTCGACAAAGGATATACGAATTATATTATATTAAATCAGGCAATCGGCGAACTCCTCGATGCCGGCATGATAGCCGAACAGCTTATCAACGAGCGCTCCCACTTCTCCCTGACGGAGGAGGGGGCGCAGGCGCTCACCTTTTTCCAGGGCAATATCAGCGACATTACCAAAGAGGAGATCAACACTTATCTGCGGGAAAACAAACTCGAACTGCTCAGCGAACTCTCTGTCACCTCCAACTATGACAGGGCGTCCACCGGGGAATTTGAGGCGCATCTCATCGCAAAAGAAAGGGGGATTCCCCTTGTGAAAATCACCCTTTCCGTGCCCGCCGAAGAAACTGCGGCTTCGATCTGCAAAAACTGGCGCGAGAAAAATGAAGAGATTTATCAGATGCTGGTGGAAAAATTATTTTAGGTTTGTATCTTTTACATCCTGCGCCTCCCTCAGGCTCTTCATGTGGTCTTTGATCTTTACCTCGTACCCGTTTCCTCCGGGTTTGAAAAATTCTTTTCCGGTCAGTTCGTAAGGGAGATATTGTTGTTCCACATAGTGGTTCGGATAATCATGGGCGTATTTATAGCCGATGCCTCTGCCGAGTTTTTTAGCCCCCCTGTAGCTGCCGTCCTGAAGATGAGTCGGGACCGGCAGGTTCCCTGTCCTCTGCACCTCTGCTATCGCATCGTTCACTGCCATATAGGACGCGTTGCTCTTTGGTGCCGTGGCAACATAGACGGCCGCCTGCGCCAGAAGGATTCTTGCCTCCGGCATTCCTACTCTTTCCACCGCCAGGGATGCGCTGACCGCAACGGTCAATGCATTCGGATCAGCCATGCCCACATCCTCCGATGCACATATCATAATACGTCTGGCAATAAATTTGATATCCTCACCTGATTCCAGCATTCTTGCCAGATAATATACAACCGCATCCGGATCCGAGCCCCGCATACTCTTAATAAAAGCCGAAATCACATCATAATGGTTATCGCCGGTCTTATCATAACGCATGCTGCGCTTCTGAATGCACTCCTTTACCACCTCCAGCGTCAGATGAATCTTCCCGTCCTCACCGCGTTTTGTCGTCAGCACGCCCAGTTCCACCGCATTTAAGGCACGCCGCGCATCCCCGTCGGAAAGATCCGCCAGAAACGAAAGTGCATCCTCCTCTATCACGGCATCATAAGCCCCCATCCCCCGTTCCTTATCTTCCACGGCACGCCGGATCAGTACCCTGATATCCTCCGGCAGCAGCGGCTTTAACTCAAACACAATAGAACGGGAGATCAAAGCCCCGTTCACCTCAAAATAAGGATTTTCCGTAGTCGCCCCGATCAGCACGATGGTCCCATCCTCCACAAAAGGAAGCAGATAGTCCTGCTGCCCTTTATTAAAGCGATGGATCTCATCGATAAAAAGGATGGTCCGCTTCCCGAACATCCCCAGATCATCCTTCGCCTTCTCCACAACCGCTTCCATATCCTTTTTTCCTGCCACCGTAGCGTTGATCTGCGTAAATTCGGAGCTGGTCGTCCCTGCGATCACCTTCGCCAGGGTGGTCTTTCCCGTACCCGGCGGGCCATAAAAAATAACGGAACTGATCTTATCCGCCTGGATTGCCCGATAAAGCAGCGTATCTTTTCCTATAATATGCTGCTGTCCCACCACTTCATCCAGCGTCCGCGGGCGAAGCCTTGCCGCTAACGGGGATTCCTTTTTCATGGCGCCCTGTCTCATATACTCAAATAAATCCATGGAAATTCTCCTTATCCGTAAAAAACTGCTGAAGCTGCCTCTACATGGAGCCAAGCAGTCCATCTATCCCCTGCTCCTGAAAGATATCTTTATAATAACCGATCTCATCCTGAATCAGCTCATCGATGACACGCATGCCAAGTACCTCCACCGGCGCTTTATCGTCTGTCAGCATCTCCCCGGTGCTCTCATAAGGTGTCAGATTCTCTTCCACGCGTTCCATCATCACTGTCAGTTCTTCCTGACTTAAATGTTTTCTGTTTTCTGACAGTAATGTCAGAATATTGTCATTCTCCGACGCAAAGAGTTCCCTGTTGGTTGCACCCTTTACATCCACAGTGTAAACATTGGGAAATACACTGGCGATGGTATCCGCAAGAGAGACGTTGATACCGCCCTCCCCGTCGGATTTCATATTCATATTTACCACCATCACGCCGTCTTCCTTCAGATGATCCCTGACCAGCGTAAAAAATTCCACGGAAGACATCTGAAACGGAATCGTAATGTCCTGATAGGCATCCACCATAATTACATCGTATTTTTGATCCACCGCCTGTAAATAGGCGCGCCCGTCATAGGTCGTCACCTGCACATCCGACGGCAGGTCAAAATAAGTTCCGGCAAGATCCGTAATTTTCTGATCTATCTCCACGCCCTCCACCGTCACATTGTCAAAATATCTCATACACTGATGGGCATAAGTGCCTGTCCCCATCCCCAGGATCAACAGTTCCGTTTTATCCTTATTCGGCAGATCCGCCATCAGCGGAGCCGCCAGCGCATAATCATAATACATGCCGGTCAGCCCATCTTCCTTCATCTTAATGGACTGCACCCCGAATAACACATTTGTGGATAATATGACGCTTCTGTCATTTTCCTTGACCTGGAGATAATTATAAATGGACTCTCCCTCGTAAGTCAGATTCGTCTCCCAGAAAGCAAAACTGCCGGAATGCCCCAGCAGACTGCACAGCACAAAAAGTACCGCGGAAACCGCACATGCCGTTTTTGCCGTCTTTTTGCTGATAAAATACAGCAGCCCCAGAAGCAGCAGTATACCGGAAAAGATTAAAAAAGTAATGGACGTCCCCACCGCAGGAATCGTCACAAAGGTCGGCAGAAAGGTACCGATAATACTGCCTATGGTATTGCACGCCCCCAGCGCCCCCACCGTCTTTCCGCTCTCATCCAGGCTTCCCATCGTATATTTTACTAAGGAAGGGGTTACCGTTCCCAGCAAAAACAATGGAAACACAAAAATCACCATACAGGCAAAAAATGCCGCCAGGATCAGAAAGTTTGTGCTGATCGTCAAAATCAGCGCCCCGGAAATCCCCAGTATAACATATTTTCCCGCCACCGGAATCGCCGCAATCCAGACTGCCGCGATCAAAAGCCGCCGGTAAAGCCTGTCCGGATTCGGATCTTTATCGGCGCTTCTCCCGCCGTAAATATTCCCCAGCGCCATAGCGATCATGATTGTCCCGATAATAATCGTCCACA
>OFGB01001845.1_pt1 | contig 12155 bp, 6 predicted proteins | sample 1521491 | NCBI WGS metagenome assembly OFGB01 (sample SAMEA3504095, study PRJEB24116) | mouse gut metagenome | biome: mouse gut; feature: mouse-associated habitat; material: faeces | place: Denmark | collected 2011
AGGACGAGACGGATTCCGAGCACGGTCTGTCGTTGCGCCAGATCATAGAGCGCCTGAACGACTACGGAATACAGGCTGAGCGCAAGGGCCTCTACCGCGACATCGAGGCGTTGCGTGAGTTCGGCTTCGACATACAGACGTATCAGAGGAACCCCGTGCAGTACGCTATCGCGAGCAGGGACTTCACATTGTCGGAGCTGATGCTTTTGGTTGACGCTGTGGAGTCGTGCAAGTTCCTCACCAAGAGGCAGTCCCGGGCGCTCACGACGAACCTGAAGCTTCTCGCGAGCGACCACGAGCGCGCGCTGCTTGACCGCCGCATCCACGTCCCCGGGAGGATTACCTCCAAGCGCGACAGCGTGTTTCAGGACATCGACACGCTCCATGACGCCATGAGGCTCCAGAAGAAGGTCGAGTTCAAGTACTACAAATACGCGCTCGATGGCACGCGCTACGCAACCCATGACGGCAAGAAGCACGTTGTGACGCCGGTCGGCATCGCCTTCTCGGATGGCTACTACTACCTCACCGCCTGGAACGACGACCATGAGAACATGACCGAGTTCCGTATCGACCGCATGGAAAACGTCAGGGTGTCCGATGAACGGGCAACCAAGAATGACGAGATAACGCATCATACCTTCGAGGGCGATGGGCACGAGCTGTTCGGTCGCTTCGGGGGAGACCCCGTCACGGCAACACTGCTCGTCAACGCCGACAAGGTGGAGATCATCATGGACCGCTTCGGCGATTCGGCCGAGATGTACAAGGCGGATGACGAAACCGCCAAGGCGGTCGTGAAGGTGCACAAATCCGAGCAGTTCTTCGGCTGGCTCGCAGGCCTCGGCGGAACAGTGAGGCTGCATGCACCAAAGAGCCTGAAGAAGGAATACAGGGAGTATCTACTTAAGATGGCGGACGCTCTCTAAATATAGATTGGTTAGCAGAATTACCGAATGGAGGGGCCTATGCCCTCAGTAACCCAGATCGTCGGAACGGCGCACCAGCCCCGTAAGGGCTACCTGCCTCTATCCAAGTTCGATATGACGGAGTATAGCGACGGAAGGTTCGTCAGTGGCGAGTACAACATCCACCCGGCCATCGTCGGGCTGGCCGTCGACTACGGCACCAGGCTCGCGCAAGGCGCGCCATCGCGCGAAGTGTTCTCGGTGGCTCTGGCAGGCGCATCATTGGTGGGTGCCATGAACGAGGCGGAAGAGCTACTAGGCGAGCTTGACGATATCGCGGGCGTAGACGGGGTACTGTCTTCGGGCTCCATCGTGCGCATATGCAAGCTATCCGGGTTCGATTCCGCCTTCAGGGCGGGAGCGAGGGCCTACAAGCCGGTGAGCGAGATCGAGCCAGATGATCAGACCGTGGCGGACATCCGGACGCTCATCGAGAGGACCGTAGAATTCTTCGAGGAGAACGGCCCAGTGACCGACAGCGGCTTCACCTTCAGCGGCGGCTACAGCGACAGCATCGAGTCGGGCGACGCCGACTATCTGACATCGGATACTATCTGGGACCTCAAGGTGAGGAAGGCGCAGCCGAACAAGAACTCCACTCTGCAGGTCCTCCTCTACTACCTTTTGAGCCTGCACTCCGACCAGCCCGAGTTCAAGGGCATCACGAAGGTCGGCATCTACAACCCCTACCTCCAATGCGCCTGGACGGTCTCAGTGCTCGATTTGGACGAGTCCATGCTCAGGGAGGTCGAGGCGGAGGTGCTGGGCTTGCAGGGCCGGCATTACCCCGACGCCGCGCAGCTCCGCTACGACCAGTCATCGAGCCGCACCATCTACCACGTCATCGACTGGATCCGGGAGACCTCCGAGAGCGAGCGCGACAAGGGCGACAAGTTCGAGCGCGCGACGCGCTTCTTCCTAGAGCACGACCCGGTGTACAGGCAGCGCTTCAGCAAGGTGTGGATGTGGAAGGACGCCCCCACAAACGACGGCATCGACATGGGAATCGACCTAGTCGCCCTCGATGCGGAGGACGGCAGCTACTGGGCGATCCAGTGCAAGTGCTACCAGAAGCCAGCGCTCGACTACAACGACGTGGCTACCTTCTACGGGAAGACCGGTGCGACTGACCAGTACAAGCACAACATGATCGTCACAACCTGTGCCGACTTCGGCCCGAACCTGAACAAGATCGCGAAGCAGTGGGACACGGTGAGGCTCTTCGCCGACGGGATGGCCGACTCCGAGGTCGACTGGGACGCTTTCATGGAGGGCCGCGAGACCGCCGAACGCAAGTTCAAGGAGCCGCTGCCTCACCAGCGCGAGGCCATCGACGCATGCCTTGCGGGCTTCGAGGAGAGCGAACGGGGCCAGCTGATCATGGCATGCGGCACGGGCAAGACGCTCACGTCCCTCCGGCTCACTGAGGAGCTCTTGCCTGAAGGCTCCACGGTCCTCTTCCTCGCGCCCTCGATCGCGCTCGTCGCGCAGACGATGCGCGAGTGGGCGAACCAGTCCAAGCGCGCCATGCGTTGCGCCGTCGTGTGCTCGGATGCGAAGGCTTCGAGCACGGAGAGCGACACCTGGGAGACCTCTTTATCCGACATCCCGTATCCCGCCACCACCGACCCCGAGAACCTCTACGAGCAGGTGAGGCGATTCGACAAGGGCAGCGGGATCAACGTGGTCTTCTCGACCTACCAGTCTATCCAGGTCGTCTCTGACGCCCAGCGCATGGGTCTCGACCCCTTCGATCTCATCGTGTCCGACGAGGCCCACCGCACCACGGGCGCGTCCGAGGCGGCGGACGACCTGAAGAAGCAGAGCGAGTTCACTAAGGTCCACGACAACAGGCTCGTGTCGGCGCACCGCCGCATCTACATGACGGCGACCCCCAAGCTCTATGGCGACAACGCGCGCCGTCAGGCCAAGACCGAGAACTACGAGATCTCCTCCATGGACGACGAGGCGAAGTTCGGCCCGGTCTTCTACCGCCTCACGTTCGGCCGCGCCGTGGACGAGGGGCTTCTCACCGACTACCGCGTCATCGCGCTGACGGTCTCCGAGGACGTCGTGAGCGACGTCTACCAGATGGCGATGGCGAGCGAGGAGGGCTTCGAGATCACCGACGCCGCGAAGGTCATCGGGTGCTGGAAGGGCCTCGCCGACCAGGGCAAGGGCGACGAGGGCGTGAGCCTGAAGAACGCCGTGGCTTTCTGCTCCACCATCCCCGAGTCCAAGCGCATGACCGACTACTTCCAGAGGACGGTCAACGCCTACATCGACTACGAGAACGAGCAGGGCAACGACGTGCCGCTGCTGGAGTGCGTTGTCGACCACGTGGACGGCACCATGGACATGGGCCTTCGCAAGGAGAAGCTGCGCTGGCTCGCCGACGTCGACGACCCGGACGAGGACGGCGGCGAGTGCCACGTGCTCTCCAACGTCCACTGCCTCTCCGAGGGCGTTGACGTCCCCAACCTCGACGCCATCATGTTCCTCCAGCCCAAGAAGTCGCGCATCGAGGTGGTTCAGGCCGTGGGCCGCGTCATGAGGCGCTTCGAGGGCAAGGAGTACGGCTACATCATCCTTCCCGTCGTCATACCTGCGGGCATGACGCCCGAGGAGGCGCTCGACAACACGGACGCCTTCAAGGTCGTATGGGAGATCGTGCAAGCGCTCCGCAGCCACGACGAGCGGCTCGACGGATCCATCAACGGGCTTGAATACGACCCTGCCACGACAGCGGTCGTCGACGTCATCAACGTGTCGAAGGACGGCCAGAAGCCCCCGAATGCAACCGGCGAAGGCAAGGGCGCGCTGCCGCCCGAGCTCGACGGCGAGGGCCAGCAGATGAAGCTCGACTTCTCCGACAAGGAGCTGCAGGAGGCCGTGAACGCCGTGCTCGTCCGCAAGTGCGGAACTAAGGTCTACTGGGAGGACTGGGCGAAGGACATCGGCCAGATCGCCAAGAGGCACATCGAGCGCGTCGGCGAGCTCGTCCTCGACGGAGGCCCGGCTTCCGCAGAGTTCGCCTCGTTCCTCAAGGGGCTCAGGGACTCGCTGAACCAGGGCATCACCGAGGACGAGGCGGTGGAGATGCTCGCGCAGCACATGATCACTCTGCCGGTGTTCGAGGCCCTGTTCGCCGGAGCCGAGTTCGCGAGCTCCAACCCCGTCTCCATCGCCATGGAAGGTATGGTCGAGACCCTCCGTGGCTACGGCATCGAGACCGACTCGGAGAGGCGCGAGCTGGCCGAGCTCTACTCAAGCGTGCGCCTGCGCGCCGAGGGCGTGCGAACCGACGGGGGCCGGCAGAAGATCATCAAGGAGCTCTACGAGAAGTTCTTCAGCCAGGCGTTCAAGGCGACGTCCGAGAAGATGGGCATCGTATACACCCCGAACGAGGTCGTCGACTACATCCTCCACGCCACCGACCGCCTCATGCACAGGGAATTCGGCCAGTCGCTCGCCGACCCGGGCGTGAACATCCTCGACCCATTCACCGGAACCGGCACGTTCGTGGTTAACCTCATCCAGGACGAGGAGCTGATGCCGGACGACAAGCTTCCCCTGAAGTACGGAAGCGAGATCTTCTGCAACGAGATCCTCCTGCTCGCCTACTACATCGCCACCATCAACATCGAGCACGCCTACCACTCCCGCATCCCGGGCGACTACGCGCCCTTCGAGGGCGCGGTGCTGACCGACACGTTCCAGATGTACGAGGAGGGCGACCCCATCGACCTCGGCACGTTCGTGGACAACACCGAGCGCATCCTGCGCGAGATGGAGACGCCCATCAACGTCATAATCGGCAACCCGCCTTACTCCGCCGGCCAGAAGAGCGAGAACGACAACGCGAAGAACCTGGCGTATCCATCCCTTGACGGCAAGATCCGCAGCACTTACGCCGAGCGCTCCAAGGCAACGCTGAAGAACGCCCTCTACGACTCATACATCCGGGCGTTCAGATGGGCCTCCGACCGCATCGGCAACAGGGGCGTGGTCTCCTTCGTCACCAACGGCGGCTGGCTCGAAGGCGGCTCCATGGACGGGTTCAGGAAGAGTCTGGTCGACGAGTTCAGCTCCATCTACGTGTTCAACCTGCGCGGCAACCAATACACGCAGGGCGAGCAGTCGCGCAAGGAAGGCGGCAAAATTTTCGGATCCGGCTCGCGAGCGGCCATTGTCATAACCATGCTCGTGAAGAACCCGGACTCTGACGAGCACGGCGCGATCCACTACCACGACATCGGCGACTACCTGACCCGCGACGAGAAGCTCTCGATAGTGAGAGAGGCGGCGCAGGGGGAGGCGTTCGACTGGGAGACCCTCTCACCCGACCGTCACGGCGACTGGCTCAACCAGCGAGACGACTCGTGGTACGAGTTCGCTCCGTTAGGTATAGACAGAGATGGAGGAAGGGACGGCATTTTTCGAAGTTTCTCTGTCGGCATCAAGACGAATCGCGATTGCTGGCTTTGGAACTATTCGGCCGACAAGGCCAAGGAAAACGCCGAGAAAATGCTTAGCTTCTACAGCTTAGAGCTGGACAGGTACAGGGAGGCCGGCTGTCCTCGCAACGTAGACGCCTTTGTTAGCTCGGATTCTTCCCGAATAAGTTGGAGCGTTGGACTAAAAAAGCTTTTTGCAAATCAAACTTCCCTGCCTCCGGTGCTCGAAAACCCTATACGAGCGATGTATCGACCCTTTGTCGTTCAATACCTATATGGCGACGAGCGTTTAATTGAGCGAAAGGGGCGGACCTTCGACTACCTACGAGAACCTGACGATAAATGCATTATTGTCACAGGAGGAAGAAATCCCTCACCATTCATTAGCTCAATTATTCCCGACTATCATAGCGTTGGTGACTCTCAGTGCTTCCCTATGTATTGGCATAGAAGTCCGAGTTCTTTAGGGGGTCTATTTTCAGACTCAGCTGCTGACACAGAGAAAGTCGAGGCAATAACCGACGAAGCTTTAGGAGTGTTTCGCACGGCATATCCTCGGGCATTCGACGCATTCGGCAAACGCAAACCGCGCCCTAAGAATCAGGGCGGCATCGAGATTGCAAAAGAAGACATTTTCTACTACATCTACGGCATTCTGCATTCGCCTGAGTACCGAAAGCGCTTCGATTCCAACCTCAAGAAAGAGCTCCCCAGAATCCCGCTGGCGGAAGACTTCGTCGCCTTCTCGAACGCGGGGCGCAATTTAGCAAGACTGCACCTTGACTACGAGGAGCTGGAGCCTTGGCCGGTCGAAGAGGTCGGCAATTCAGTCGATCCCGGTCCGGTGAAGAAGATCAAATGGGCCAAGAAGCGCAATCCGTCCACAGGCAAGAAGGAAAACGATTACACAACCCTCATCTACAACGACAATCTCACCATACGTGACATCCCGGCAGCCGCTCAGCGCTATGTTGTGAACGGGCGGAGCCCACTCGACTGGGTAATCGACCGCTACCAAGTCAAAACAGACGGCCCGTCCGGAATCACGAACGACCCGAACGACTACAGCGAAAACCCGCGTTACATCGTGGACCTCATTGAGAAACTGGTTCGCGTGTCGATGGAGACGATGGAGATAGTGGATTCGCTCCCGGCGCTTAAAGAGAAGCCCCAGCCCGCAGACTGGCCGCTCGCCTGGCGCTCAGAGGGATAGGAGAATTATGCCGAACGACTTCAGTGAAGAGAAATACGACGAGTGGCTTGCGATCTACAAAAGCGCATTCGAGGGGCAGCACTGGAAAGATGAGAGATACAAATGGGTGGCCGCCCGGCAATTCCAAGATTCCTGGGACATTGATGCGGAAGACTTCCCGGCCATGCTTGAGAAATCGCTCTCGAAAACCGGCAACCTGCTTGTCTCCGCCGGCAATTTCCCGAAGGGCATGATCACCCAGTTCGCGCATATCGCCCCGGAGGAGGTTCGCGAGATGTTCCGCGAGCTGTTCGACGAGACCCGAGACGTGGTGGAGAGGATAGAGGACTTCAAGCACAAGGCCGAAGCGATCCATGCGAAATACCGCCCGGACGCCGGGAACCACTATCAGTCCGAGAACGCGATATCGACGTATCTCTGGCTGCGGTACCCGGACAAGTACTATATCTACAAGCTTGGCGAGGTTAGAGCCGTTGCGGGGGCGCTCGGCAGCGACCTGGTTTTCAAAAAAGGCCGGTACGAGGACAACCTCAGGAACTTCTACCGCCTCTACGACTCGATCCACGACGAGCTCGTCAAGGACACAGGACTGCGGAAGATGCTTGAGCGCTCCATCGACCAAGATTGCTACCCAGATCCAGAAGAGAGAACCCTCACGTTCGACTTCGGGTTCTTCGTCAGCAGGACCTCGCAGGAAAGCGGAGAGCACAAGCACCTTAGCGAAGAGACTCCTCCCAGCTACGATGAAGAGCGCGCAGTCTGGTGGCTCAACGCCAACCCGAAGATCTGGAGCTTTGCGGAGACGCCAGTCGGCGAAGTGCAGACCTATACGCTTTTCAACGAGAACGGTAACAAGCGACGCATATTCCAGAACTTCCTTGACGCCAAGCCTGGCGATATCGTCATCGGCTACGAGTCGAACCCCGTGAAGCAGATAGTGGCCTTGGGCGAGATCGTTGAAGGCAGCGACGGCGAGAAGATCGCATTCCAGAAGACAGAAGCCCTCGCGACCCCCGTTGACTATCAGGATTTGAAGGCAATGCCCGAGCTGGAGGACTTGGAGTTCTTCGTCAATCCCAACGGCAGCCTGTTCAAAGTGGAATCCGAGGAGTACGAGGCAATCATCGATGTCGTTCGCGAGCTGAATCCCGCCGTCCAAGCAGAGGAAGCAGCTCCGTATGACCGTGAGAGCTTCCTCTCGGAGGTGTTCGTCGCGCCCGAGGAGTACGACAAGCTCGCGCGAGTGCTCAGGAAATCGAAGAACCTCATCCTGCAAGGAGCGCCCGGGACCGGCAAGACGTTCGCTGCAAAGCGGCTGGCCTTCGCCATGATGGGCGCGAAGGACGACGCGCGAATCCGGCTCGTGCAGTTCCACCAGAACTACTCGTACGAGGACTTCGTCATGGGCTACAAGCCTGACGGCGATGCTTTCAAGCTCAAAAACGGTGTCTTCTACGAGTTCTGCAAGATGGCTGAGAGCCATCCCGACTTGGAGTACTTCTTCATCATCGACGAGATCAACCGTGGCAACATGAGCAAGGTGTTCGGCGAGCTGCTCATGCTCATCGAGGCGACTACGCCACGCTGGCCTACAGCGGACTCCCGTTCACGGTGCCGGAGAACCTCTACATCATCGGCATGATGAACACGGCGGACAGAAGCCTCGCCATGATCGACTACGCCCTTCGCCGTCGCTTCGCCTTCTACGAGATGGAGCCCGCATTCGATGCCCAAGGCTTTCTCACGGCAGTGTCGGATAGCGATTCTCCCCAGCTGCGGAACCTGATCGAGGTGATGCGGGACCTGAACAAAGAGATCGAATCCGACGCCTCTCTAGGACGGGGATTCCGAATCGGCCATAGCTACTTCTGCGGCATGGAGAGCGGATCGGCCGAGGAGCTGAGCGACATTGTCGATCTTGAGATCGTGCCCATGCTTGAGGAGTACTGGTTCGACGACGAGGAGCGGGTATCGGCTTGGCGCGACCGCTTGGAGGGCGCTATCCAATGAGGGCCCACAAGGGCATACCGATATCCAACCTCTACTACATGCTCGCATACGCTTTCGAGTTCGTGGACGAGAGCAGGTTCGAGGATGTCGCCGCAGAGGAGTTCGACAACGCGCTGGATCTCCTCGCCGCGCTTCTCGATGCGGGCGTCACCCGTCAGATCAAACAGGGCCTCTTCCGCGAATACATTCCGATGCACGACGATCTGCAAGCGCTTCGCGGGAAGATCGACATGCGAGGTGCCATAAGGAACAAGATGGCCCGAAGTCCCCGAATTGCCTGCGAGTTCGACGAGCTGTCAGACGACAACCCTTACAACCAGGTCATCAAGACCGTTTGCTCGCTCATCGTGAGAAGCAGCGAGGTGCAGAAGAGCACCAAGGACTCAATCAAGAAGAGTATGCTTTACTTCTCGAACGTGTCGTTCGTGGAGCCATCGAGCATACAATGGTCGGCCTTCGCATTCGGGCGCGAGAACCGCTCGTATCGATTGCTCGTAAGCATCTGTCAGCTCATCATCCAAGGCATGCTCTTGACTGATGCGGGAGGCGGTATGCTGCTCGCGCCCTACATAAGCGAAAGCGACATGAGCAGGCTGTATGAGCGATTCATCCTGCGCTACTACCAAGTGCATCATCCGGATCTGCATCCTTCGGCACCCAAGATCCCATGGGCACTGGACGAGGAGTACGTGGGCACGATGCTGCCCGTCATGCAAACAGATATCGCGCTTTCAAAAGGCTCCCAATTCCTGATCATCGACGCCAAGTTCTATGCGCATGCTTATCAGAGCCAAGACAGATATGGCTCGAAGACGATCCACTCTCACAACCTCTATCAGATCTTCTCCTACGTGAAGAACAAGGCTGCGATATCTCCGGAGCTGTCGGTATCAGGGATGCTTCTGTACGCGAGGACCGGCGATGCTGTCCAGCCCGACGAGAGCTTCCTTCTCGACGGCAGTCGAATTACCGCAAGAACACTAGACCTGGGAAGGCCGTTCCCGGATATCGCATACGAGCTCGATAGGATAGCCGAAGCAGTGACAACCGGAGCCGCAAATGAGTGACGAGGCGGGCAAGAAACGCGCGACCATGATCATCGGACCCGGGCAATGCATGAGAATCATGAGCAGGAAAGACTATTGCGAGCAGCTTGTACAGGGGCATTTTAGGATGTCGCTGATAAGCCGATACCATAGTATGGAGGAAGACGACCCGGAGATTGGGGACTCTCAGGAGGGAAGAAGGCCTTTCGCCGGACAGATCTTTCTTGGCTTGCCGTCGTCTGGCAGCATTGACGGAGCAACCTCCCAGCAGTTCTGGCCAGTTGAGAGCACCTCGACACCCGCCAGCATTCCGGAAGCCGACGAAGCGGTGGTACTGTGCGCAACCCTCCTCGGAAGCGGAGCGCTTGACACCTGGAATGAGACTGGCCGCCATTTAGGGAAGTTGAGCGACAGTTATACTGGCTTTCTCTCGACTCAGGCGGGAACGCCTGGGTGCTGCTACGGCGTAATCTTCTCGATCGAAGAGATGGCGGAACGCCTCTCTGCTTTCGCTGAACAGTATGGCCTCGCATTCTTCCATCGAGCCGTCGAGTACAGCGACGAGCCGTTGACGGCCGCCGATTTTGCGAGGTTCAGCACCGGAGAGGACGCGGCTCTATGGCGCATCCTCTTCCATAAGCGGTCCATCTACAGAAATCAGCATGAGTATCGTTTCGCGATTCTACCCAAGCCCGGTGATCGCTCGGGGAAGCTGAAGTCCATGCTCTGCGGAAAGGACTACCTCGAAGTCAGTGTGCCACCACTCAAGTCTTATAAGCTCATCGAGGTATGCGATCTTGCCTAGCATGATTCTATGAGATGTAATTAGTGAGAGCGCGAGAGGCGTGAGCAGCCGACCATTTTTCGCCAACCATACGAGCAGCCGATTCAAATCGGACAAGAGTAAGGCATGGGCCTTCGGCATCGCTCTGTTCGTATCCAACGACCAGTGCATCGACGCTCGCCTCGTTGGAGCTATCGATCCAATACAAATCTCCCATTTCCAAATCAGCGACAACATCTGCTGATTCGAAACGTAGAACCAACGGCGACCCGGTTACCCGCTCTTGCTCATAGCAGTCCCAAACGCATAGAACATCCGCGAGATAGTCCTCGAAGCCGTCGATCTCCTGCTCTGTCATTGCATGAAACATCTTCACCTTGCAATCTCTCGTTTTCTTGAGTTTATAGCCCGAGGTGCAGGGAGGGTGCCCGCAAATGGGACACCCATGCAAATCTATTTCCCCCTAGCCGCCTGCAGCGCGTCCGCCATCTCGGCCTGAGCGCTCGGGAAGAGGTGCGCGTAACGCAGCGTGATATCCGAGGACTCGTGCCCCATCCGCTCGGCGATGGCCACAACGGAGAAGCCCATCTTGATGAGCGTGGACACGTGGCTGTGCCTGAGGTCATGGACGCGGATGGCCTTCACCCCGGATGCGGCGCAGCCCCTGCTCATCGCCCTGAGGAGCTTCTTCTTGTTGAGCCCGGCGAAGATGCGCTCGTCCGGCTGGGTCTTGGCGACGTCGCGGATGAACCTCCGAAGGTCGTCGCAGAGGAACTGCGGCATCGAGATCGTGCGGTACGAGCAAGCGGTCTTCGGCGGCCCTATGACGTCCTTCCCTCCGCGCCTGTGATAGGTCTTGCTCACCGTCAGTGTGCATGCCCGAAAGTCGAGATCCGAGGGCGTGAGGGCGAGGAGCTCTCCCTCACGGATGCCGGTCCAGTAGAGCGTCTCGAACGCGTAGTAGATCAGCGGCTTGTCGGACACCGCGTCCAGGAAGAGGTTGAGCTCGGCCTTGCTCCAGATCTTCATCTCGCCGTTCTTCTTCGACCCCGCCTGCCTCAGCGACCTGCAGGGGTTCTCTTCGAGCTCGTAGTTGTCCACGGCGTGGTTGAACATGCCCCATACCTGCTCGCTTATGCGCCGTATGTAGACCGGCGAGTACTCGCTTCCGTCGGGCTTGCGCTGCGCGAGCAGGACGTTCTGGGCGTGGAGCACGTCGAGCGACGTGATCTCGCACACCAGGCTTCCCTTGAACAGAGGGACGATCTTCACGCGGATCATCCGCTCCCGCGTCTCGTACGTGGTGGGCCGAACCCTCGGCTCGATGTCCTCCAGGTACTTCTCCGCGAACACCTCGAAGGGCATCCCGGACTTGCCCGACGCCATGCGCTTGAAGTCCCGCTCGAACGCGTCGGCTTCGGCCTCTTCCTTGAACCCCCTGGCATGCTTGAGCCTGGATTTGCCCTCCCAGTCGCTGTAGCGGAACGAGGTGCTCCACGTCCCGTTCTCCTCTCTGCGCGCGGCCATGGTCAGCACCTCTCCATCTTGCGCACCATGTCGTCCTCGTCCTCGATCTGGGAGCCCGCATCGTCGCATCTGAGGCCGAGGAAGAGATCGGAAAGCCTCTCGCAGAGCCCGAGGAGCCTCTCGCTCGGCTCGCAGCCGGTCCTGATCCTG
>OFGB01001850.1_pt1 | contig 12116 bp, 11 predicted proteins | sample 1521491 | NCBI WGS metagenome assembly OFGB01 (sample SAMEA3504095, study PRJEB24116) | mouse gut metagenome | biome: mouse gut; feature: mouse-associated habitat; material: faeces | place: Denmark | collected 2011
CAGAAGATTAGAAAGATTACGTTCAGCACAACCAGATCGAAGATCCTTGACAGAAACTGCATGACCGGATTGTCGAGATTAAATAAATTATTCATAGATTTCCCTTCTTTTCTTTGATATATTCGTATGACCGCCAATTTCGTAAGGTCTCTCATATCATAACCTGCGTCATGAAATTTTAATAATTTTCATAAACATTGCTCTTTAAAAATCACCCGGATTATGATATATAAAACAGTATAACGGATGTGGAGAAGAAAAGCAACAACCAGCAGACCATGCCGCAAACGTTACTGACAGAACAAGAGAGGAATAGATACATATGCAAACAGAAAATACTTCACAAGACACAAAAGCTGACGTAAAAAGCGCTGTACTGAAAGAAGAAGACATTGTAAAAGAGTCCTGGAATACCATGACATTCGGGAAAAAACTGGAATATCTGTGGATGTACTATAAGGGAGTGCTCTTTGGCGCAGTCATCCTGGTCTGCCTCATTTCCATCGGCATAACCATGTATAAGGGCGCGCACACGACGGTACTCCTGAACGCTGTCATAGTCGGAGGAGACAATCTGAAGGCAGAATGGCTTGAGGAATCATTTGCGCAGTATGCGGATGTCGAAGAAGAGGACGGTGTTTTGCAGATGCGTACCAACATCCCCGACGATGGAGGCGGTATGACGAGCACTACGGCGCTGACAACGCTGATGGGCGCGGAATCCGTCGATGTTCTGATCTGTCCCAAAAGAGTATTTGAAGATTATGACAGTTATGACGGATTCCTTAACATGAGGGATGTTCTTGGAGATAAAGCCTCCGGATACGGGGATTCTGTGCTGGATAACGGAGTACGCCTCAAGGCCGGCAATATTCTGGAAAAGGAAGCTATGACTGCCTATGATGAGATCTACGCGGCAATCCCAGCCAACTGCCAGAATCCTAAGATGGCCGCAAAATTCATTGAATTTCTGCTTCAATAGCAGACCGCTGTATCATTTTCCGCCCCCATGCTGTATAATGGATGTAAGCAAATTTACCGGAGGTGAATATATGATCAACATTCCGACGAAAACATCCGGAAGTCTTAATTCGGACAATATTCTGTCCATCAACCATACACGCGTCCAGAACGCCTTTACCCGGCAGGATCTGGCCGCCGTCAACTGCGGTACATGCCAGTCCCCTGACCGCCGGCGTTCTACCGGCTCGGCACAGCAGGCCATACATAATGCGGGATATAACACGGCTCAGCCTGCCATGAGCAGAACCACCGTTGCCAATACCACATCCGCAGTGCGCCGGAAACCGCCCCTTCGCTGCCTGATACAGAAAGGTCAGAAGCAGAGCATCGGGACCGCCGAACAATTAAAGAGCATTAAGATCGCCATGGGATGGAATACCTCCAATCCTCAATGTGATATTGACCTGTCCGCATACTTACTCGACAGTTCGGGCAAGGTTCCCGGCGACGACTGGTTCGTATTCTACAGCCAGACCATAAGTCCTGACGGCAGTGTTTCCTTGAACGTCAACGGCTCTTTAGAAGACCGGGAGATTGTTACGGTTGATTTCACAAAGCTTAAGCCCCATATCCGAAAAATCGTGTTTGTCCTCACGATTAACGAAGCCTTCACCCGCCGATTGAATTTCAGCATGGTAAGCGACGCTTACATACGCCTCCTTAATCCGGAAACGGACCGGGAGATCCTAAGCTTCTTGCTGACAGATTACTACGCGAACATTACTTCCATGATGCTGGGAGAAGTCTATCTATACAACGACACCTGGAAATTCAACGCCATCGGAAACGGTGTCGCCCGAGACCTTGCGGGCCTGTGTGAATTATATGGTGTAAATACAAATTAAACGGAAGGAAAAGATACAGATGCTCACTTTTGAAACGATCAATGAATTAACTTTGAAGGTTACCTGTACGGGAAATGACGTCTTATTTACGAAGGCAGGCGCCTATATTGCCGGGGACTGCCCGGGGAATACGAATTACCGCTTTGAGAAGGTGCTGCTTGGTCCGCAGAATAATCTTGCCCAGGCGCTCCTTGGATCTCTGGCACGGCGCGTCACAGGTGAGAACATCCCGCTTATGAAGGTTACAATGAACGGGAATTCAGAGACCTACTATGCCTGCAATGCACAGCATGTCCTGATATACAGGCTTGCCCCCGGCGAGACTATCTCTGTTGAATCAGAAAATATCCTCGCATTTACCCAAGACTGCAAATACAGCGTCCGCTTTATCGGCTCCGGCGTCCTCTCACAGAAAGGGCTTGCGACCTCTACCCTTACCGCCGAGGGACGGGATGCCTATGTCGCCATTCTTACCGACGGGAATCCAATTGCGCTCAGCAATGTCATGTCCCATAATACGATCTCAGTCGATCCCGATGCGGTCATCTGCTGGATGGGGAATGGTCCCTGCGATCCCAACATCAAGACAGATGTGAACTGGAAGACATTTATCGGCCAGGCGTCCGGTGAATCCTATTCCTTCGAATGGCACGGAGGTATGCCTGTGACGGTGATCGTCCAGCCTTCCGAGCGCCAGGGCGGGATACAGCTCAAAATAGACTGACGGTCATGGGGCTGTATTTCGAACGGCTGTATCTCGAACAGCCCCATCTGTTTTCAGGAACTATAGATGAGCCATGAGAGCATCTCTTCCGAGAAGACATGCTCTCCTTTCATCTCTTTAATGCAGCCTGCCGTCTGATATTTCCTCAAAAATCCCGCCGGAACAATGCCTGTATCGGCCGTTTCCACCATTGACACATCAAATCCGCTGTCTCCGGCCGCTATCACCTCATCTGCGCCTGTGTATTCGCGAAACCTTCGCACGGCCGTGCCCTTGTCAAGCTTTTTCGGCACCACATAGATCTTCTCTCCGTTGCCAAGCACCTCAACCTGCTCATGGTCCAGTTCCCCTCTAAGACGAGCCAGAACCCTGTCCGGATCACAACATTTTGTAAACAAAAACAACTCCTCAATGAACCTCAGTTCAAATTTCCGGAGAGGCTCTTTCTCCAACATCTCAAGCCCGCGCAAAAGCTCCCTCTCACAGTCCGCGGCCAGCTCCCTGGAACGGGCATACCATGTGCGGTCGCTCTCGCCGTTGACCAGAAGAATCCCTCCATTGCATACCAGCGCATATTCAAAGCTCCCTGTCCCCGTCTCAATCCGTTTATACTGCTCTATAGTCCTGGTTGTAGTCGGCACAACCATGTACTTCTTTCTGAGACATTTCAGCAATTCCTGTGACTTCTTTGTCATATAGGAGACTTCCCTTCCCTGGTACATCTCGACGTTGATCCAGTTCCTGTCATTAACCCGGCCTTCTTCTGCCGTCAGGCTTAAGGCGCCCTGTCCCTTTCTGCAAACGGCCGGACAGCTTACACTGTCCGGCGCAATATGCCTGTATGAATAAATCAACGTATTATCGAGATCCAGATGAACGGTCCGCATTACTTTCTCACGACCGCTTTGCGGATCAGATCCACCGGAATAACCAGGAATCCAAGCAGCATCGCCGTCACCAGAGCCCGCGCGCTGAGCATGGTTGTGCTGAATACCTCTCCTCCAATCTGGATGATGATTGACTGGAGCACGAAGATGGAGCCCATTACCACGAGGAAACGCTTATTCTCGCCGATATGCTCAAACAGGTTGAATCTGTCCGACCTGGTATTCAGACTGTTGAAGATGATCGCATAGATAAAGAACGCGAACATAAAGGTCTTCTCGTATAATTCCGAATCCGTGCAGGACGCCGGCATTACAAATTCGGTTATCCCGCCGATATCTTCAAGGATCAGGATCGAGCCGAGAGTGATAAATACAGAGCTTACACCGATCGCCGACTTGATAAATCCGGTCAGGATATTATCACTCCTCTTCGCCGGCTTATCATCCATATATCTTTGAAGAATCGGCTCTCCGCCGAACGCCATGGCGGCAAGCGTATCCATGATCAGGTTGATCCACAGAATCTGCACGATGGAAAACGGCTCGGTCCATCCAAGGATCGGAGCGATGATATTCATCAACAGTGTACTGATATTGACCGTAAGCTGGAATATCAGGAACTTCCCGACGGATTTTGCCATCGTCCGGCTGTTCAGTACACAGTCTTTGATAGAGGTCAGACTGTTATTCAGGATTACCACGTCTCCCGCCTCCTGGGCGACAGCTGTTCCATCTCCCATAGCAAATCCGATATCTGCCTGCTTAAGCGCCGGAGCGTCGTTCACACCGTCGCCGGTCATTCCGCAGACATTATCCATCTGCTGGGCGACCGTAACCAGCCGTCTCTTATCCAGCGGTTTCGCCCTGCTTACAACGCGCAGGTTTGGAAGCTTCTTCTTAAGCTCGTCATCCGACATCTGCTCAAGTTCATCATGGGTAAGGACTACATCCTGGCTCTCATCCTTCAGAATCCCTGCTTCCTTCGCAATCGCAACAGCCGTCTCTTCCGCGTCGCCGGTTACCATCACAACCTGGATACCCGCACGGTTCAGCACGCCCACGGTCTCGACCGCATCCGCTCTCACATTATCTCTCAGACACAGGATCGCGAGCAATATCTTCTTATCCTCCGTGAACTTTGCAACCGCCAGAAGCTTCATGGTCCTCTTGGCCTCGGCGATCATCTGCTCTTCCACTTTGCTCCTCTCGGCAAGCGTAAATTCCCTGACACTGCCGTCCCCGGACGTGTAGTGGGTAATCTCTCCAATGATATTCTCCGTCGCGCCCTTCCAGTAGACGGTTCCGTCATGAAGCATTACTGTCGCACATTTCTTCTCAGAATCGAATCCGCTGATCTCTTTTACCTTGGAGCTGTCCGCGGCGTCCGTACCGCCGTTTGCAATCGCATAAGTCAGGAGCGCCCTGTCCATGTTATTACTTCCGATCGCCTTGCCCTCTGAGATCTTCGCAAGGTTATTGAGTGTGACCGCCTCAAGGAAATCCGGATCGGCCAGCTTATCTGTTATATTTCCGTCTCCCCGGATAAACTCTACCAGAGAAAGATTTCCTTCCGTGATGGTTCCTGTCTTATCACTGAACAGGAGGTTCATATATGCAGAATCCGAAAACGCCGCCTTATGGCTTACAAGGATATTCTTCTTGTACATTGACTCTGTATTCATAGACTGTACCAGGCTGTTCATCATCGGCAATCCTTCCGGAACCGCCATGATTACGATAGACGCCATCAGCATGACCGCTTCCGCCGCCAACAGCACGATGAATACAGGCGTCACTGCCTGATCCGTCCTCATGATTGTAAGTACCACCTGGAGAATACCGGCAATCGCCGCCGCAGAGACACCCAGCTTGCCGATGCCTGCCGCCACGACCTCCAGCTTAAGACTGGAGGTATCCTTTCTCTCATCCTCCTCGTTCTCATCCGTCAGCGCCTTGTTGATCTTTCCAAGCTCTGAAGCGTCTCCAATCACTGTCGCAACCATATACGCCTCCCCGCTTGTAACCACGGAGCCCATGAAGACCTTGCTGTCCGACGCATAATCCGTAGAATCCGCTTCCTCCATAGTCTCTGCCGCCGTCTTGGTCTCGTCTCTTGACTCGCCGTTCAGCGCCGCCTGGGAAACCTTTACATTTCCCTCGAATAATAATCCGTCCACCGGAACCTTGTCGCCGGACTGGATCAGAACGGTATCGCCCTTCACAATCTCACTTGTGAGGACCTTGATCAGCTTCCCGCCTCTGATGACCTTGGCATAGGTCTTGTTGTATTCCTCCTGTAAGGCTTCGCTTCTTGATGTGTTCCTGTACTCAGACAACGTACTGAATCCCGTTGCAAGACCAATTGCAAGGATGATACTCACAATCTCTATCACATCATTCTCTCCCCCAAGGGCCGGGATCATCACGCCCAGCACCGCCAGCACAATCTTCAGCACGAGAGCCGCGCACAGTACCTTGATCCAGATATCGTTAAATGCCCCGATAAACATAGACCAGAGGGATTCCTGCTCTTTCCTCGCAAGCTCGTTGGTCCCAAATTCTTTCTTACTCTGTGCGGCCTGTTCATCGGACAATCCCTTCTTTAGGACGTCCTTGTTCAACTCTTCAATCATATGCACTCTCCTGTTCTGTTTTATCTTCTATTATTTGCAGAAAAAGAGAAACTATTGCAGTTTCTCTTTTAAAACTATGCGTTTATATATAACGCTTGCAGAGATCACCTAGCGACGGATCGTTCGTGCCCTGTCCGATGGCGCTGAATTTCCATTCACCTTTATATCTGTAGATTTCCCCGAATATCATCGCAGTCATGCCAGAATAATCCTCTGTAAGATTATACTTACACATCTCCTGGTTATTCCTGCCGTCTACCAGCCGGATGAATGCATTGCGAATCATCCCAAAATGCTGTCCCCTCTGATTGGCCGCATAGATATTCACAACGACCACAATCCGGTCATACTCCTGCGGGATCTTAGACAGATCCATAAGGATCTGTTCGTCATCGCCGTCCCCGGCTCCTGTCAGGTTGTCGCCCATATGTCTAACGGTGCCCGACTTATGCACCAGGTTGCCGAAATACACAAGGTCGCCGTTTCCACAGAGCTTTCCGTCTCTTAACAGAATCGCAGACGCATCACAGTCAATATCCGCCTGCTCCTTCCTTCCGAAGAATCCTCTCTTCTGCTCGACTTCATCCCAGCCAAGTCCTACAAGGACCGTGGATAATCCCGCATTGTCTTTGGACAGGCTGACCTTCTGCCCCTTTTGTAAGCTAACTGACATGTCTTAATTCCTCCTGATCAGAATTCAAAATATTTTCAAGATCCGCTTCTACTTGCGCCCCGGTCTCCAGTTCAGCCCCCAGTTGAACGCCTGATCCATCAGCGCATGTCCGCCGTAGAACTGAACAATCTTCTCCACGCTGAAGGTCTCGTCATTCACATTCTCCAGCAGAGCAAGCGCGCACATCTTCTCGCTGGAATTATAAGAATCCATCTTCACGATCAGATCCTCTGCTCCCGGATACTTTATGGTAACTGTCGCATCCGCCTGCTGCCAGTTGGCGACGCCCTCATAGATGAACGTATACACCAGGACTCTTTTGATGCTGGCAATCTGGTTGCCGTTGATCCTAAGATTCTCTCCGGCCGCGGCCGCACCCGTCCTGTCGTCTCCGTCGAGAGAGACGAACGGCGGATGTGTAAGCGATCCGAAGGAATTCCCAAGCGCCTGTACGGCGCCTATGCTTCCGTCTTTTAATTCAAACAGACAGCCAAGATCCAGATCTATTCCCTGGTTCCCGCCAAACAGGCCCTTAAAGAAGCCCTGGTTCTGCGGAACGGAATTCCAGTTGAGGTTCACCAGTATCTCTCCCAGCCCTGAGGGGGATTTCTTCTGTAAGCTGACCTTCTGCCCTTTTTGCAAACTTATCGCCATAATATGATCTCCTTATTCCACATCAACGCCGAAATTCCCGCACAGCGCGGCAAGTCCGCCCTGATATCCGCTTCCGATCGCGTTAAACTTCCACTCTCCGTTGTTCTTATATAATTCGCCGAATACTACGGCCGTCTCTATGGAGAAATCTTCTCCCAGATCGTATCTTAAGAGTTCTTCTCCTGTATCTTCATTATAAATCCTGATGAATGCATTGTTTACCTGGCCAAAATTCTGCCTTCTCTGCTCCGGCTCATAGATGGTCGCAGTGAACGCAATCTTCGTCAGATTCTCTGGTACTTTGGAAAGCTCTATCCTGATCTGCTCATCATCGCCCTCTCCGGCGCCCGTGCGGTTATCTCCCATATGCTGGACACTTCCTGACGGATGCATAAGATTCCCATAGAACACGAAATCCTCCGACTTTGTAACCTTCCCGGAATCAGAAAGCAGGAACGCCGCCGCGTCAAGATCAAAATCTCCGCCTGTATCGAATGCGTTCACATCCCATCCAAGCCCCACGACAACCTTCGATAATCCCGGATTTCCTTTTGTCAGGCTCACCTTCTGGCCTTTTTGTAAACTTACTGGCATACTTCATTACCTCCTTATGCTACTTCTATTCCATAATGGCCGCACAGTGCCGCGAGCCCGCCCTGGAACCCGCTTCCTATAGCATTGAACTTCCACTCGCCATTATGCCTGTATAATTCTCCGACCACGACAGCCGTCTCGATAGAGAAATCCTCTCCCAGGTCATACCGGATCAGCTCGCTGTTCGTGTTCACATCGACAATCCTGATGTATGCATTGGAAACCTGGCCGAAATTCTGCCTTCTCTGCTCTGCATCATAGATCGTAACCGTAAATGCCACTCTGTCGACATTAGCCGGGATATCCGGAAGCGTTACTTCTATCTGCTCGTCGTCTCCGTCCCCTTCTCCTGTCAGATTGTCACCCATGTGTTTCACCGCGCCTGACATATGCTCCAGATTGCCGTAGAAGATAAATTCCTTCTCTGTAGGGCATTTCCCATTAGAGCCGAGCATGAACGCCGCCGCATCCAGGTCGAAATCTGCGCCTGAATCGAATGCGTTCACATCCCATCCAAGTCCTACCATAATGTTCTTAAGTCCCGGATTCTTCTTAGTCAGGTCTACCTTCTGTCCCTTTGATAAATTAATTGGCATAATGTATCTCCTCCTTACTATAAAATTAAAATCTACTCTTCTTCTGCGCCGGCTCCTGCTTCAGGTGAGCGCCTCCATAGGAACTCAAAAATTCCTGCTTGATGCTCTCTAAGCGCGCCGCATCATCCACACGCTGCTTTCTCGCATTCTCCTGGATTGCCCTTGTCTCGTCAATCCCGTTCACGATCGTCCTCCATGTCGTCTCAAGAGTCTCGATCTTGACAGAACTTCCCGATGCGAGACGCGCCGTCATCTTGGACTGCTCCACCGTATTCCTTGCATTCTTAATCAGCATCTCATTTGTCTTCTTGTCAAGCTCGGACATAGCCTCTGCCTGAATCTTCTGCCTCTTAAGCATAATGGCCTGCGCAAGCGCCTGCTTGAATACCGGCAGTGTGACGATAAACGCCGAATTAATCTTCCTGACAAGATTCATATTGCTGAATTCCATCGTCTTGATCATCGGGATGGACTGGATGGCGATATTCTCCGCCGTCCTTAAGTCCTGGGTACGCTGTTCGAGCATCATAAGAGAATTGTTAAGGCTCGCAAGCTCAAGCTGGATGGAATTATCGCCCGTGGCCTCAAACTCAGCCTGCCTCTGGGCAATGTACGCCTCCACCTCCTTGCACGCCTGCTCCCCTGCAAGAATATATTTTACAAGATCGTGATAATAATTCACATTCGCCTCAAACATCTGGTCTAACTTCCTGTTCGACTGCTTAATCTCGCTCTCATACTGCTTAAGCTGGACGTAGATCTTGTCGACCTCCTCGCCCATGGTATGGTATTTCTCCAGAATCTTCTCTAACTGTTTCTTAAGATTCCCGAATAATTTGCCAAGAACCCCTTTGTTCTCCCGGATCTCATCAATGTCGAACTTGTTCATGATCTTGGACAGCGCCGTGAGCATCTCGCTCGACTCGTCTATCTGGTGCATACTCATGCTGTTAAGCACCACATCCGACGCCTTTGAGATCTCGTCTGCCGCCTCCGCACCAAATGAAACGATCGTCTCAAGATTATAAACCTCTATGGTGCTGACAATGGCATCTACCTCCGCCGAATCCACCAGCTGTTCATTCATCTGCGCCCTGTCGGCGGCGATGTCATACGGCTTGACGGTCTCAATCTCATTCTCTACTGTCGCCGCCGCTGCCGGGGCTGTTGTCGTACCTGCTTTACTAAAATCAAGTCCCATATCTCCTACCCTCTCTTAAATATGATATCCCGCCATGATCTGCGGGCAGTTACCGGAACCGCATCCCAGTTTGGAACCTCAAGATCATATACATATTCTCCAATCTGGTGTTCCTCCAACAACTTTTTATTAAAATGATTTTCGATGTTATACCCTGTGGGAACAAAGAAAAGCACATCGAATCCAAGAAGATTCAGAAATGCCGTGTAGACCGCATCCTCTATTGACATCAGCGTCTCTGTAGTCATTATATAAATCAGCTTGGGATTCTTCTTGGTAAAATCAAACTGCTGCAAGAGCCTCACCGCCTCCTTTGGCAGATTGAGAGCAACAGAAACAATCGTATACTCCATCCCATTCTCAAAGGTTCCTTTGATCAGCTTCTGTTCTATCAACATCTCAAGCTTATTAAGGATATGCTCCTGCATCTCTTCTCTGAGAAACGAATACTGATAGCCCGGATGGCTCTTGATCTTATTCTTCCTAAGCTTCCCATTCTTAAAAAACTCCGTCGCATACATCTTCACCGGATTCGGCATCGCCGCAGTCAGAAACGGTGCGCCGTTTACGACCAGCGTCTCAGGCGTGATAAGCTGCTTGATAGAAATCCAGTAATTATCCACATCTCTGTCCTTCACGCCGGACATCTTGGCAAAGATGACCGGCAGATTCACAATCCCGTCAACCGTGCTGAAATTCGGCCTGAACCTAAGCTCATTGTTCCACAGGATCTTAATCTCCCGATCCATGGTCTGCAACATGATCGTATCCGCCCTCGCAAACTGCTGGTCCCTGAACATGCCGGAATCCTGATACAGCAGTGTATCAAGCTCTCGCTCCGCATGGTACGCCGACGTACCGATCCTAAGCCGGCCGTCCTGTTCCGGAAATTTATCAAGAACCATCGAAGTCTGATGGTTGATCTCATATAAAAGACTGTCCTTAAGACAGCACCTTGTATTCAGATTCGGACATAATATCAGCACGTCCACCGGTATCCTCGCAAGATACCGCATAAACAGCGCCTCATTCCCGTCCCGGCACCCGCCCATATAGATGAAGCACCCCACATCCGGCAGTTTCCAGTTCTGAAACAGCTGTCCCAGATATCTCTTGATCCAGCACAGAAGATATACTGCCTTATTCAACAGCCTGTTAAGCTTCACTCCCGGCTCCTTTGACTCCTCCGTTATCACTTCCGCAAATGCCTTCACCAACAGGCCGCGAAGCTTCTGGCTCGCCGGATACTGTATATTCGCCTGCAAATCAAGGAGCATCTGGTCAAGATTCGCATAATTCCCCCTGCGCACCCGCATGATCTCGTCCGGCGTCGGCTTAGGTATCATCTCATTGACAACGACCATCTGCCTCTTCTCACTCTTCAGCGACAGATAGAACTGATACAGGTCGTTGGTATATGTAATTTTATCTGCCACGCCATTGATCCTGCAATAACAATTATAATAGAAATCAGGCTTTCCGCCTCTTGCCGCCGGCGCCGTGAGGATATCAGAGAGCCCGTTTCCTTCTATCCATGCGTTCGTGCACCTGATCAATCCGCTCTCTTCTCCAAATATCTCTTTGTTCTGCTTCTCCTTCTCTGCCTCCCGGCATAGATTCCTAAGCGAAAAATCCTTCGGAAACTCTTTGCCGCCGCTCACCTGATACTCCTGCGATCTTTTGGAACCCGGATCAAGCTTTAGATACTCCCTGTCCCCTGCCGGCTGAACCAGGAGTACATCGCATCCGGCGTCATAAAGGATGGAGACGAGCATCAGCTCATAATTGCTGATGGAACCGCAATACAGGATCTTTGGTGCGTTATCCTGACCGAGACGGTTGACGATACGCTCGAACTTGTAATACAGCCAGCACATGAACTTGATGTATGCATTCTTCAGCATGTTCTCTGTCTTACCTGCACTTCTTAAGCCGTTAAGACAGTCGTAGACGGCACAGGCAATCTTCTCCCGCTGGCAGGCTCCAAGTCTTGGAAGCCATCTCTTAAGGCTGGCAGATATAAAACCCACATTTAACTGAAAATCCAGCCCCATGATCTCGCCGTAATAGGCCAGATTCCCTTCGGTCGGATTGGCGATTCTCCCCTCAATGACCACACCTGATTGCCGCGCAGCTTCATAATACTTATAAATAAATCTGTCTATCTCTTCTGAAGTCTGGTTGATTCTATAAAAATATACCCTTTTTTCCCTGCGCTTACTCATTTCCACAAAAAAATCATCAAGGCTCATTTCTTTTCTCCTGACAAACAACTATGTATTATAG
>OFGB01001851.1_pt1 | contig 12115 bp, 9 predicted proteins | sample 1521491 | NCBI WGS metagenome assembly OFGB01 (sample SAMEA3504095, study PRJEB24116) | mouse gut metagenome | biome: mouse gut; feature: mouse-associated habitat; material: faeces | place: Denmark | collected 2011
AAGTCTAACAGCCAAATCTCATCTTAAAATCAATGCGTTTTGCTCTTCTCTATAAGTCTAACATGTTCTCCGGTCCTCCGCCCGGTTTTTGCACATTTTTGTAATATTTTAAGTAAATCTTTCATCAATCTTCCTGCCCGCCGCGTTAAATATCGTCGTAAATACAATAACGATCAAAATAAGTATCACGGAAACCGCACAGGCATAGCCAAATTTATTTTCCGTAAAAGACAGCTTGTATATAAAGATGGACGTCAGCGTCGTATAATTCGCCGGCCCTCCGGCCGTCATCGCGTACAGCATATCGAATCCTTTAAAAGCGCCGATCATATTGATCGTCATTCCCAAGAATATCGTCGGCATTAAGAGCGGAAGCGTAATCCTGAAAAACTGGCTGAACTTTCCGGCTCCGTCGATCGCCGCGGCTTCCGTCAGCTCTGAAGGAATACTCATCATAGCCGCCGAAGTCAGGATCATCCCAAATCCGCTCCATTGCCAGATCGTAGGGATAAACGCCGCCGCCAGCACCGTCGACCGGCTCCCCAGGAGATTTGGCGGATTCATAATATCAATGAGATTCAGCTTAGAAAGCACCGACGTCAAAAGTCCGAGACTTGGATTGTATATTAACTGCCACAGCAGTCCGATGGCAACCATGGACATAAGCATCGGCAGGAAAAATAATACCCGCATCACTCCGGACGCCCGGCGCCTCTTTACCACGTACTCTACAATAACAGACAGCAGCACTCCCACCGGCTGCAGGATCAGTATCGACAGAAGCGTCCACACGAAAGTCAGCTTCATGGAATACCAGAATTTCTCACTGTGGAATGCCTTCACATAATTTTTCATCCCTATGAACTCTTTTGCGCTTAATCCGTCCCACTTCGTGAAAGATGTTGCGACAAGGCTGTATAACGGGTAGACGACGAATATTGCGAGCAGGATAGCCATAGGCAGAAAATAAAGATACGGTATGACTGCTTTCACTCCCTTTTTCTTCACGGTTCTCCTCCTTTCTTCATAGATTTCTATTCTGGTATCATCCTTTTACAGCTCCGGCAACCATGCCGGCAATAAAGTACTTCTGCAGGAAAATATACAAGATCAGAATCGGTATCAACGCCAGACACAATATTGCGAACAACTGCGTCCAATTTGCCTGCCACTGGGTAAAAAACACCTGGATCGCCGTAGTAACCGTACGGTTTTTGGCGCTTCGTAAAAAAGTAAGCGCAAAGAGATACTCATTCCAGGAAAACAGCGCATGATAGATAACTACACTGGAAAACGTAGGCTTTGCCAACGGGAACACCATCTTAAGGAAAAAACGCATGTCCGAACATCCGTCTACCACCGCCGATTCGTACAACTCCCGCGGAATAGACTGGAATCCGCCTTTGAAAATCATCGTTGCCAGCGGAAAACTCAGCGCGGCCCCGGAGAGTATATTCGCCCACAGATTATCCAGAAGCCCCATATCCCTCATCAACGCAAACAACGGAATCAAGATGATCTGACCGGATACAACCTGAAGACTTACGATAACATTGTAGATTATGTTCTTCCCCCGAACGTTTAATATCGTAAGCGCATAAGCTGACAGAGACGCCGCCGCGACGATAATGACAACCTGAAAAAACGCGATATAGAAGCTGTTGAACAGCGCCCTTCCAAAATCTGCCTTAATCCACGCCTCTATAAAAACCGAAAAGTCAAACGCTTTCGGCAGGCCAATGGGATTCGCATAGATCTCATTATTCGTCCTGAAAGAATTTAAAAACATCCAGACGATCGGATAAACGTCCACTATAAGTAATAATCCGATCATCACTTTCGTCGACAGGCCCAAAAATTTCCTGATCCACCTCGCATTCCCCATAAAATCACATCCTCCAATTTCCTGTTATCCCATATCCTTATCTATATCTCCACACCGGCTATATCTCCCTCTCGAACCGTATCCCGGATAAATCTTATTCCCGTAAGATACTCCTCTTCATCCTTCAGGTGTTCCATCATCATTGTGATCGTCCGCGGCAGAGCCGCCAGCTCTCTTATGTACGGCGCCAGGTCCACTTCTCCCTGTCCGGGGACGGCCTCCTCGATCAGCGTCGTAATCGCAGGCCGCACAAGGCGGGCGTCTTTAATATGTGAAGAGATAATCTTATCAGGGAACAGCCGTACACATTCTTCAACGATTTTTCCCGCCTGATAGATTTCCCTCGGTTGTCTAAGCATATTAGTCAGATCCAGATGCACGCCGAACATCTTACGGTCGACGGCCCGGACGAGCCTCTCGTACTGTTTCGGACTATCTACAGAGTTATACATAAAGACTTCATATGTAAAGTATGCCCGCTTAGGCTTCACTTCATCAATAAAATACCTTGCCATATCCACCGCGTCCTGAAAATGTTCTTCACTGAAGTTCTTCGGATTATGATCTTTGTACCCCTCTCCCTCGCAGTAAGATCCGGCCGTATTTACAACACAGCCCGCTCCTAACTCTTCCGCAAGCTGAAAACGCTTCAGCATCTCTTCACGATTCTTCCTGCGGTATTCGGGACGGGTATCCAGCATATTCTCCCAATACCCTACTTCCGCAATGACAAGATTCTCCTTCTTAAACGCCCTTTCTGCCTCGCGGATCTCTTCCGGCTTATCAATAGTCAGATATTCCGGCGCATAGACCGCAGAATATCCCATCTCTCCTGCAAGTCTTGCCAGTTTCTCCGGATCACGGGCGTCTTTTTCGTTTTTTGGGAAAACATGTCCTCCCACCTTTAACATTCGCTTCCCTCCTCGTATACATGCTGTATCCACTCATTATCACTTATTTGTCAATCGTCTGCTTTTCCTCTGACGCAGGTAATTATTCATAAGAAAATACCACCTGAATTACTTCCTCCGGATGATCGTGAATCTGTCGGTACGCCTCTTCAGCCTGACCGAACTCTCTGACCTGAAGCAGATTATGGAACGTGATTTTTTTCAAGATCTGCTGCAGGGTTCTCTGCCTGCGTTCCTCGTCGTACATATGTCCGTATTCCGGTGCGACATGGGCGCTCTGAGATTGCCGCAGAGTAATTCTGTTATGATGGAATTCATCGCCCAGATACAGACCTTTCGCCTCGTTCTGATACCAGCTTACAACTACGACCGCCGTATCCGGCGCGGCGATACGAACCGCTTCGTTTAACGCCCTCGTATTCCCCGATACTTCAAGAACTACATCGGCTCCCCGGTTATTCGTACGTTTTCGGATCTCCAGAGCAATATCCTGTTCGACTGAAGGATCGAAAACTTCATCGCAGCCGTTTAATAAAGCCGCCTCTCTTCGATTCTCATACATATCGATACCATACACTTTTAACGCCCCGCTCATCTTCGCCATCTGCACGCATAACTGTCCGAGCAGGCCGAGTCCGCTGACGACGACCACGTCTCCCAGCTTGATCTTTGCATCCAGTATCGCCGTATAAGTCGTCTTAAGATTAAAGAGTACCACAGCCTTCATCGGATCAAGGTCTTCCTCCAGTTTGATGAATTCCGACGCCCTCTTCACGATTTCCGACTGATGCGAAGAAGCCGAAAAGACAATGTCGCCAACCTCGAATCCTGTTACCGAAGCCCCCTTTTCGATTACCCTTCCGATATTCGAATAACCCAGACACCAGACGTCCGGGTCACAGCTTCTGATGGGATAATTCCACACCTTATGCTCCCCGTTTCCCTGAAACAGCAGCTTCGTGTCCGGATCCTGATACTTGGAAAACTGGGGCACAAGATTGTTGTAAACATTCATCTCCGTGCCATGGCTGACGCCGGAATACAGCGTCTTAACCCGCAGCTCGTCTGACTGAACCGGAAAATTATCAGCTTCTTCCACCCGCAGCTCCCCCGGGCCGTTATAAACCAAGATCTTCATATTACCACCTCCTGTATGCCTTTTTCTTATTTGATATCTCTATTATAGCGATTATAGATCTGACAACATCTGTAATTTTGTGCATTTTTATGCTTTTTTGTATCATATTATGAATTTCTACCAACAAAATAGCCAACAAAATCCACTGAATTTCTGCATCGCGACATTTATAGCCCTCCTTTTCTTTATCATGTACCCAAAATGAACCAGTACGCCAGTCCGACTCAAAAACAAAAAAGCCAGAAATCCCTTTGAGGATTCCTGACTCCTTCGTCTATCTTGTCTCTTGTCCGAATGATTTCATTCTGAACCAATTTCTTTTACTTGTCAAATCTCTTTCCTATTCGCCCCGGAACCTGCCGACTCCGTAATCTCACTTATAATATTTTCTCTTACCATCTTCCATGCAGGGAACATCACCGCTGTCACGGCTACCGCCACATTCAGCGCCATAATCCCAAATAAAACCCGATTCGGAACGCCTGTCTGGACATGCAGAAACTGCAGTACATGCGCCATGTAATAGTTCATCACCCTGCGAAGAATATGGTTATAAACCAGATAAATCACCACATCTGCCAACACTCCATACAGGATTCCGGTCTGTAAGATCATCTTATAAAAACCAATGTCCGTAATGCCCATAGCCCGAATAATCCCATATTCCCTTCTCCTTACAAGAATAGTATGATTCATACTGTTCGCAATGTGGAACAGACTGATCACAAAAAGTATCACTGCGATACTGGAAAAGAAGATCTGCTGTTGTCTCAGATAGTTCTTCTGCGTCTCAATCGCAGCGCTGTAATCCGCCAGCACCGCTTTCGGAACATCACGGATGACCTGCAATATCTGATTGCTTACTTTTTCTGTATCCGCATCTTCCGCCGGCGAAGCATTGATAAAGCTATAATTGACGATGCCGAAGTTTTCTTCCATCTGCTCATTCGTCATGATCAAACCCGGCATTAATGCATCTTTATAGAACCCCTCTTGCAGAAATCCCTCCTCCCGCGCCAGCGGACGGCTTACAATCGCTGCAATCTCAAATTCTTTTTCTATATAATCTTCTTCGCTGCTTTGGAACTTCAATAATTCATCCGTGTAATGATCCATTTCTGGAACACGCAAAGTAATCGTATCTCCCGGCTTTTTGCCATAAAAATAATAATTCCCCTGTCCGTCCATGTTGGCAACCGCAATAATCTTATTTCCTGTTTTGAGTGTTTCCGAATCAACACTGCCCTCCAGGGCAAATTCATCGAGCTGGTCCAGCAGTTCATCTTCATAACCATATACGTCATATTTGATCTTGTATGTGCCGTCTTCCTGCGGCAGGCAGATTCCTCCGTACCGCCCGACAAAATAATCGTCTGTATTCTGGTAATCAAAAAAGGTATCCCACTCTAACTCTTCAATATGATTCACTTCCCCGAATGTAAATTTTGTGGCATATACCCCCTTTGTTCCCGGCATATTCTTGATCTTATCCGCCGTCGTTTCCGGAATCGTGTCCCGCAGAGAATTGGATTTCAGGGAAACACGGTACTCAGAGCCAAGCCCGTCGTCCGATTTCATCGAAAGCTCCGCATGAATCTTCAGATTCTCTACCATGTAAGTCGTACATAAGAAGATACATCCGCCCACCGATAAGGACAGCAGGATTCCGATCACTTTCCTTTTGTTGGAAAACATGAATTTGCGTACTACCACTCCCGCCATATTGACCGGACGCAGCGCATATATTTTCCTTCTTTTTGTAAATGAGGTGTCTCCGCTCATCACCTCTCTTAAAGATTGTTTCCTAAGCGAACGGACAACCATCAACGCTACAACCGCAAGAGAGATCATCAGAAACACAAAGCCAAATATCATCGCTGCCCATGACAGGCAGAACCTCGCTGCGTTTACTCCCTCCGCCAATGTCTGATCTGCCGCGGACAGAACCTTTTCCGCCGCTTTCGCGCCCTTACCGCCAAATACACCGCTGAATTTCTGATATACAAGGCTTAAAATACCGTTTCCCAGGAAGCATCCGAAGGGGTATCCTGTAAGAAACATCGTCCACAGCTCCAGAATCAGCGTCCCCGCGATCTGCTCCTCGCTGATCCCTAAGGTCTTAAGTATCCCATACTCGGAAATCCTCTTTGACACGGAAATGCTAAATACGCTGTATATTACGAACAGACTGAACAGACACAGCAAAAATATCATTCCGTTATAAGCCAGGTTATAGTCGCTCTGTAATTTCAGGACGATGTAAGTGAAGTTTCCTTCTTCTTCTGTAAGACCAAATTTTACGGTTTCATAGATGCCGGCAGGTTCTTCTCCGCCAAGATACCGAGTCACTTCTCCGTTATTCACGACAGCATCGGAAGAAATCTCATGTTCTCTCAGGAAAGCATCCAACTGTCTATATAACTTCTCTTCTTCATCGAATCCCAGATACAGAAACGTCTGGCTTCCCCGTCCTGTAAAAGAATCGCTTACAAAGACTTCCATCTCGCCTGAACTTGCATCCCACTCGCTTTTCAGGATTCCTGTCACGATATAATCCTTCTCGCCAATCCGGAGGGAATCGCCAAAATTACCGGAAAAACCAAGATTGCTTAACACAAATCCGTCTGCCGCGATTTCGTCCTCCTTCTCCGGCAGCGCGCCCTCCAGCAAATCTCTGTGCGTCATCTGCCGGTAAGCCTCGTCCGCATGGATAAAACAGATCAAAAACTCTTCCGCAGCCACGTCTCTGATCTCCATCCTGCCGCACCGCTCCAGAAGATAACCGTCTCCCTGCTCGCCGCTTTGCACGGACTCATACATCTCCCTGTCCGTCTCTACATAATAGTGCCAGTCTCCGTAAATAGTCTTGTTATTCGCCAGATCGCTCTTCTGGCTGCTGTAGATCAGCGAACTGATTCCCGATAACAAAGACGCGGTTAATATGATACTTGCAAAGATTGCCAGGGTCTGGCTTTTATAATACCGCATATATTTCCATGCCAGCTTTAACATTCCTCATCACCGCCTTTTGCAGGAAAGATTCTCTTTCCTGTGACGATACGCCCGTCTTCAATATGAATCACCCTGTCGCAGGTCTGTGCTATGGCCTCGTTGTGCGTTACCATGAGAATCGTCTGTTGATACTTCCTGCAGCTTGCCTTTAATAAGCCCATCACCTCGATGGTGGTGGCCGAATCCAGATTGCCGGTAGGCTCGTCGCAAAGCAGCACATGGGGCTTGTTCACAAGCGCCCTCGCGATCGCTACTCTCTGCTGCTGACCGCCGGACAATTCATTCGGGTATTTCATACGTTTCTCCCATATACCCAGTTCCCGTAACAGCTCCTCTATATATTTCCGGTTGATATGCTTTCCCCTGTCAAACGTTACCGGCAGAGCCACGTTATCATAGACGTTCAGTACCGGCATCAGGCTGTAATTCTGAAACACAAAGCCGATATTTCTTCTGCGGAAAATAGTAAGCTCCTTCCTTGACAGCGCTCCGATTTCCCTGTTTTTGATGAAAATCTCTCCCTTCGTCGGGTTGTCCAGACCGCCCATCAGATTAAGCAGGGTGGACTTACCTGATCCAGACGTGCCTACGATGGCCGCAAATTCTCCTTCCTCTACCTGAAGACTGATATCCCGCAATGCGTTTACCTGATTTTCCTTCTCTCCGTATGTTTTTCCAACATGCCGTAATTCTAATATACTCATCCGTCATCGCTCCTTTTACTTGCTACGTTGCTTTACAGATACAAAGTATAACCGCCGTATCTTGCAATTTCTTTACAGACAAATAATCAGTTCTTACAGTTTTGTAAGGAATGACTGCCGGTGCACTAGCGTAGTGTATCGTTTCTTAACGTTTCATTCAAATCACTCTGTAAAAGACGCTTCCCCCCAATATAGTAGGCAAGTGCAACAAACAGCGCGACAGCCGCCGCAAATATCAGAACGGGCAGGATCGGAGCTTCAGCCCAGAACTCCATCGGATCCAGATAACTTGCAGTCACAGCAAACTGTACAAACAACACGGTAATGGGTATCGTAATCAACAGTGGTTTTCCTGCTGTCGCAAACGCTTCAATACAAAGCATCTGCCGCATTTCCCGCGGGGTTAGTCCAATAGACATATATCTCGCGAATTCCCGTCTCCTCTGGCGGAGAAAACCTGATGTATTCAAGAATACATTCGTAATGCCGATAATGGCGAGCAATACACAGAACGCCCCAAAAATCACTTTCATTCCATATATTAATTGATCGTTTGAAAGCCTTTCCCGGATGCGGTTTTCACTTTCGGTTTTATATTCCCTTACAAGCTCCACGGCCTCTTTCTCCAGACTGTCCAAACCGGCAGGGCTTTCGGCTGCGGCTGAAAGGATACGAATATAGCTGTCGGATTCAGCTTCACATATCTCTCTTAAAGTTTTATTCCACATGGTAAGCGGGATAAAATGTACGAGGGCATAATTTTCGTATTCCTCCCTCAGCACGGGGACTTCCTGCGCATAAGATAAAACAGGGATTTCTGCACTTTTGCCGTTTTTATAAAGCATTGTCGCCGGATTATCTTCCTTCACAAAAGGAACATATTTTTTATAGCGGAAATTGCTGTTTACGCTATCCCAAATCTGATTTAGTACGATTGCGCCGTCAAGCCCCGGCGTAATCCCAATCTGTGAACAGAAGTTTAAAAAGCTCGTATCATCCAAAACAACAATCGGCACAGATACCTGAAACTGCCCGTCTGCCTTCGGCGTTCCCGCAACCGTCTTAAGCCCGCCAAGAGACGACAGTTCATCGCTCTGCAGTCTTTCCGGCAGGAATGTCATTGCTTCCGCCTTTTGATATACCGCGGCGTCTTGTATATCGGAAATATCCCGTAATTCATCTGTTAAGCCGAAATCTGATATCTCTGTGTCCTTTAAGGTTATCATAATATCCCACGCATCCTGATACCGCTCAAAATAAGTGTATCTGGTGCTGATATCAGCAAGAACAGTGAATGAAAGCATGATTGAAAATCCCAAAAAAGACAGCAGCAGCGATAATGTAGATATCCTTAAATGTTTTCTCTGGGCCTTCAATGCGTTTCCTGCAAGTTCGCCTTTTATGCCGAACAACGCAGATAAAATCCTGGAATGTTTCCTTTTCTTTAATAGTAAGCCGCCTGTATTTTGGATTGCTTCAAGCGGCGTCATCCTGCTTAATTTCCTTGCAGGTATCCACGCCGAGAAAAGCACCGTCAGAAGGGACACCACGATAGCAGCTCCAAAGACGGACGGACTGTAATGAAAGACGGCCTCATGGCGTTCTGTTACATCGGCGGAAAAGATGTTGATCGCCTCAATCAATCCATAACTTATAAAAGTTCCTAATAAACCGCCGAGTATCACCGGCGCCGCGCTTAAGACCGCCGCTTCTTGCAGCAGGCAGTTTCTGACTTGCTTCGGCGTAGCCCCAATACTTGAAAAAATGCCGAATTGATGGATTCTGGCGTTCATTGACATTTCAAAGGAACCCCGAATAATCAGGATTAATGACAGCGCCATAATCGTTAGTATCGCCAGATACAATGTCAAAAGCATAGGCGGCGTCTCATCCTCCGGGTCGTGTATAAGATATCGGGATAAAAGCAGCGAATGGTATCGGACGGAATCTTCCTCCAATCCAAGCTGTTCTGAAATTAACGGCATATCATGATAAATGTTTCCGGCGTTCCGGAAATAAATATCAACCACAATTTCATCCCGTTCTGATAATTCTTCATTGATAACCGCTTTTTCTACATTCGCAAACTGACGCGTCAAAGACAAATCCTCCGCATCAAATTTATCACAGACAATACGTCCCTGCCAGCCGCCCTCCTCCAAAATGATCTGCTCTACCTCATATATCCAGAAATTGTAGGCTATGCTGCATAGCAAGGACAAGAACATCGAAGCAATCAGGGCCGCCGCCATAATCGATATGCCGGACGCCGGGTTATTTTTAATATAACTCCTGGAATAATCTTTCCACATTCTGATCACCTCCGCTTTTCCGCCGGAATGCCTTTATGTCTTTCGGCAGAATTATAGTAATCGTCTTTGATTATTCTGCCGTCTTCGATGGTCACGATCCGGTCGGCTTCCAACGCAATTTTTTCATCATGGGTGATAAGAATTATCGTCTGATTTAAATTTCGGTTCGACAGCTTTAAAAGATCAATAATTTCCTTTGAATTTTTCTGGTCAAGATTGCCTGTCGGTTCGTCGGCAAGCAGAATGGCGGGGCGGTAAATCAACGATCTTGCGATCGCGACCCGCTGCTGCTGCCCTCCGGACAATTGGCTTGGCAGGCTTTCCAGTTTATCTGCTATTCCTAATGTCTTTACGATCATTTTAAAATAATCTTCATCCGGCTTTCTCTTATCGAGAAGCATAGGCATAAGGATATTTTTTTCCACTGTAAGAGTGGGAATCAGGTTATAGAATTGATAGACTAAGCCAACCTTCCTTCTTCTGAAAATTGCAGAATCCGCAGCGTTCAATTTGCCGATGTCAACGCCGTCCACTGTTACCGTACCGCGGGTAGGCTTGTCCACGCTGCCCAGAATATGCAGGAGCGTTGATTTTCCAGAGCCGGACGCCCCGATGATTGCAGCAAATTCCCCTGTTTCAACGGATAGATCAATTCCGTTTAATGCAGTAACCTGGTTCTCACCTTTTCCGAATACTTTTTCAATATTGTTACATCTCAGTATTTCCATATTGTCAAATCCTCCTGTTTGTTATTCCCTGCACTTTGATATAAAGCAGGAAATTCATCAAAGCTTTCTATAATCAAGTATTATAACAAATGAAAGTGACATCTCAGTGACTGCCCGGGGCTCTTACTACATATTTGCCGGCCATAATTTTCATGAAGTATAAAAACGAATCTCAAAACAAGCTCCGCCATCCGGAAGATTGAACGCGCGGATGATTCCGTTCTGCATTTCTATGATTGCCTTTGAGAGTGAAAGACCTATTCCGATTCCAGTATATTTTGCTTTTTTCCCACGGTAGAATCGTTCAAACAAATGGGGCAGATCCTCTTTTGAGAATCCTTCCCCCTCGTCCCATATCCGTATCTGCACATAGAGCGGATTTTTTTCATAGGAACAATGAACTGTAGTGTCTGCTTCTGCCGCTTCCATACAGTTTTTCATCAAATTCATGAGCGCTTCCATCGTCCAGTCCAAGTCTGCAAAGATATCTGTCTCCCCCATTTCCGGAACATCGATCAGGACTCTCTTCTTTGCGAATAACTCATATAAATTATCCGCCGCCAGAGAAAGGACGGTAAAAACATCTGTCGGTTTCCTTTCCAACGTAAGTGTCCCGGCATCAATGCGGGACAATATCAACAACGCTTCTTCTAAATGCGCAAGCCTGCTTATCTGCCGTTCTATATTCCTAATATCGGCGTGCATATTACACGCCTTAGAATTATACCCTTGCGGCGTTTTCACGGTGCGGGCGTCTCTCAGACGTTCTTTCGCCATCTGGACAGTTAAAGAAATCGACGTAATGGGCGTCTTAAGCTGATGCGCGATATTGGACAGGTTTTCTGCAAAATTATTCCGCGCCGTTATTGCCGCGGCCCTTGTCTGGTAAAGGGCCGTCACCGTTTTATATATTTCATCCTGCAGTCTGGAGAATTCGTCTTCGCAGGAGTCAAGGACCAAACCCTGACCGCCTGTATTTATTTTTCCCAAATAATCCGTAAGCGCCTGAATACGGTCGGAGAACCTCTTGTGCAAATACCAGAAAGAGAAAAGGAACAGTATGCTACCTGCTCCAAAACCTGAAAAGGCAATCCAAAGAACTGCCGCGCCCGTAATTCCTATATTTGACGGTTCATAACCGAAGTTGGATAATATATTTTCGCCTGTCATACGGAAATTCTGTGTTTTCAATAACTCCAGGACAACCTTTCCGGAATCTGGATTTTGATTAATAATACCTTCGCAAAATCCTCCCAGTATATGAAAACATACACGGCGGTAATATAAGGTAAGAAGGTATGCGGTTACCGCCGCTGCAATCAGACTGGCCGACAGTACAAGCAGAACCGTCATTTTCATATTTGATTTCCTGCTCATATCTCATCCTCCATACGGTAGCCAAAGCTCCGTATTGTTTTTAAGCAG
>OFGB01001853.1_pt1 | contig 12100 bp, 7 predicted proteins | sample 1521491 | NCBI WGS metagenome assembly OFGB01 (sample SAMEA3504095, study PRJEB24116) | mouse gut metagenome | biome: mouse gut; feature: mouse-associated habitat; material: faeces | place: Denmark | collected 2011
TTCTTAAAAGAATTTGTCACCTCCAGATAATAACCGAACACCTTATTAAAGCGGATCTTGAGATTCTTGATCCCCGTCTTCTCCCGCTCGTCTGCTTCAAGTTCCGCAAGCCATTCCTTCCCGTCAGATTTGGCGGACCGCAGCCGGTCTACTTCTTCGTTGTAACCTTCCTTAATAATGCCGCCTTCCCGCATGGCGACAGGCGGTTCTTCTTTGACGGCGTTTTCTACCAGCTCGCAGAGATCCTCAAGGGTGTCCAGACCGTCGTATAATTCCCGCAGAAGCGGCGATTTCATTTCCTGCAGTATGTATTTGATATGAGGCAGCATCTTGAGGGAACGCTCGAAAGCGATCAGATCTCTGGGATTCGCCGATTGATAGGTAATCTTGCATACCAGACGCTCCAGGTCATAGATAGAAGAAAGATATTCCCGAAGTTCTTCTCTGGAAATGGCGTTATTCTTTAATTCCTCCACCGCGTCCAGACGGCGTTCGATCTCCTGCCTGTCAATCAGCGGCTGTTCGATAAATTTGCGGAGCAGCCGCGCCCCCATAGCCGTCTTCGTCTTGTCGATCACCCACAGAAGAGAACCTCGTTTCTGCTTCTCCCGAAGGGTTTCGGTAAGTTCCAGATTCCGGCGGGTAGAGCTGTCAAGGAGCATATATTTTCCCGTTGCGTAGATCGAAAGCCGGGTAATATGCGACAGATCCCTCTTCTGCGTTTCCAGCAGATACTTAAGCAGCGCTCCTGCCGCGATCATCCCGCAGTCGTAGTCCTTAAGCCCCAGCCCCTCCAGTTCTTTTACATGGAAATGATCCATAAGAGTACGTTGACAGATCTTATCGTCAAAGTACCAGGAATCCAGAGAATATAACGTAATCCCAAGCTTTTCCTTCAGAAGCTCCAGATCCATACCGCTCATATAGAACGATTCATTGCAGATCAGCTCCGACGGCATGAATTTATAAATCTCGTCAAACAACTTCTCTGTATCACTTAATTCTGTGACTACATACTCTCCTGTAGTTACGTCCGCCACAGACAGACCGTAACGGTCCGTAATATAGACCACGCACATGATATAATTATTCTTTGTCTCGTCTAACGCCTGTACATCCAGATTCGTACCCGGCGTCACAATCCGGACCACATCACGCTTTACCAGCCCCTTTGCCGTCGACGGATCTTCCATCTGCTCGCAGATCGCTACTTTATATCCCTTGGATACCAGCCGGTTCAGATAACCGTCTACGGCGTGATAAGGAACGCCGCACATCGGCGCCCGTTCTTCAAGCCCGCAGTTTTTACCGGTCAGTGTAATCTCCAGCTCTTTCGACGCAGTCAGGGCGTCGTCAAAAAACATCTCGTAAAAATCCCCTAATCTATAAAATAAAATGCAGTCCTGATACTCCTTCTTCGTCTCCATGTATTGCTGCATCATCGGTGTCAATTCCGCCACGGTTATACCTCTCTTTTGTCTTTTGATTCTATCTGCCGCATCCGGCGCGTTTCTTAATTATAGCATTTCTATTCCAAATAAAAAAGACATAACTTCAACAAGTTTTCTATCCTACATAACTTCAAAATGCCTGTCAAACCACCTGCCATAAACGCCGATCAGCGGTCCGTTCAGACACGCCATGATAACCGTCCCCGCGCCGACTCCCTTAAGTCCGTGAAACAGACAAAAGGAAAGAACCAATGTCAGTACGAAGAAGAAAAAATCGAACCGTAATTTGAATCTGGGTAACTCGATCTGATATTTTTCACTGATTCCCTTTACAAAGAATTCATAGACCTGCGGATAATACTTGTTTCTGAAATAAAGCAGGGCTCCGAATGCATTGATAAAGAATCCGATGATAAAATAGATTATCCGCGTAGTCATAGGCAAAGTTCCCGGCATATGCAGATCCGGGTTGAAATGAGGAATCAAAAGTCTCCAAAGATCCAGCAGGAAACCATAGATCACGCCCGATAAAAACGCGCCGAAATATAACGGCTTTATCTGTCTCATGGCGACGCAGAACACAAGAAACAGGATTCCCTGAACCAGATACTCCGCCTGACCTTCCTCATAACAAACCTCCGTCAGACGGCCAAAAAACCGCTTCTTACACAACATACGCCGCCATGAGACTTCGTGTCTGCCGGCGCGCTTCACTACCGGATCTGGGAGAGTATACTTGGATCCTTGATCTTCGTGTCTTCCGCAAATAACAGGATCTTCGACATAATCTCCGCAGTCTTCGGATCATCGTCGATAAACGGCAGGAAGATGCGTCCTCTGTGCTGGGAATGCACAGGCACGACAGACAGCATGGAATTGCCGATCTGATGCACTACGCCGCTTCCGAGATGTACGGAATACTGTCCAAGCTTCCCTTCAATCAGGGCATGATTTCCTTCCAGACGTACATTCCTGATCTTAAACAGGTCAAGATTACATTCGGCAATCGTCCTTCTCATCTCTATGGTCGAATGGCTGGTCTCCGGATCTACGCCGCCCGCATGGGCAACGCTGACCGCTAAGTCTACGTCCCTCATCACTTCACTGTAGATCACATCCGGGATCTCTTTGATCTTCTTGACTTCCCCTGTCTTCCTGTCGGAGAATACGACCCACTCCAGTGTCGGCGCTTCGATGTCGCTTGGCGTAAACCAGTCTGCCATGGCATAGATACAGGCGACGATATTTTCTTTATAATAGATCTTCTGCAGGCCGTCCTCATAATCGGCCACCCAGCGGCGGCTCTTAAGGGCTCCGACGGTCTTCTGCGGCTGAATCTGGTTGCCGGAAAACAATCGTGAGTCGTCCTTATCAAGTTCCTCCTCCAGTTTCAGGTACAGCTCCCGGAATACCTGCTTAAAGGGTTGTCTGATCTTCTTTTCAAATAAAAGCTTCTGATATTCGTGCCATCGTCCGCTTGCGTACAGATCGAAAGGATGAGCGATCAGAATCCTGTCGTCCGGTTTTACCGGAAGTACGTTTCCAAGATCATCAACGAGTCCTTCGTCTGTCAAAAATCCAATATGCGGCTTTTCGGCCGGGTCGTAATGGTTCGCCCCGGCGTCTGTCCGTTTCACCACCAGGAATTCTACGATGGGACGCACCACCGGGTTTTTCCTGAGTTCCAGGAATTCCCATACTTCAAAAGACGTCTGGTCCTCCATCGCCTGTTCCATCATCTGTTTCGTTCTTCCGTACTGATCCTTTAGCTGCTTATTGATCTCCTGATATTTTTTAACCGCATCGTTTTTCTTGTACTTCGCAGGGACAGCTTTGAGAAGCTTCCCGCCTTTTCGGCATTTCAGCGAACTCTTTCCATACTCGTCTATCGATATCATCAATTCCAGCTCGTCTACAGGCTTCCAATCAAAGTATTCCGCAGACTGCTCCACCAATTTCCCCTCCATACGGAGCACAAGACGGGTCACATCGGTAAATCCTGCGTTGACGCTCAAGTTTCGCAGGGCGATTTCTACCGCGCGTCCTTCGCTTGCCCGCCGCTGGGCGCCGAATTGCCTGCTTTCTTTCTTATACTTTTGAATAAACTGATAACGATCCAGAAGTTCTTCGTCTATCTTACGTTTTTGCTTCGGAAGAGGCAGGAGACCTATACTCATCAGAAGATCCTTATTCCGCTTTGCGTCGATCTCTGCTTTCAAATCATCTTTTTTTACCTTTCCGAGGGCGGCGTCCGCATATTTTCTTGCCCTTGCGTGCGCGGCTCCGGTGGAAGAATATTTGGCGGCGTCATAAAGAAGCTTAAAATCCTTTTCCCCGACGTTTTCATAGGCTTCGATAAACCAGTGGATGTCAAAAGCCCCGTCTTTTAATTCTTCCGGTGAAAGAGGCGTATATTTTGCGATAACCGAGGTCAGCTGCTCGTCCAGTCCTTCGCTGGTATGCGCCATGAAATAATAACATGTGCTGGCAAAGCCCGGAAGCTTGAGATACTCTTCGATCATAGGAATCCATTGCTGGGCATACATAGAAAGTTCTGCGAGGCGTTTCTTCGTAATATCAGTTCCTTTAAGCGCTTCCTTAAGATCTTTTGCCGTCTCATCAGGTTTTGGTACGCAGACCGACAGCAGGTGGCTTAATACGACCTTTCGCTCACTGTTAGAGGAATAATAACTATATCCGCGCTGCAGAGTATCTTTCCCAAGCGCCGTCAGAATCTGGATCATATAATTGATACCATAAATAATCCGAATCTGTCGGATGTATCCGGAGAATGGCGTCGGCTGTTCCCCCCTCTTTAACTCTACCTTCATGACGAGGGGGATTAATTCCTGATAGATCTCATGCGCCAGCGTCATAGCCGGAAGCTCGTCTCCTATCGCGTCAAACCGGTATTTCCCGTCCACGGGCTTGATTACGTTATAACCGAAGAAAGAATTCAGGGCGTAGATTCTGGCGTTCCTTGAGGAAACCGCGCCTTTTTGCTCCACGGTACTGACAGACTCCAGGATGCCTCCCATGTTAAGGAACTCAAAGACTGCTTTATAGAACAGACTTTTATTCCAGATTCCCCGTACATAACATTCCACATAATTCGACAGCCCCAGATAACAATGTCTGGACTCCTGATAAGAATACTGCTTCTTTTCCCGTCCTTCCTGTGCAAGATAATACTGCTGCAGCCGGAATCTCAGGGTAAACGCGCTTCCCCAGTCTTTCTCGTCCGCCAGTCCGAGCCATTTGATCATTTCCGCAAAAACCGGAAGCTCCGCCGCTCGCTTTGTATAGGTTATAGTCTCGCCGTTCCAGCGTTTCTCATTGACGGGGAAGAGATCGTTTGAGGTATTAAGCACAGAAAGGAATCTTGCCGTCCCCCGCAGCGCAAACTCTGCCTTTATTGCATCCGGAACATACTGCGCGCACAATACAGAAAGTAAAGTATTCACCTGGCGATGATAGGAAACGGGCAGCAACAGCTTTTTAAAAGGCGGTTTCTTTAAGAGTCCGTTTCCAAATACCTGTTTATACAGCTTCTCGTTATACTCATAAAAATTTCTCTGTTGGCAGCATTGCCGATAAAGCTCTGTTTCCAGAAGGAGCTGCGGATTCTTAATCTCTTTTTTGTAGAATTCTTCCCAAATATCCCGAAAAGGATAAGCATCCAATGGTTCGGCGTCCGGGTCGCCGCTGATATATCGGCTTGTCTTCAGATCATTCCCCAGAAGCTCCTCCTGGCCCCACGCCGTCTGATAGGACAAGGCTTTATTTTCATCAATCAACTGATCCAGCTTCTTACATACCCTGATACATTCCTCTTCCCCATAAGAGAAGAGACCGGAAGCCTGATTTGGGTCAATCTCCATGGGCGGAAGAGTCCACTCCTGATTCACGTCATACAGACCATATCCCGGTGTGTTCAGAATATCCTGGGCGGCGCTCTTTTCGCCCAAAAGCTCGTCAAGAAGCACCTGTTCTTTTCCTGTTGGAGCCGACATTGCCTGAAGATGAGGGATAACATCCTCAAAATGCTTCGCGTCCTCCTTCTTAAGTCTCAATGCCAGGTCTAAGGCGCCCATCCGGCAGTCTTCGGACTTATTGTCCAGAAGGCGGACGATGCAGCCCGCAAGCTGGGCGTTATTCTGTTTTTCAAGAAGCGCAAGCGTACCTTTGCGCCCTTTTTTATACTTTAGATTCTTTTCGATCTGTATGAAATCCGATTCCTCAAGTTCCATATCGTCCACAAGACGATAGGCTTCCTCGTTGGTATATTCCTCCGGGTTATGCAGAAGATCGAATAGAACCTTCTTTCTGCTCTCCGATACCGGGCGATAAAGCAGCAGACGCGCAGCGGCAGCCCGTGACGCGCTGTAATAAGAATATCCTTCTCCTTGTCCGATTAACGGGATATATCCTGCGGCTTCATCCAAAATCTCTTCATCCTGCAGCATCCATGCGATCAGACAGAGCCGTTGGGCTATTACAGACGGCCCTATAGATACCTGATGCCACGGGAAGATACAAGGCGAAAACGTGAGTCCTTTCTTCGGGAGTCTTCCTAAGATCTCTTTCAGGACGTCATAGCTTCTCCGCGCCTCTTCCCTGTCGGCAAACATCTCCTGGGGATCCATCTTCTTTGGTTCCTTCACTTTGCTGCCCCGGAAGGAATAGATATTACTCTCGCTCTCTTTGACAAGCCGGAAAAAATGACTGTTGGATGATCCCATAAACCCGGGCAGAAAACATGCCGTAAGTTCCAGGTCGTCCGGGTAGTTCAGAATAATTTCTTTTGACGACTGCATCTTAAGGCTTTCTTTCTGAAGAGAAAGGCAAAAATAAGACGCAGTCATCTTCTGGTGCCTGGTGCCGTGAGAAATCAACTCTCCTACGGCTTCGACTGCAAGCTTCGCGTCATAGAAGCCCTTTGCCCAGAGAGCGCAGCTTATAGCGATCGAGTCTTCCGTGGCAAGCTGTTCCTCACAAAATTCGGGTTCCCTCAGGCATCGCCCCATCATCCGCAGCAGTTTTTCAGAGATCCGATCCACGCTCTTCTCATCAAAAATACCGATCCATGTGGACGCCGCGCGCTTAACGGACGAGTAACGGATGAGATTATTTTCTTCAATAACCGTAAACAAATGCAGGAATGCCTCCGGCCGGCCGGCATCCATCGTCTCGCAGACCGCCTGCCTCGCTCCCTCCTGAAGTCTCGCCGCCAGAAGGAATTTGCCGAGGAGTTCATATAACTCTTCATTTCGGCTCATCACGATACTTCTGATCAGCTCGTGGCTTAACATGGCTGTATTCCCTTCTCCAAGAAGGATGTCTTTCACTGCCTGTATCGACTCTTCATCTCCCCGGTCTATCTTCGCCGCCAGCATCTCTGCGTAAGAAAAATAATCATTCCTGGCATGGTCGTAAGTCTCCGGGTCCGTATCCCCGGTCAAAAGATTTACAAGGGAAACTCCGTAAAAATCGAGTCTTGCGTATGCCCGCAGCGTCTTTACACTCTGTTCTGCAAAGGGTTCATAACTTCCTGAACGGAGACTTCTGCGATACCACCCCGCCGTCATCTGATACTGGTTCATCTGATCCAGCGCGAAGTAGAACTCTTCCTGATATTCCGCCGGTACACAGACATCCACCAGTTTCTGATAGCGGCTCTTATATAATTCACTTAGAGATTCATAACTTCCGTCAGCCAGAAGCTTCCGCATATCGCCGCAGGCGTTCTGAGGAATCGTATATCCGTAGACGTCCGGCAGCATATCTTTTTCCTGAGGGGATAGATGGCTTCCCTTCTCCTTTAAACCGTTTACCCAGTTTTCTGTTATCTTCTTTCTTGTCTGATATGTAAATTCCGCCATAATCGCTCCTTTCTAAATTTTTTCTTTCTGTTTATGTACTTCCTGATTCATGAATTTTCTGATTCACCTGCCTCCTGATACATGTACTTCACGATTTATATTCTGCCCGATAACATCGTAAGACGTATCAATGTAAATATCATACCTTCTTTCCAGGGAATCTTGTCTTCGAGATTTGTCAGTTCTTCCTCGTCTGCAAAGACACGATAGATTCCGTCTTCAAAGCACTGGATCGTATTTGCCGCAGCCTTTTTAAGATCAGCGTCTTCTCCTCCATGGCTGCCAAAGGAGATCTTACCTCTCTTTGCCTGCTCTTCAATCTCGTCTCGTGTCAGAAAAGCCAGAATATTCTCAGTATCCTTCCTCTCATTATAGTCCTTTACTCCAAGAGCTGTCAGTTCCAACAGAAGTTCCCTTACATTTTCCGGCTTCTTGTCCAGAACAAAGGGGACCAAGGGCAGTTCTCTGCTCCTTCGTACCCCCGGTTTCTTCATCCTTACATAAATAGTAAACGCCATCCTACTTCCTCCGCACATTAATCTAAGAAATCCGCACTAATATTTGTATACATTAAGTATACCGAGATAATCATAAAATGGCAACTTTTTTTCCAGAGCGTATTAGAAAACTTATTATTCAAAAATGAATGTATTAACGTACGAATCTAAAAGACATGATAATGCGGTTTTTCCTCACCGTACAGCCAATGAGAAAGATAACCTCCAAGGAAAATACCCATGGCGCACAGCCCTGAGAAAATGACCATAAACGGAAGACAGATCTGCCCGAATAATTGAAAAGGCTGATTGCTGTAATCCCAAACCGCCATATGAAGCCATTTGTTTACGATAATACCCGTAATAAATTCCATTGCCGTCACAAATATGATACACCGGAGAATCTGCCTCCATAACGGATCCTCCCAATGAACGGCCTGCCCTTGTATCGTAAAGAAAACCATACAGATTCCGCCAAGGATGAACATGGACCAATGGGAGAATCCGCGGAAAATGATCTCAAAATAGTAATAGAAACATCCTCCAAGTGTCCAAAAAAATAAATATTCGCTGAATTTTCTCATGAAAAAACGCCCTCACTTATGTTATTGCTAAATATAGTGTGAGCGTTTTTGACCTAGATTATATGTGGTATTTATTACTTATCTAAATAATGTATGCGCTGTCAATGTTCATGTACGATAAAGAAGCAAACAACCGAAAAGCAAACAGGTACAAAGTACTGTTCTATCTATTCCACTGAATAATCGCCTTTTTCCAGATGAACATGCGCGTCAATCATGCGGAATTTCCTCCTTCCATGCCTCAATCCGTGAAAATAACTCTTCCATATTAATTCTTGAGAAATCTGTTGTATCAACCTTAATCTGCCTGCCATTAACGCACAAGGCATCAAATCCCCTTTGTTCTATTCCACGAACAAAGTTTTCATAAGAAATAGTTTTTGCTTTTAGGGTTTTCATATTATTCTCTTTCTTTTCCGGATAGCAGTCATTCACTACATGCCCCCTGTGCCTGTCAGGGCTGTTTTCGCGTTCCAGAAAACGCTGGTAAATCACTCTGTAATCACCTGTTAAGGTAACGGTCAATACGGAATATTGATATTTTTCTAAAAGGCTTTTAATTCCTTGTTCTGATGAATATTCAAAATTATTCTCCAAGATAAAAGCTTGTCCTGCTTTCATAAGTTGACCTGCGACATAATACATGATTTCCATACTGGCAATTCCAAGTTTTACTTTTTCTGCTCTCGACTGAAAACCAACATTGTCAAACAGCAATTCTTTAATGGTATCCTTTGAAATAACAGGCAGTTTCAGCTTTTCTGACATAACTTTTGCCATAGTGCTTTTTCCTGCTGCCGGAATACCTGTCACTAATATACAATACATTTCTCATACCTCTTTCAAACCAACTGTTTCTACAGCTACTCCAAGTTCCCTAATCTGTATCCAAAAATCCTCTGATACTAAAAGTGCTTTACATCATCATCAAAATTCTCCTGCTTGAACAGCTCATTCTTGGCGGTAAAAAGTGTTACGCAATACTTTTACTTCTTTATCTCACATGGCCAAATTCTTCATAAATATCATGAATTTTTTTAGCCGTAGTCTTCCACAAGTATTCCTCCGAAACCTTTAACTGTGCCTTTCTTCCCGTCTCATTTACAATTTTGGTATGATCAAAGACATATCTAAGCTTTTCCGTCAATTCCTGAACATTTTCTGTCTTGAACAGAAATCCATTCTCCCCGTCACGAATTAATTCGGTAAAACCGCCCACATCTGAAGCAAGGACGCAGCATCCAATACTCATCGCTTCGAGAGCTGCTGTTGAAAAAGCTTCCTTTCTGCTTGGAAGGACCACGCACATTGCCTTTTCATAATATTTAAACACATCATTCTGGCTGATCAGCCCTGTAAACACTGTCTTTTCTTCCATATGCACTTCTTCGCATAAGCTTTTTAATTGTTCTTCAGCGCTGCCAGACCCAATGATCGTCAGCCTGACTCTTTCTCTGTATGACTGCGGGAGCAAACTGACTGCACGAATCAGCAAATCTGCTCCCTTAACTTCTTCCAGCCTGCCGCAGAAAACAAACTCTCCGTTAGGCAGAACCGGCTGTTCTCTCTTTCTGATCTCCAGTCTGACACTGTTATGGACAGTCTGTAATTTACTAACGTCGGTGAAGTTAAATCTTCGAATAATTTCATTACGAATAAAATCACTGACACATAAGATCTTATCCACATTATTTACCAGATAACGCCTTACATTATCTATCATCCACGCTTCCCCGGAATTCATGGAATGCATGGTTACTACCGTTGGAATATGCAGAAACTTGCCAAGCATTACTGCGCCAAAGGATATAAATGCATCGTGAAGATGGATCAGCCGGAACTCATCGTCCGTATGACCAAGATAGGCAATTGCTCCTTTTAAGAACAGTTGATTTAAAATGGCCGTATCATAATCAAAGATATCTTTTTCCTCCAGAACAGAACGCAGTTTCAGCTCTTCTTTAGAGAGGCTTCGGGTAAAATTCGTATCGATTTCCACTACCTTCAATTCTTCCGTGTCTGCAGTGATTGAGTAAAGCTCTCCCGAAGTATAAGCATAGTCCGAACTTGTCTTCATGCGTCCGACCAGCAATGTAATCTGATATTCAAGCTTTATTAACTCATATATCAGATTCTTTACATGTATTCCGATTCCGCCGTAACAAGGTTCGTAATCAGATGATATCATTAATATTCTCTTCATTTGCAAAACCTATACCTTTTTCTATATTCTGTGACAAAATCTACTTTACTTTTCTATACATGACTCTTCGGAAAAATACCCTCTTCTCTTCATCTCACAAAGAAGTTTCGGCTGAATCTCCGGATAAGTCCAGGCTTCCGGCTCTTCTTCCATAATCACGATCTTTTCAATCTCGCTATACAGCTCTTTTTCAAAGGAGAAAATCTCTGCGTAATAGAGCATCCCGAAGGTCTCCTCTACGTCGGAGCCATCCTTAGAAACCACAGAATACACGCAGACCGGTTCTATATTGTAATCAGTCGCACCCGTTTCCTCATACAGTTCTCTCTTCGCCGTTTCCAGAATCACCTCGCCCGGCTCTCTGTGGCCTTCCGGGATCTCTAAAGTGTCCCGGGATTTATGTTTACAAAATACATACTTCCCCTCTATTCTTGCAATAATCACTGCGAATTTCAGCAGACTGTCCTCCGTCTCTTCATAAAAACGAATCATCATATGTATATCTCGGTCCTTTCCTCAGATCAATTCTTAAATACCCGCAATATAATCTTATCTCATCGCTCCGATATAATAGAATCCTCTGCATTCACTTAGCTCTACATCCACATACGTCCCAATCAATTCCTTCCCTCCGCGGAAATGAACCAGCAGGTTATTGCTCAGCCTTCCCGTCACCATCTCAGAATCATGGTCGCAGATATCCTCCACCAGCGCCTCCTTCACGGTTCCTTCATGTACGGCGCAAGTTTCTGCCGCGATGGCCTGCACTTCTTTCAAAAGTCTGTCGAACCGATTCTTTATCACGTCTTCCGGGATCTGATCTTCCATCACGGCCGCAGGCGTTCCCGTACGCTTCGAGTAGATAAATGTGAACGCGCTGTCATACCGTACTTTTCTCACCACGTCCAGCGTCTCTTCAAAATCTTCTTCCGTCTCCCCTGGAAATCCTACGATGATATCCGTTGTAAGAGAGATATCCGGCACTGCCCTGCGTATCTTCTCCACCAGATTAAGATACTGCTCCTTCGTATACTTCCGGTTCATCTTCGTAAGTATGTTCGTACTTCCCGACTGCACCGGAAGATGAAGATGTTTACATATTTTCTTTGAATCGGCCATTACTTCGATCAATTCATCGGACAGGTCTTTCGGATGGGAAGTCATAAACCGAATCCTGTGAAGTCCTTCTATTTTCTCTATTTCCCGGAGAAGCTGGGCAAATGTCATCGGCGTATCCAGGGTCTTCCCATATGAATTCACATTCTGTCCAAGAAGCATCACTTCGCTTACGCCGTCTGCCACCAATTTCTCGATCTCCCGTACAATAGCTTTCGGATCTCTGCTTCTTTCCCGCCCCCTCACATAAGGAACGATACAATAACTGCAGAAATTATTGCAGCCGAACATAATATTGATTCCGGATTTAAAAGTATATTTCCGCTCGTTGGGAAGATCTTCCACGATCTGATCCGTATCTTTCCAG
>OFGB01001862.1_pt1 | contig 12065 bp, 8 predicted proteins | sample 1521491 | NCBI WGS metagenome assembly OFGB01 (sample SAMEA3504095, study PRJEB24116) | mouse gut metagenome | biome: mouse gut; feature: mouse-associated habitat; material: faeces | place: Denmark | collected 2011
GGATTCACCATTTTCGTAAAATGGATGCCCAGCGCAAACCCGCCGAACAGACCGCCAATCCATACAAATATCTGCAAGATTCCGCTCGCCGCCGTTGCAAACACCTTGCCAAGCAGCATCTCCCCCGGCTTCACAGACACCAGGAACAGATCCATAAGCTTCGACGTCTTCTCCGTGATCACGGCATTCGCCGTTCCCTGTCCATACGCAAGAATCATAAAGTAAAGGACCATGATATTCAGATACGGCAGAACTCTTGCCAGAATTCCCTTCGCCGCCGCGTACTCGTCACTCTCCTCTGCCGGTACACCGCTGTCCCGCACCACAGTCTCGATCGGCATCGTCAATTCCGCAATCTGCGTGCCCTCAAGATCTGATTTCTGCATCAGGATATAGCGGAAATTACTCAGCAGAAACGCTTCATACGCATCCGTATCCTTCTTATTAAGCTCTGTCTCCTCCGGAAGAAGCACATTAAGCTGATAACCGCTCTCCTTCCAGTCGATGACAAGCAGAACCGAGGTTTCATCCTCTTCGGCCTTTTCGGCGACCTCCTCCACACTCTTTGACATCTCATAGGCAATATCCGAGAACCGATTGGGATCCACCGTATTCAGGACTTCATAATCCGTCTTCCCTTTTGTTCTGTCATCCTTTTCAATCACATATACCTTGGCAATCCTGCTCTCATATGACTCATCCTCTTTAAAATACTCCATCGCCGGCAGGATCACCGCCGGAAGCAGCACGCACAGAAAAGCAATTATGATCGTTCCGTTCCGATAGCCTTTCTGCTTCACATGCTGGATAAATGTAAACGAAAATATATTTCCCAGTCTTTTCATCTGCTCTCAGCCTCCTTTGCGCGGTTCTGGCGGAACATCACGATCCATCCGCCAAACTTCATACGGCTTCCGCGGTACATCATCAGTGCGCGGTAGATCCTCGCACAGACATAGGCAAGCAAGAGGATCACAGCTGATTGGAGCGCCCATGATACCGCAAGCATTCCGAATCCGATATCACCGACAATATAACGCACAGGCGCACAGAACATCGAAACTACCGGACACAGGGACACAAGTGTGGTCAGCACCGGACTGTCTCCGAAGCCTGCCGTAATCATTGCGGTCATATACCCCGCCATAACAAGCAGGACGACCGTAAGGTTCGCCGGCTCTACATCCTCCGTAGAAGAACAGCCTGTTCCCACCAGTCCGCTGATCAGCGACACTTGCAGATAACCAAGCAGCAGAGAAACCACCAGGATCAGAGCCGTAACCGGAGATACCTTAAGCGCCTCCGCCGTAAAGCCCCACGCCGCAAACTGCTGCCCTAAAACTTTGGTATCCACAAACTGCCCGGTAACCACATAGGAAATGCCTGTGACCGCCGCAATACTTGCAACCAGCCCTAATATATAGGTCATCACGGCAAGAATCTTACCTACGAGCATTGCAAGAGGGCTGACGCTGACCATCAAAAGCTCCGCAAGCTTTGACGCCTTCTCTTCTATCACCTTCTGGATAATGAAGCTGGAAACGAACGTGCACAGGATCAAAAGCAAAACAGAATAGAGAAGCTGTACACCAAAGCGGGCATCAAAATTCTCCTCTTTCTCATCCAGATATTCCGGAACAGACTGCACACTGACCGCGTAGGGACTGGTCAGAACAGATATCTGCTCTGGTCTGGCATTCTGCTGGGCATAACGTGCTTCATCCAAAAGCCCCGACAGCACGCTTACGCAGGAATCCAGCTCCCCGTCCTCAAACTCTTTCTCCTCCAGTGTAAAAGCGCCGATCGTAAAACACATCTTCTTGGTATCTTTCTGAAGATGTACATATGCTTCTGCCGGCCCAAGCACAGACTCATATGTATCTTCCGACCACTCTGTATCCATCACATCCGTATCCACAAATTCCGTCCGTGCAAACAGCTCATTCTTCTGCGGGATACTTCCAAGATCCAGCTCATAGCCGGTATCATTCTGGACAAACACCGCCTTAAGCCCCGAAGCTTCCGCTGTATCCGAAGACGCGGCTTCTCCGCCCATCACCAGTGTCATGACCGGGATACTGGCGGCCGCCAGCAGTAAGAAGATGATCAGGGCGATAATATTGGCCCTGCCCTTGAGCATCTGCGCCAATGTAAACCCAAACACCTTACCCGTCCCGGTAAAATCACTCTTATTAAGCTTCATGTGCATCACCTGCTTTCTCCACAAAAATCTCATGGAGAGACGGCTCGCGCAGACTGAATGTGACAACGGTAACTCCGTTCTCGATCAACAGCTTCAAGAATCTGTTCGCCTGCTCGTCTCCGGATACTTTAATCTGGTACTCTGTCTCTTTCGCTGAGACCAGCATAAGTCCCTCCCGCCTGATCAGATCCGTTACATCCGTCTCTGTTTTCAGCATCAGGTTGATACGCCCATAGCTCTTCTTGATATCATTTAAATGTCCGGAAAGCACCGTTCTGGAACGGTTCAGGATGATAATGTCCGTACAGAATTCTTCCACGGTTGCCATCTGGTGGCTGGACATGATCAGATACTTCCCTTTGGCGATCTCATCCCGGATGATATCCTTGAACAGGTCCGTATTCACCGGATCCAGACCGGAAAGCGGTTCATCCAGAATCAACAGATCAGGATCGGGCAGAAGCGCCGTCATAAACTGTATCTTCTGCTGATTTCCCTTAGAAAGCTGATCCGCCTTTTTCGGCGCCTGTACTTTCCCACGCTTCTTTTTCTTCCCGTCTTCTGATTTCGGTGTCTGTGGATACAGATATTCTTCTACCTCAAGCCTCTCGCTCCAATAACGGATGCGCTTCTTTGCCTCCGCTCTGGGAATGCCTCTTAAGCCGGCAAAATAGATCAGCTGGTCCATCAATGTATACTTAGGATATAATCCTCTCTCCTCCGCAAGATAGCCCACATTACAGGTCGCCGTATTGAGAGGCGCGCCATTCCACAACACCTCTCCGGTGTCTCTTGAAAGCATATTCAACATCATACGGATCGACGTGGTCTTCCCGGCTCCGTTGGTCCCCAGAAGCGCAAAAACACCCGGTTCCTTCATCTCGAAGTTCAGATTCTCCACAACGGTTTTCTCCCCGTATTTTTTTGACAAATTTTTTACTACTAAACTCATCTGTAAGTCTCCCTCCTTTGTTGGCAACAGTATAGCACAATTCGAGAGATTTTGTTTCGATTTTGCGCGAAGAGATCTATTTTCGTCTTCAATGGACATTTCCGCCCCGCCAGACTTCTTAAAATATGAGTTCCTGCTGTTCCATGACCTCTATCTGAGATACGATCATTGTCTCAGGTTCATTTCCGCGCAGATGGTCTGCTTTCAGGTATTGCATTCCATTTCTGAGACTTGCGGCGATAAGATTTAATACGTAAATGTTGTCGAAACGGTTATATATGGAATCTCCGCCAAGTCCTGTCAGACATATGAGCTGAGTGTTTGTCTTTTTGGCGACGTCCATCAGAGGCTTAAGCAGATGGGACGCGTTTGTCTGGGCGAAAGGATTGTCCATGACAAGGACCTTTCCTTCATTCTTATCTGCGAAGATGTCGGTGTCGTCTTTTCTCATATAATATAGAAGACTTGACAGTATGACAAATGCCGACAAAAAGCCCTCCCCGCCTGAATTTCTCGCCACTTCTGCCCAGGTGATGGGATACTCTCTCTCCGCCTCGATCTTATACAGGCGGATCTGCACATTTCCGATCCCGACCACTGTATCGTACAGATTTCTCGTGGTGATCCGGGTTCCGAAATACTCCTGTGCATTCTCGTTCTGCGCAAACAGACGGAGACCTTTCTGCGTAATCTCGTCAATCATGTCCTGAAGGCGGATCTGGTACAGGTTCTCGTTCTCTTCCCACTCCGGAAGACCGATCTTCAGCATCTTCACCGGATGCTTTCGGATGGCAATCGTAGAATTATGGTCGATCCTTCCCAGATTCTGGTGTACCTCCCGGACATAATCCTCCAAGAGCTCCACGATCTTGTGCTTCTCCTTCTCCACAAGGGAAATGTCTACCTCCAGCTTCTCCATCAGACTGTCGTAGGACTGTATCGTAGCCGCAAGCTGTCTTAACACTGCGGACGCATCCCGTGCAAGCTCCAGCATCGCTTCCAGCGGTTTCCTGTAGAAATCTTCCTGAAACTGTTCCATGCGCACGATCCGGTTCAGCAGGCGTGTCAGTACGTCCCCCGCCTCCCGGCTGTCTTGAAGCATCTGGTTATAATCCCTGATCAGGATGCCCTTGAAGTTACGAAGGCTCTTTGCCTCCATCCTGTCAAAGTCCTGTTCCCATACAACCTCATCCCCCAGCGGGAATCCGCTGTACTCAGAGAGGGCTGTCAGATTCTCGTCATAACTGCGGAGCCGTTCCTTTAAGCCGTCCGCCTGAACCTTTGCCTCCTTCTCCTGATAACGGAACTGATTCTTCCTCGCGTCAAAATCCTGATTCTGGATCTCTTCTTTTGACAGAGGTTCTTCCTCTCCGCATTCAGTCTTCATCCGTTCTAAGCGCTCCCTCTTCTGCTGATTCACCACGGCAATCTGCTTATCTTCGTCATTCCACAGCCTCTGCTTCAAGGCAATCTTCCGGTTACAGTCCTCAAGCAGTATCTCCTGATGGGATTCCTCCTGGCGGTCATAGCGCACCTGCTCCCAGTCCCCGCCAGAAAGCCCGTATTTCTTCTGCAAATGCTCAAGTTCCTCCTGTGCATCCTGATAACGGTTTCCTGCACGCTGTTCCTGTTCCTCAAGCTCCTGTATTTCCTGGGACATGTGGGAAGTAATCGCGGCGTACCGGGCTTCCATCCTGCGGATATCCGTGCCGGCTTCTTCCGCCTCCTTTGGCGCCTCTGCCTTCTCATACCTCTGGTATTTCCGGGCTTCTCTGCGGATTTCCTCCCCTTCACGGATCAGATTGTTCTTCTCGATTTCTCCACTCTTTAACCTCTCCTTAAGCTTCTCCTGCTGGTTCTGGCACAGCTTCTGTCTCTCCTTAAGCTTCTCGGCCTCCTTCTTACACCGCTCAAGCTCCTTAAGATTCTGCTTATACGCCTCGTATTCCTTACACAGCCCTTCAAGATCCTCCAGCCGTCTCTGCTGGCGTCCGGCCTCTCGTTCGGCGTTTCGAATCTCATTTCCCAGCCGTTCAAGCTCTGCTTTAAGCTCTGCCAGCTCTTCCTCCCCTTCACGGATTTCCCGGTCCTGCCTCTTAATCTGTTCGGCAAGCTGTCTTTTGCGTTTCTCATTTTCATCCAGCCTCTCCCTGCTGACCTTCTGGTTTCTTATCATCTCCTGTCGTTCAAAATATTCCGTATACTCCGTCTGCCGGACCGCTGCGGCCTCCTTCTTCTTCCTGATCTGCTCTTCCTTCTCCCGTACCAGATCTTTAAGCTTCTCCTCATTCAGCAGGTTCTCATTGAACCAGACGTAGAAGCTGACGCCCTCAAGCCGGATAATCCTGCTCTCCCTGTCCTTACAGCTTCCTTCGAGCATCTCCCTTGCCACGATCGGAATCGGAAATGAAGTATAGATGCCTCCCATATTCTGCGACAGCTTCCGCAGTTCGGCTTCCGACAGGATCAGCGCATAAGGAAGAAACGGATGACGGCGCACCAGTTCGACATTCTGCTGTTCCGAGTAACCATTCTTCGCCATCCACTCCATTCCATAGACCACATGGATCCCAAGGCCGTCAAGCTCCTGTTCCAGTTCCGCCGGCAGTTCCAGCACCTTCCCCTGTGTCAGACGCTGATACTCCTTCTGCAAAATGTCCTCTTCCTTCTCAAGATTCCTCCGGATCCCCGCGATCTCCTTAAGCTTCCTCTCAGACGCGTTCAGTATCCTGCCGCTGTCAAAAAGCTGGTCCTCATCCAGATCCAGATACCGCATCACCACCTTGCGCGCTTCCAGCTCCTTCTCATACTCCTGTCCCAAGCGCTCCTCTCTGGCTGACTCCATCTTTCCCTGAAGCAGTTCCGAACGCATATCCTGAAGACTGCGCTCAAGGCCGCGCTCCCTCTCGCCTGTCTTCTCCTTTTGTTTCTTAAGTTCCACGCGTGACCGGACTTGCGCCTCTAACTCCTTCTCATAAGCCTCCCGGCAGATTTCAAGCGCGCCCGGCTCGTATACGCCGAGAATATTGCGGATCAATTCCTCCCCATAACGCCGGTTAAACGCATCCTCTGTCCGGTCGTAAGACGCCGCCTCGCTCTTAAGCCCGCCAGACCTTGATGCATTCAGAAGCAGGCTCTCTGAAAGCCCCGAAAGCTTCTCTTCAACCTTCAGAAGCTCTGATGCGGCCGCCTCAGACGCCTCCTCATTTTCCCTTCTCTTCGTCTCATTCTCATGAAGAAGCCCTTCATAATAACGTCTCAGCGTATAGCCAAGAAAATTTCGTTCCGGTTCCAGATCCTCTTCCTTCTGCCTTGATACAAGAAGTCTCTGACGAATCCGTTCCAGTTCGTTCCTCTCCTGGCGCGCAGTCTTCTGTTGTTTCGCACAGGTAAGAAGATGAATCTTTCGCAGAATCCCTTCTGCATCCTTCGAAAGCTCCTCCTTCTCTATTTCAATCATATCCCGGTTACTCAGATGGAAGCGAAGCTCCTGCTCCAGCCGGTGTATCTCACTGGACAGCTTCTCATACTCCACCCTGGAGATCTGAGCGCGGATTGCTTCTATGTTCTCAAGTATCCTCTGGTACTCCTCCTCGGTCACATCATGAAGCCGTGTGAGCTCTGCGATAAAGTGTGCGACCAGATTCTCCTGTTTACTGACACTCACACTCTTCGCCTGATAATCCTCCGCCTTCTCCCGGATCTTCTCTGCTTCCGCCTTAAACTCACGTATGATGTCGCGCCTCTTGATCTTCGTCTGGTTGTCCTTGTACTGCCCCACGTATTTCTCCAGAATCGTCTGAAATTCCTTCATGCGGTTCCGTTCCTTATTCAGCTTACTCTCCACGGCATCAAGAAACCATTTCTCCACCAGCCCCTTCTCATCCCGGCAGTCGGCGAACAGCTCCGACAGCCCAGATTCTTTCAGGTTCACCTTCTTGATGATCGTCTCCCACTCCTTGTAGTGGATCTGGTATTCCGTCAATTTATCAAAATACTGTCTGGACTGTGCCGGATTCGTCATATCATAATAGAAGAAGCTCATGGATCTGTCCTTCTTATAGGCTTCAAACATCTGCCTGCACGCCGCAAAGTTCTTAAGGACGATCTCCTTTCTTCCCTTCTCTACCACCGGCAGATGATGGATATCCTGGATGCAGGGCTTACGGTACTCGCTGACGATATTGACCATCTCCAGATTCTCCCCATTGCCCTCGCCGGTATCCTGGCTCCTTCTTACCATCATCCCAATAAGGACGTAACCCGCCCCGCCGTCCAATACCCACTCCACCAGGATAAATGACGGCTTATTCGTGGTAAAATAGCTCTCAAACGGCCGGTCTTTTGCGTCCCGGTATCTCTTATGCACGAACGGAGCCGTCATCATCTGGACAAGCACAGACTTCCCGCCCCCGTTTCGAAGAGACAGAAGGGTGCTCTCCCCGTTCAGATGAAAGCACTCGTCGCTGATGCGGATTGCATTGTTATTATAATTTACATTGATCAGCCTGACGGCGTTAATTTTACTCATACATGGATTCCTCTTATTCCTTCTCTCACGGTTTGATGTGGCTATATTTCTCGTTTCATTTCTCTTTTATAACAACTTTCCCAAGCACTCTTTGTACTTCCTCCGACTGTATCAGCATCCTCATCTTCTCATTTCCTTCTTCAACCTCCGGCTTACCGCACCTGCGATTATCCGGATGCTCTGATACACAACAATCCTTATACCAGCACTCGCCCATAAGCGTTCCCTTGACAGACCACTTCTCATTTTGTGTAAATTCACCTGCCAGTGATTTCATCACCCGCTCTGTAGAGTATCGCTTAAATCCATATAAATACTGTAATGTTCTCTCGCCTTCTATCTTTGACAGGTTAATGCTGTGATTTTCAATTGCAGATAAAACTTCTTTCCGAATTCTGATCTTATCAGCCTTACCAGTTCCTGTCCATAACACCAGCTTGTCAAAAGCAAGAAGTAAATGCTCAAAACAGATTAGATCCAAAATTATAATCTTACCATCTGACTTGTCGGCTATTAACTTCAACAAGCGATACTTGTTACGAATATCCTGATTATCAACTACATGATCAAATGCGATATAATACTTATCTTCATCTTCCAGCTCCAAACCTGACAGTGCCTCTAAAATCCCCTGATTACTTCCCTTACTTTCAACTATAAGTGCATTTCCAAAGAAAAGTTGATTAACCAATTCCCAAAAATGAAATCCTGCGCCGGTATCTTCTGTCCATAAATATGTCATATCACAACTCCTCTTCCAGCGTTATCTTGTTATCATCAAAGTGCAGCACTTTGAAACTCTTGTCTGACACATTGAGCCCGTCACAATTTCTCAAAAAAAGCATATATTGATTAGAAAATTCAAAATTAATGAATTTTCTGATATCATCATCAATTAAAATATCTGCATTATCAATTACAACAAAATTCCCCCTGCATTGTTTGACTGTTTCTAAAAAAGTATCTGACTTGTAATTAAACAGTTTAATCACTTTATATTGCTCGGTAAGTCTTAAATCTTCTAACATTTCATAAAGAACAGTTTTGCCGGTGCCGCTATCTCCACCTACAAGAGTAATCCTATCCTCAAAAACAAGATCGTATGAAAAGGGCTCTGCTTTAAATGTAATATTCTTATAAATCATCAGCCTCTCTCCTTTCATACTCCTTGCTCCACCATGCCTGATATCCATTACTTCCTGTCACTATATCCGAATCATTAAATCGGATTTTCGCATCATTCGGAATATCTGTAAGCGTCGGTCTTGACATATAAATCTTTATATTATCCATCGAAAATATAATTTTAAGCACATTGGGACCGCATTCTTCTACACACACCACTTTATCAGGATGTTTTACAATATTAAGCAATGTCTTACAGCCAGACGACAAATTGCGGATTGTACCCAGACCAAACTTTGTTTCAATGTGCTTATCCGGTGTCAATTTTGCCTCATCCACCTGTAGGATGAGATTTATTTCATTTTGTGACATTTCTTCATTACCTGTATTCAGATTAAAATATAAGTCATTTTGAAATATCCAGTCTTTTGAATCTTTTTTCTCGGTATATATATCTATCATTTCATGTCACTCCTTTAACATCGTTAACTATCGGGACACTTTTCAGACGCTCCCCAATACGCGCAGTACCCTGTGATAATTATTCTGGTTCAGCAGATTCCAGTCCATAAAATTATCCAGCTTCTTCGTGGTCTTGATCATCTCGTCTGCCTCCACATACTCAATCAATCCCTGCTTCTGCAAAAACACCAGAATCGAGTGCAGGAAGCCCTCCTTCGTCGTCTTCGCCCTGGAACCTTTATCGTCCGAGCGCAGTGCCTCATATGCCTCAAGCATATTAGAAAATGCAATCCCCGACTGCTCCTCCTGTTCCTCGTCCATGCTCTCTGCTCCCTCTTTCAGCCGGCTGGAGATACAGTTTAAAAGCTCCCCGACACGCATATATTCCCGTGCTTTGCTGCTGCTCCCCTGTCCGTCAAAGAATTCCACCAGAAGCGTCAGCACCACGAACTGCGAGAGATAGTAGTCCTTATCCGTTCCGGAGGACTTACAGAGCGCCGTCTTAAGCTGGGCCTTGGAAAATCCAAGAAAATGATTCTCCTCTTTGGGGATCAGGTAAATCACATTCCCATACCGCTCAATCCGGCTCTCAGCAATCTCTCCCTGAGATTTCACAAGATTCTGGATCTCCTCCTGTTCCGTATACGCCCTGTAGAGCTGCATCTCCTCGTCCTCGCTAAGCTCATGGTGTTCCAGGAGGTAATAAAAAATCTCCTGGCTGGTTCGGATTTCTTCTAATTCATAAGCCATATTTTTACTCCTTTTCCATGGTAGTTTTCACGGTAGTTATCTAGGTAGTTTTTGGGAATGCTTCACCGTCCAGCTTCCTCCGCGATCCGCACCCGCACGTTCAATCCTGCGGATGCTCTCAAATCCTGCGCCCCACGCGAATCAACACATTGGAACACCGTATCGTCTTCCTCTCCTTATCCTCATTCAATATCCCCTCAAACGTCACGACGCTTCCGTCCTCTATCCGGTAAGTCTCCACCCTCCGAACATCCCGAAACTCAGGATACTCTTCTACCAGATGAAGCAGCATCTCATTCAGCTGGAATTCCCCCGGCATATCCTGGATATACTCACTGCGTTCCTTAAAAAGCACCTCAATATCAATCTTCTGATTCTTAATAAGCTCCACCATGATCTCTTTGAAAATCTCCACATTCGGTATCAACTGCACTCGTTCCTCTTCCCGCTCTTTCACGGACGCGCCAATCTCCTGAAGCGATACCTCCCCGGTCTTCACCGCATAGCCGAGCAGCCGGCAGAGACTTGTCTCATATTTCTTGAGCTTCTCCTTGCGAAGCCTCTCCTGCTCCCGTATCCATTCTTCCTCGTCAAAATCCAGTTCCTCCGCAAGATCCTCCTCCCGGCGTTTCCGCACCGGGCGTTGCAGCTGGAACGCCTTATTCAGGTTATAGACCTTATCCGGCTCCTGGTTAAACAGCGGACGCAGGAAAAAATCCAGATTCTCAAGTGCCTTCGGATCCGCAAGCACCTTGTCGTACAACTCGGTCCTAAGAGGAAAACGCCTGATCAGCGACATCTGCGTCAGCATCTCCAATTCCTTCGTGTACAGCGCTTTCAGGTCAAAATGGCTGTTCAGTATCTTCTGATGCTCATCAATCGTCCGGTTCAGATACGTCTCGATGATCCTCAGATGCGAAAGCCTCTCCTCATCCTTCTCGCTGAGACGCCTCACGTTAATATTCTCCTCCTCCAGCGCCTGCGCCCGGCTTTTCACCAGCTCCCTGTAATTCTGGAACTTCTGCTTCGTATCGCTGATGGTATCCAGATTCTCAAGCAAAATCTCCTCATAATCCTTCACAGAATAATTCAGCGCATTCCTCCGGATCTTCCCCATTGCCTCCTGGATCTTCTGCAACTGGATCCGAAGCAGATTGAACACATTCTTGATCTCATCCACAGCCTTGTCATAACTCTGCTTCTCAAGATGCATCTTAAAGATCATCTCGTGGATTGTCAGCTTCATATTATTCTCAATCTCCAGCGTCGCCAGCAGAAGATTGTACCCGTCGTCCGTCAGATAATAAGAAGTGCGCCTGAATTCCTGATCTATGTAAATAATCCGGTTCGCCACATAACTGATATGAAGATCCTGATATTCATTTTCCTCAAAATCAAACCCTTCAAAATACATGGCCCTGCCCTCGTTTGACAGTACCACATTTACCACAAAATCCCCCAGCTGTCTGCACTCGTCGTAAGACATGGGTTTCCTGAAATGCCGGGTATTGATGGTGTCGATGTAGGCCCCCACATCGTCCATCGTGCAGTGCTCCTCTTTTAAGGACTGCTCCATAATATAGAGCAACACCGCGAAGATCAGGTTCATCTGTTCCCCCGGCGTCAGGAAACCATACTGTTTCCAGGTTGTCTTCTGGGCGCTGTTTAAGATCAACAGCGCATATAACCCCACATTCTTCATTCTTCTGGGAAAATGCTTCAAAAATTCGTATTGCATCTTTGTTCCTTTCTCTCTAAGCCCCAAAGCTTACAGGCATCTGGTTCCATATCCGTCTAAAAATCAGTTATGTTCAAGATCTCCTGCGGAATGTATTTTCCGGCTTCCAGTACGGCCTTCATCCGCATCACCATATCCTCATGAAAATGTGAGAAAAACTTCTCCCGTATATTCCCAGGGTAAAAGAGTTCTTATAGGCATTGACAATATTTCCTAGTTCTACTATAATATAATAGTAACAATCATTATTATTTTTATTTAGTATGGGAACTCAGGAGAAAAGACAATGAGAACATTAAAATAC
>OFGB01001864.1_pt1 | contig 12055 bp, 10 predicted proteins | sample 1521491 | NCBI WGS metagenome assembly OFGB01 (sample SAMEA3504095, study PRJEB24116) | mouse gut metagenome | biome: mouse gut; feature: mouse-associated habitat; material: faeces | place: Denmark | collected 2011
GACTGCCATACATATACATGTATATGTATATATATTTTTTTTCTTTTTTTCTTTCATGAGTTACTCCGTCTTGCGTACTTTTTCTTATCTTATCATATTTTATTTTATTTTTCTTTAAAAGTTTCTTAGAAATTTATGACGAAAATCCGCCGGGTATAGACTGTCTTACGGCGTCTGTACTATCCTACATAAAACTGATAAGCGGTGGTTGTATCATAGACGCCGCCTGCTCTTACCACCGGACCTTCAAAATTCTCCTTGTGCACTGCATCGGGAAAATACTGCGTCTCGAAGCAGACGCCATGGCGCTTCTGATAGACCGTTTGTCCTTTTCCGTTCTCCCGCGTAATATAATTACCGGTATAAAACTGCATTCCCGGAAGATCTGTATAAACCTTCATCCCGATCCCTGTCTCCTTCGAATACATCGAAGCCGCCTGACGATACCCGGTTCCATTAATCACCCAATTCTGATCATATCCGCCCCCTAGCTTAAGCGCTTCATAATCAGACTCTATCTCTGCTCCTATTGCTTTCCCTTTTCGAAAATCCATCGGAGTTCCCTCTACAGCAATTATCTCGCCTGTCGTAATGGATTGCTCGTCCGCCCTGGTATAAGCGTCTGCGAAGATCATGACCTCCTGATCCATAGCCGCGCCCGACGCATGCCCTGAAAGATTAAAATAACTATGATTTGTAAGGTTCAAAACCGTATCTTCCTGCGGAACCGCATGATAATGTATCTTAACCTCATTCTCCTCTGTCAGCGTGTAAGTCACCCGGATGTCGACCTCTCCCGGGAATCCCTGGTCGCCGTCAGGGCTGTGAAGCAATAAGGTAATATGACTGTCGTCCGCTTCTTCTGTCGTCCACATCCTCTTATTATAGAAATCTCTTCCGCCGTGGAGTGTATTCGGATCCGCATTCCGTGTCAGTGAATAGGTCTTTCCGTTCAGCTCAAACTGACCGCCGCCGATACGATTTGCTACTCTTCCCAAAGTGGCTCCCAGAAAAAAACCATCTGATTCATACCCTCGTACCTCGTCATACCCAAGTACGATATCCTGCTGATTGCCGTCTCTGTCCGGAACCAGCGCCTTCACCAGAACCGCGCCATAATCTGAAACCGCAATTTCCATACCTTTCTGATTCTTCATCGTATACAACGACGCTTTTTCACCCTTTACCGTTATTCCAAAATCACTTCTCATACTTTGCCTCTCTTCTTTCTTCTTTTTCACATGTTTTTGCTTGATGCCATATATAGAAAAGCACATCATCACTGATGTGCCATCTATTGCAGTTTCTTACTCGTCTACGCTATAGTTTGGTGCCTCTTTCGTAATATGTATATCATGAGGATGACTTTCTTTTAATGACGCTGCGGAGATTTTCACAAATTTTCCGTTTTTCTTCAGTTCTTCAACCGTATGCGTGCCGCAATATCCCATACCGGAACGCAAGCCGCCCATCAACTGGAATACCGTATCTTCCACTGAACCCTTATACGCAACACGGCCTTCTACGCCTTCCGGAACAAGCTTCTTCGCGTCAGACTGGAAGTAACGGTCTTTGCTTCCGTTTTCCATCGCTGCGATAGAACCCATACCACGGTATACTTTATATTTTCTTCCCTGGAACAGCTCAAATGTTCCCGGACTCTCGTCGCATCCCGCAAAGATACTTCCCATCATACAGACGTTCGCCCCAGCCGCGATCGCCTTCGTCATATCTCCGGAATACTTGATTCCGCCGTCCGCAATAACCGGAATTCCATACTTATCAGCCACCTCGTAGCAATCCATAACCGCGGTAATCTGCGGTACTCCGATGCCCGCCACGATTCTTGTGGTACAGATTGATCCCGGACCGATTCCGACTTTGACCGCGTCCACACCGGCCTTAATAAGAGCCTCCGCCGCTTCTCCTGTCGCCACATTACCGGCGATAACCTGGAGATCCGGAAACTTTGTCTTCACCATATCTACTGTTCTTAAAACGTTCGCGGAATGTCCGTGCGCCGAATCCATAACCACCACGTCTACCTTTGCATTCACCAGCTCCTGCGCCCTCTCCAGACAGTTCGCCGTAATGCCGATAGCCGCTCCGCAAAGCAGACGCCCCTGGGAATCTTTCGCAGACAACGGATATTTGATCTGCTTCTCGATATCCTTGATGGTGATCAGACCCTTCAGATTAAAATCTCCGTCTACGATAGGAAGTTTCTCCTTTCTTGCCTTCGCAAGAATTTTCTTTGCTTCCTCCAAAGTAATGCCTTCCCTTGCCGTTATCAATCCTTCCGAAGTCATAGATTCTTTGATCTTCTTAGAAAAATCCTCTTCAAACTTTAGATCACGGTTCGTAATAATACCCACAAGCTTTCCGCCCTCTGTGATAGGCACGCCTGAAATCCTGAATTTCCCCATCAGATTATTGGCATCTTCCAGCGTATTCTCCGGCGATAAAGAAAAAGGATCCGTAATTACACCATTCTCCGAACGCTTTACCTTATCTACCTCTTCTGCCTGCTGCTCGATCGACATATTCTTATGAATAATACCTATACCTCCCTGGCGGGCCATCGCGATAGCCATACGATGTTCCGTGACGGTATCCATACCCGCGCTCATCATCGGTATATTCAGTCTGATGCTTTTTGTCAGATATGTCGATAAGTCTACCTGGTTTGGAACTACTTCTGAATAAGCCGGCACCAAAAGAACATCATCAAATGTAATTCCTTCTCCAATAATCTTTCCCATGATCGTCATCCTCACTTTCTCTCTTGAATTTTTATTAAATGCTATCATAACCAATTACTGTACTGCTTGTCAACAGCTTTTATGTATTATTTTCTCATTATTTACTCTCTATCCTGTTTAACGCAGCACTTTTCTCGGCGCCATCATATAGAATCCCTCTATTATCGTATCATTCGGTTCAATAATCACTTTTTTAAGCTCTCCGCTCCCCGATATAACCATCGCGTACCGCTTCGCCTGTCCGTTCCCCGAACTGAAATCATATGTTCTTGCATTCTGATACTGGCGTAGCTCCACTGCGTCTACGGGCGCAAAAATCTCCATATCCGCCACACCGGCAGAGAATACTTTCTTCCTCTTTGCTTTGTTCATAATCTTATCAATATCCAATTCCCCGTTCAAGAACAGATATTCATATTCCACGTTAAGCCTGCGGAACATAAATACATCCAGCACAATCATCGCAATCGGCAGGATCAATCCAACGGGAAACATCAATACAATAAGAAACGAAACAATCGTTACCGCAACTAACACTGCCTTTACAAGCATGTCCTTCATATCTGTCTGTTTTTTTACTAACTGTTCTGTATAGTAATCATTCATCCTCTACTCCTCCGTATTCTTTTCTGGATTAACCTTACAGGCTAGTGTAGTGTATCATTCACATTTCGCCAAAATAACTTGCCTGAATTTCCATCTGATGCGTTGGCTTCAATCGACGATGCCACCGCATCGCCTCATTCAGCCGCCTTGCAGACTGAAAATTCATTCTGCGTTATTTGGCTGAAAGTGAATGATACACTACACTAGATTTATATCATAATGTATTGTAACATACTTTTATATAAAAAGAAAACTCCTCATATAAGGAGTTTTCCAAAAATTAATACTTTATATGAAGGTAAGTGCGTCCATTCTACATCATACCCATTCCGCCGCCTGCTCCTGCCGGCATTGCCGGTGCATCTTCTTTGATATTCGCCACAACAGACTCTGTTGTCAACAATGTAGACGCAACGCTTGTCGCATTCTGCAGCGCGCTTCTTGTTACCTTAGCCGGATCAAGGATTCCTCCCTCAACCATATCTACATATTTCTCTGTAAGAGCGTCAAATCCCACGCCCGGAGCAGATTCTTTCACTTTATTGATGATAACTGCTCCTTCCAGTCCTGCATTTGCAACGATGTGATACAGGGGAGATTCCAGAGCCTTCAATACGACGTTAGCGCCTGTCTTCTCGTCGCCGGTCATGCTTTCTGCCAAAGCCTCAACTTCTTTAGCTGCATGGACATATGCGGAACCGCCTCCGGCGATAATTCCCTCTTCTACTGCCGCCCTTGTCGCTGCAAGCGCATCTTCCATACGAAGCTTTGCTTCCTTCATCTCTGTCTCTGTAGCGGCGCCTACCCGGATTACTGCAACACCGCCTGCAAGCTTCGCAAGTCTCTCCTGAAGTTTCTCTCTGTCAAAATCAGAAGTAGTCTCTTCGATCTGCATCTTGATCTGAGATACGCGATCGGAAATCACTTTCTTATCGCCCAGGCCGTCAACGATCACCGTATTCTCCTTCTGAACCTTAACAGACTTCGCGCGTCCTAACTGATCCATCGTCGTCTCTTTTAAGTCCATGCCAAGTTCATCTGAGATAACCTGGCCGCCTGTCAGAACCGCGATATCTTTCAGCATCTCTTTCCTTCTGTCGCCGTAACCAGGAGCTTTAACAGCAGCTACGTTAAAGGTTCCGCGAAGTTTATTGACGATCAATGTAGTAAGAGCCTCGCCCTCTACATCCTCCGCAATAATCAGCAGCCTCGCGCCGGACTGTACGATCTGCTCTAACAGAGGAAGAATATCCTGAATGTTGGAGATCTTCTTATCTGTAATCAGGATATACGGATCTTCCAGAACCGCTTCCATCTTATCCATATCTGTCGCCATATATGCGGATACATATCCCCTGTCGAACTGCATACCTTCAACCAGGTCAAGCTCTGTCTTCATGGTCTTGGATTCCTCGATCGTAATAACGCCGTCGTTGGAAACCTTCTCCATGGCGTCTGCAACCATCTCGCCCACTTCATCGTCGCCTGCGGAAATCGCTGCTACTCTTGCGATCTGAGCCTTATCTTTTAATTTGCTTGACATCTTCGCGATAGCTTCTACCGCTGTGTCCGTAGCTCTCTTCATACCCTTGCGGAGAATGATCGGGTTTGCTCCCGCCGCTAAGTTCTTCATACCTTCATGAACCATAGCCTGCGCAAGTACGGTTGCCGTCGTTGTTCCGTCTCCGGCTACGTCGTTCGTCTTAGACGCAACTTCTTTGATCAGCTGTGCTCCCATATTCTCGAATGCATCTTCAAGCTCGATCTCTTTTGCGATCGTCACGCCGTCGTTCGTGATCAACGGAGCTCCGAAGGATTTATCCAGGACGACGTTACGTCCCTTTGGTCCAAGCGTTACTCTGACGGTATCCGCCAACTGATTTACTCCTGATTCCAACGCGCTTCTTGCTTCAGCGCCGTATTTAATTTCCTTTGCCATAATTATCATGCCTCCTGCTATCTTTTATTAATTTGATTCATTATCCTGTTTCTCTAAACAATGCGCCAACCACATTACATTTATCTCAAGCCAACCGGCATCGATACTCTACTCACAGATCGCCAGGATATCGTCCTGCTTTACGATGATAAATTCTTCGTCTTCAATCTCTACGGTTGTTCCCGCATACTTGGAATAGATAACCTGCTGTCCCGCCGCAACGTTCATCTTCACTTCTTTTCCGTCCACAGTTCCGCCCGGTCCTACGGCGATTACTTCTGCCTGCTGCGGTTTCTCTTTGGATTGTCCCGGAATCACGATTCCGGATTTCGTGGTCTCTTCTGCAACTAACTGCTTCAATACAACTCTGTCTCCTAATGGTACTAATTTCATATTTATGCCTCCTTCAGTTTATATCTATGTTGTTAGCACTCATAAAAAGAGAGTGCTAAGAAACTCTAGATATAAAATAGCACTCTCTTCTGACTTTGTCAACACACTTTATATTAGTTTACAAGATTTTTATAAAATCCATTCTTCACATGAAACTTTAATATTCTTCCGGCCTTATTCCAATACCGTTCTTTTATGACTCCCATACAGGTATCCTCACCTTCCGGTACTTTGATCCTGCATTCATAATTGCCTTCCAAAGAAAATTCCGTAAGTTCTGTATCCTCTGCAATTAAGTATATACACTCTTCCTCCGGTTTATACGAAATCACTCTGCAATGATGGATTTTTTCATCAAAACGACCTTCCTTAAGTATCATGCAATACATCCGGACCTTTGCTGAACACGCTTCATACATACGCTCTGCTTTACTCCTTTTCCGCGCAAATGAGGGTATCAGTTTCCCAATACCCTCTTTTGGCTATTTCATACGTTCTGCTTTGATATGCTCTAACTCCGTGAATACATAATCATTCACTACTTTAATATAAGTTCCCTTCATTCCGGAAGAACGCGATTCAATCACTCCCGCGCTTTCGAACTTTCGGAGGGCATTGACGATCACCGATCTGGTTATTCCTACCCGGTCTGCAATCTTGCTGGCAACCAGGATCCCTTCCGTCCCGTTCAGTTCTTCAAATATATGGATGATCGCTTCTAACTCGGAATAGGAAAGCGTACTTATTGCGGACTGAACAATGTGCTCTTTCCTGGTCTCTTCTGCACTTTCTTCGTTCACGGACCGCAGCATCTCCAACCCTACTACTGTCGTACCGTATTCGCTCAATATGATATCGTCAATCTCGTACATCTGTCCTTTCTTATAGATGAACAATGTACCTAACCGTTCTCCCGCGATATCAATAGGAGTAATGATCGCCTGATATCCCGATACTGCTTCCTCCGAGAAACCCAGAGTCTGCAGATTCACATTCTCCTTTGTCGATAATATACTCAGCAGGCGCTCGTTAAGCATCACGTCAATATGCCGACCAACCTCCTGCTCGATCAGTTCCCTGATACACGGTACTTCTTCACATTTGCTCTGTCCCAGTATCTTCCCCTTCTTGCTAACTACTAACACATTGGAACCCAAGATTTCAGTAAGTACATCACAGATATCATTAAATACTACCTTACTTGAATTATTGTTGTGCAGTAATTTATTGATTTTTCTGGTCTTATCTAATAACTGTACACTCATTGACATACCTCCATCCTTTGAAAGTTATATTATCATACAATTTCTTCTTTTACAACGAGTTTCCAAATTATTTTTTATTTTCATTATTATTTTCTTTATTTTCAACATATCCGCACTGTCCGTCGCTGCAAAGAAGTTTATTCCCTTTCTCAACCATATAATTTCCACATCTCGGACAGCTTTTTACAGATGGTTTCTGCCATGACATAAATTCACATTCCGGATTATCTTCACACCCATAATACTTTCTGCCTTTTTTCGTCTTGCGGATCACCACATCCTTCCCGCACACCGGACACGGGACGCCGATCTTCTCAAGGTATGGCTTCGTATTCCGACATTCCGGGAATCCCGGACAGGCCAGGAACTTACCGTGGGGTCCGTACTTAATAACCATGTTCCTGCCGCACTGGTCACAGATCACATCTGTCACCTCGTCCTCGATCTTCACCTGTTCCTGTTCTTCCTCTGCTTTTTCAACCGCTTCTTCAAGATCCGGATAGAAATTCTCTATGATCGTCTTCCACTTCACCTTGCCCTCCGCGACGCTATCCAGAAGGCTCTCCATATTGGCCGTAAAATTCACATCCACAATACTCGGAAAGGATTCCGTCATGATATGGTTAACCACCTCGCCTATCTCTGTCAAATAGAGATTCTTATTCTCCTTCGCCACATAGCGTCTGGCAATAATGGTCGAGATCGTGGGCGCGTACGTACTCGGACGTCCGATTCCCAGTTCTTCCAGGGTCTTCACCAGGGCAGCTTCCGTGTAATGAGCCGGAGGCTGTGTAAAATGCTGCTTCGTCTCAAACTCTGTCTTCGACAACTTCGTATTCTGATCCAGCCCTTTCATCAGAACATTGCTTTTTTCTTTCTCTTCTTCCGCTTCCATATAGACGGAACGAAAACCTTCAAATACGACCTTTGACGCCGCGACGGTAAACCGGTACCGTCCGGCTGCAATCTTCACCGAGGTCGTCTCATACCTTGCCGGCTGCATCCTGCTGGCCACGAATCGCTTCCACACAAGCTGATACAGGCGGAACTGATCCCTGCTGAGCGACTCTTTGACAGCCGCGGGAGTACGGCTTACATCCGTCGGCCGGATCGCTTCATGCGCGTCCTGAATATTTTTACTGCCGCTGCCCTTTCCTGTCCCGCCGGCCGCCACATATTCGTTTCCATAATTCGCCGCAATATACTCCCTCACATTCGCGTCTGCCTCTTCTGACACTCTGGTGGAATCCGTACGCAGATATGTGATGAGGCCCACCGTTCCGTTTCCTTTGATGTCGATTCCTTCATAGAGCTGCTGCGCGATCCGCATCGTCTTCGCCGTAGCGAAATTCAGCGCCTTGGACGCCTCCTGCTGCAGTGTACTGGTGGTAAAAGGAATCGGCGCCTTCTTCATCCTCTCCCCTTTGTGGATATCCTCTATCCTATACTCCGCCGTCTCTATCTCTTTCAGGATCTCGTCTAATTCTTCTTTGGAACGAATCGTCATCTTCTTCTCATTTGTCCCGTAAAACTTGGCTGTCAGAGGCTTCTTTTCCCCTTCTACCTTCAGCTCCACATCCAGAGTCCAATACTCCTCCGGGATAAATGCATTGATCTCATCTTCCCTGTCGGCGATAATCCGAAGAGCCACAGACTGGACGCGTCCGGCGCTTAAGCCTCTCTTGACCTTTGCCCACAAAAGAGGACTGATCCGGTATCCGACAACCCTGTCCAGAACCCGTCTTGCCTGCTGGGCGTCCACCAGATCCATATCAATCTCTCTGGCATTCTTAAGAGACGCCTTTACCGCATTCTTTGTGATCTCGTTAAAGCTGATCCGGTATGTCTTCTTATCCTCCAGTTTAAGCGCCCGGCTCAGATGCCAGGATATCGCTTCTCCCTCCCGGTCAGGGTCGGTCGCAAGGTATACTTTATCCGCTTTCTTCACTTCTTTGCGCAGTCCTGCAAGAATATCTCCTTTTCCACGGATCGTAATATATTTTGGCTCATAATCATGCTCTACGTCAACTCCCAGCTGACTCTTAGGCAGATCCCTTACGTGGCCGTTGGACGCGGTCACCACATAATTACTTCCTAAAAACTTTTTGATCGTCTTCACCTTGGCAGGTGACTCCACGATTACAAGATAGCGTGCCATATCTTTGCTTCCTCCAATATATTGTCATTCATCCCGCCGCCCGACTTCTCTTCGTGGTCATTACTGCTTATTTACCCGGCAGTCTTTCTTCGATAATAGTCCTGTCAACGAGTCTTACTATAATAATTCTTCGACACTTCCCGGATATAGCCCTTCAATTCCAAAGATGTCAGAATTTGCAGTAACTCAGACGCACAAAATCCTGTTTCTTCTAATAACTGACTTATCCCCTTTGGGAAGAAACCGAAACAACTATACACCACATTTTCGTGATTTTCAAGCGTTTTTTTATTTTTGTCTGATTTTTGAATCCCGGGACCTACGACGACTTTTAATTCCGCAAGAAGATCTTCCGGTGAAATCAGTATCCCTGCACCCTGCCGGATTAATCGATGACACCCCTGGCTTAACTGACTTGTCACCGGCCCCGGAAGCGCGTAGACGTCCTTTCCCTGCTCCAACGCCAAATCTGCCGTGATCAGAGACCCGCTCCTTTCTCTTGCCTCTATTATCAATACGACGTCGGAAAAACCACTGATGATTCGATTCCTTAAGGGAAAATACACCGGAAGGGGCGGACGCCCGGGAGGCTGTTCTGATATCAGGCCTCCATTATCCTGGATATCCATATATAGTCCGATATGTTCCCTGGGGTAACAGATATCTACGCCGCATCCCAATATTCCATATGTCGTCCCTCCTCCGTTCAATGCGCCCCTTTGTCCGGCGCCGTCGATTCCTCTGGCCATTCCGCTTATGACTTGTATCCCATTCTGTGCCAGACATTCCCCATATTCCAAGGCTGTCTCTTCCCCGTATGGAGTACACTTTCTCGCTCCCACAACCGCTGCGCTGAGACGCCCCTCCTCCGGAAGACGCCCTTTTACATACAATGCATACGGCGCGTCGTCTATCTGCCGCATCCTGTTCGGATACTGCTCCGAGAAATACGGGATAAACCGAATATTCTTTTCTGTCATACGACGCCATTCTTTTTCTATATTTTTATCCTTTCTGGCATGCAGAATTGCTTCTACGTCTTTATCCTCAAGAAAATCCAAAAATCTAAGTTGTATTTCTTCTATATAATATACGGTTTTCCCCTCTCCATATTCTTCTCTTAACAATCTTTTTTTCTTCGCCGATACTCCCTGAATCGCCGCAAGCCAGTATTCATAGATCATATTTCCCTGTCCTTTCCGTCATCTCCAATCCGTCATCTTCCCCAATATTTTTTGTCCATTGTCCGATAGGCAATCGCCTCTTTCAGGTGATGTTCCCTGATTCTTCCGCCGCCGTCCAGATCAGCGATCGTCCTGGCCGCCTTTAAGATCTTATGGTATGTCCTTGCCGTAAGTTCCAAAGATGTAAACGCCTGACGCATCAATCTCTCCTCCCTGCTCCCGAGACTGCAGAACTCCCTTAATTCGTTCACTCCCAACATAGAATTCGTCCGGATATTCCGCCCCTTATACCTTTCCTTCTGTATATCTCTCGCTCTGCACACTCTCTCCCTGATCTTTGCGGAGCTCTCCTGCTCTCTTTCTCCGGTAAGCGTCTCATACCGAATCTTTGGAGTTTCCATACAGATATCTATTCGGTCTAAGAACGGCTGGCTTATCTTACCCAGATATTGCTGTATCTGAAAGGGCGTACAGGTACATTTATTAAAGTCCGGATAATTTCCGCAGGGACAGGGGTTCATGGCGCAGATCAAGATAAAATTTGCCGGAAATACGAAGTTCCCCTGACTCCGTGTTATCCGAATCTGCCTCTCCTCCAACGGCTGTCTCAATACTTCCAGGACAGGTTTCTGAAATTCTGCCAGCTCGTCCAGAAACAAGACGCCTCCGTGAGCCAGACTGATCTCTCCCGGCGCCGGAAATGCACCGCCTCCGATCAACGCCGCCTTTGTCACCGTATGGTGGACGCTACGAAAGGGCCTTCCTGTTATCAGTGGACGATCCTTATCCACCATCCCGAGAACACTGTATATCTTAGTGATCTCAATGCTTTCCTCCCGGGCGGGAGGCGGAAGGATCGTCGGCACTCTCTTCGCTATCATAGACTTCCCGCTTCCGGGGGGTCCGATAAGTAGCAGATTATGCCCTCCTGCCACCGCCACCTCCGTAGCCCGCTTTACCGCTTCCTGCCCCTGTATATCACTGTAATCCGCCGCCGCTTCTCCTGACTCCCCCCATTCTTCTTTATGCATCCCGTCTGATACCGGCTCCCTCTTACATTCTCCGTTAAGATACCGGCAGATTTCCATAAGATGCGACGCCCCCAGTATCTCCATTCCTTTCACCAGAGCCCCTTCCCTCACGTTCCTCGACGGAAGAATACACTTTCTGTACCCTTCTTCCTTTGCCTGCATTACGACAGGAAGAACTCCCGCTACCTCCTTAATACTTCCGTCCAGCCCCAGTTCTCCGACGACCAGTGTGTCTCTTATCTGTTCCTCCGGAAAGAATCCCATGGATGCAAGGATTGCCAGTGCAATGGGCAGATCGAAAGACGCTCCTTTTTTGCGCACTGTTGCCGGAGCCAGATTAACGATTATCTTTTTCACAGGAAGCTGTATCCCTGAATTGCGGATTGCGGTTCTGACTCTTTCTGAAGCCTCCCTCACCTCCGAAGAAAGATAACCTACCATATGAAACACAGGGAGACCGTTGCTGACATCCGCCTCTACATGGATCATCTCGACATGAAGACCCTGAATAGCCGCGGACAAAACCGTACTAAATGACATCTTACGCCTCCTTTTTTGATATATACTCAGAAGCTCTCCTATGCCCGCACTAAAAAATATTTGATAAATGCAGATACAAAGAACTGTCAAAAGTACATATTTATTATGGGTTTCTTAAAGTGTGAAAAACAATGAATAAATGTTGATAGAATCTTAGAAAGAATATTGTATTCTTTG
>OFGB01001869.1_pt1 | contig 12035 bp, 11 predicted proteins | sample 1521491 | NCBI WGS metagenome assembly OFGB01 (sample SAMEA3504095, study PRJEB24116) | mouse gut metagenome | biome: mouse gut; feature: mouse-associated habitat; material: faeces | place: Denmark | collected 2011
TACTGCAATATGTCGGGGAAATTATTCGTGCTTGCGAATAGAAAAGGTTATGAATCAAAATCATTTATAGAGAAGTTGATGAATTCCGAGACAGGAGAGCATCTGTATCATAGTCCGTTCACAGATCTCTGGATAGGAGAGACTTATATAATGGAGGTTTTTGAGGATGAAGCAGCACTTGAGACGGGAGAGACGCTGAGTGATGATTTCATGTATTGGGCCGGTTACCTGTTCAAAGTATGGAGTTTTGTTTATCCTGATGAAACACCCGTAGAGATGCTTGAGCAGGCGCCGGTAGACACACTGCGCCAGATGTTCCTGGGACTGCATGTGATGTCGTATGAGCAGGCGGTTGAGGATCTGAAGGACCTTTATATAAGCAGGAGAAAGTAGACAAACCGGCTGATAAGGCCATGTTGAGTTACTTTTCAACATGGCCTATATCTGACGCATCTTTCGGCAATTGTTTCACATGCTTAAGGAATGCAAATGCCGCTTCTCCTTCCCCGTCGTCATAAGCATAACCAAATGCGCAGGCAAGTTCTCTTGCCGTCTGGTCGAACATTTCACACATAAGAAGAACGGCCTCCCAGGCATCTTTCACAACTCCTTTGAAGTAAGTATCAAGATACCTCTGATACTCGTCCGGATCAAGCCATCTGTACAGATATTTTGCGGATTTTCCGACACTGACTGCAAATCCGGTCCTGATACCCGCCTTCCAGGATAACATCTGCTCCAACTGCTTTCTCACAATAGAATTCGCCATGTCCTGGACATAAGGCATCTCTTCCCGCCACAATCCCTTGGCAAGATTATTCGTACACCACCAGAATTCATTGGCGCAGGCTCTGAACTGCTCCTCTGACGGTTTCTGTACATGATAATCCTCGTCAGTTGCTTCGGGGATGGGAGGCAGGATATTTCCTTTATCAAGCAGAACCCGGCAGAGCTTATCGTCATGGATGTGGGCTCTGGCATGTGACAGGGATTCTACATGAAGGTCAACCCTGACGCCGTCGTCAAACTGCATCAGCCATCCGTAGAAATTTTCTTTATCATTCGGGTAATCCGGGTGTTCGTCCGGATATTGCATATAGAGGATGGTTCCGAACCTGAGGATCCAGTCCTTATCGTCTATGAAAGGCTGTGTACTGGTAACCACAAATACGATGTCATAATCCTGAAAAATATCCTTTGGCACATTATGATTCGTGCGCGAACCGTTCATGTATACAGCCAGGATTCTGGCATCGGTATTAGCAATCTCCATAAATAAATGATACATGTCTGTCTCGTTCCGCATCGTTCTTGGTCTCCTTCTCTTATAATGATATTGGCCTAATAGTACCAAACCGATTGTTTCCCGTTCACCTCCCACCTTTAATCAATAAATTTTCATTTATTCAATTTCGTCGTTTTAATCAAATAAACTGATATAATCAGAATAATTGGAAAAACACATCCGGCAAGCATTCCCGCTTTCATATTATCATTTGCATTTTGCGTTACGGCACCTATGACACCGGGGCCGACAGAAGCACCCAAATCCCCTCCCATGGCAAGCAGCGCAAACAATCCCGTACCGCCTAAAGGGATTCTGCTCGACGCAATGCTGATTGAACCGGGCCACATGATGCCGACGGAAAATCCACAGACAATACAACCAATCAATCCTAAAATCGGATTGGCTGAAACGGCGGCGAGTAAATAGCATATAAAACACAAAATGCCCGAACCAAGCATAAAGTTTGTCAAATTCATTTTGTGTCCGCATTTTCCATAGACGACACGGCTCAACCCCATTGAAACTGCAAACATACACGGTCCGGCAATATCTCCAATATTTTTTGAAAAACCTAATGCGGACTCTACATAAGCTGACGCCCATTGCGCCATAGACGCTTCACTGGCGCCTGCGCCAATCATTAAAATGATAAACAGCCAAAACATAGGACGTCTGAATAATTCATTGATGGTAAGTCCTTTTCCTTCATCTGTCAGCCGTTCAATCGGACAGGTCATAAAATTGAAAGTATTAAGTAACGGCAACAGCGCCCACAGACACGCCAGAATTCGCCAATGGTCTATTCCGAAAACCGCAAAGAAAAGGGTGGAAAGAAGAACCACGCCGACAGTACCCCAGCAATAGAATGAGTGAAGCAGGCTCATAACGCTGCCTTTATTCTCAAATGGACAGGCCTCTATAATGGGACTTACCAAAACCTCTATCAATCCGCTTCCCGCTGCATATACAACAACACTGATTATTATTCCAACAAAAGGATTTGAAAAGTATTTTGATAAAAAGGCTAATCCGACAAGTCCGGCAGCTGACAGAATTTGAGAGAATACTACACTTTTCCGATATCCAATTCCGTCCACAAACTTTGCACAAAATAAATCAATCAGAATTTGTGTAATATAAAAAACGGTGGAAATTAAAGCAATCTTGCCGAGCGAAATACCGTACTCGCTGTGGAATCTTAAAAACAGCAGCGGCGCAAAATTTGCAACAATCGCTTGCGTGATAAAACCGAGATAACATGTGATAAGGGTTTTTCTGTAATTCTTTTGTTTTGTCATGATAACTCCGATCTTTCTTTTGCACAATAGAAATACAACCGGCAAAGCAGTAATAGTTTGATATTTATAGTATATTTCGTTTGCTCGAAGAATACAAGCGTGTATATTTGAATTTTTCGTGATTTCTATGTAACAGCCGTCTTTTGGGGCGTCTGATAGTATTTACAATTTCTGTTGCTCTGTTTCGAATGTTGTTCATAGCACCTGCCTGCGCCATCTGCTTAACCAACCGAGAGAACATTTCCTCTCAGAATAACATTGATTTTCCCAATATTAATGAGTATAATAAACGCACATGAAGATACATTTACAAGAACATTTTTATGAATGAGAGGAAGGCATACCGCCATGAGCATTAAACGATACCACAAATTAGTGCGTGACAGAATTCCGGAGATTATCGAAGCCTCCGGGAAAGTGTGTAAGACGAAGATATTGTCCGATGAAGAATACCTGAAGCTGATTGATGAGAAACTAGATGAAGAGCTTGAGGAATATCACGAGGAATATGATTCGGAGAAGAAATTAGAGGAGCTTGCCGATCTTATGGAAGTGATCTATGCGGCCGCACAGGCAAGAGGGTATTCTGTGGATGCGCTTGAACAGGTACGCGTAAGGAAAGCCAGAGAGCGAGGGGCATTTGCAGAGAAGATCCTGCTGACGGAGGTATCAGATCCGATAGACGAAAGCAGACCTGTGATCAAATTGGATATCGTTCTGGAGGCGGTAGAAATGGCAGACGATAATTTCAACTACTACTATGACAAGCAGGAGAAGGAAAGCGTATGCTATATAGATCCTGTTTTTTACGGACACGACGAAGAAAATGACGCTTTGGGCGAGCTGATCGAGGCAGAATGGAGGACGCGATTCATTGCGCTTCCTACCAAATTCGAGATAGATGAATACAGTATCATGGAGGATTTTATCAATGAAGAGATCCCCAATAACAGTGTACGGGACTATATGCTTGCCAGGATAAGCGGGAGGGGCGCTTTCCGCCGGTTCAAGGAGGATGTGAAGAAAACAGGCATGGAACAGGAATGGTATGATTACAGAGATCAGGCATATCGAAACGCGGCGATCGACTGGTGTGATGAGAATGGATTCAATTATGAGTAGATAAGCGTTAGGAAGCCTAAGACAGGCGGAACAGTTGCTGGCGGCAGTCACTGGAAAAGATACTTTACGAACGGCACATTATCCGCTACAATAGATAGAGATTCACAGAATCTGCATCAAATTTAACGTATACCTGTCTGTGTATACGATATCAGGAAGAGAGGAAATGAAGAATGGCAAATCCAATTGTGACATTTGAAATGGAAAACGGGGATATCATGAAAGCAGAGCTGTATCCCGAGACAGCGCCGAATACGGTGAATAATTTTATCTCACTGGTGAAGAAGGGATATTATGACGGACTGATCTTCCACCGTGTGATCAGTGGTTTCATGATCCAGGGAGGATGTCCGGACGGAACAGGCATGGGCGGTCCGGGGTACAATATCAAGGGAGAATTTAAGCAGAATGGCGTTGAGAACGACTTAAAGCACACGGAAGGGGTTCTGTCCATGGCAAGGGCGATGCATCCGGATTCCGCAGGTTCACAGTTTTTCATCATGCACAAGAATTCTCCGCATCTGGACGGCTCCTATGCGGCATTTGGCAAGGTGACAGAAGGAATGGATATTGTGAATAAGATTGCCGAGACGGATACAGACTGCAATGACAGACCGATGGAAGAGCAGAAGATGAAGAAGGTTACGGTAGATACACAGGGTGTAGACTATCCGGAACCGGAGAAGGAATAATGGAACGTTTTTATCAGAATACGTTCACCAGGACGATCCTGGCACTGGTGTGCTGCGCCTTATGGGGCAGCGCATTTCCATGTGTGAAGATCGGATATGAATTATTTCACATTGAAAATGCGGGCAGTCAGATCTTATTTGCCGGATACCGGTTCTTCATGGCAGGCGTATTTACGTTCCTGCTGGGATGTATACTGGAGAGGCGCGTCATAAAGATGAAGAAGACCTCGGTTCCTTATGTGTTCGGGCAGGGAATCTTGCAGACGACGATCCAGTATGTGTGCTTCTATATCGGTCTTGCCCATACGACAGGGGCGAAGGGATCGGTGATCAACGCATCGAATGCATTTTTCTCAATCATAGCGGCGCATTATCTGATGAAGTCAGAGAAGCTGACGTTCAGGAAGATTGCGGGATGTCTGGTAGGATTTGCGGGGATCATTATCATCAATCTGGAACCGGGGGCGTGGAGCAGCGGGTTCACATTCCTGGGAGAAGGAATGGTGCTGGTGTGTGCATTTTCTTATGGATTCAGCAGTGTGACGCTTAAGATGATCTCGGACAGGGAGAAGCCGGTGACCATCACGGCGTACCAGCTCTTGTTCGGCGGAGCGGTGCTGATTCTGATCGGAGCAGTATCCGGCGGAGCGGTCCATGGCTTCAATGTGAAGTCATCCTTGCTGCTGCTCTATATGTCGCTGTTGTCAACCGCGGCGTTTTGTATATGGGCAGAGCTTTTGAAATACAACTCCGTGGGGAAGGTGGCGATATTCGGGTTCAGTATTCCTGTATTCGGCGTCGCGCTGTCGGCTGTCTTCCTGGGAGAGCAGGTGGTGTCTGTGAAGAATCTGGCCGCACTGGTCTGTGTGAGTATCGGGATCATCATTATTAACCGGACAGGGCAAGAGATATAAGGTGTTAATAGTTGGAGGGAAATCATATGCTGACATGTATATATATTGTAGAAAGAATAGACGGGGATTATGCCATGCTCATGCGGGAAGATGAGACAGAGCAGAATGCAGAGCCAAAGATGGTTGCGCGTGCGCTCCTTCCCCCGGAGATCATGGAGGGGACGAGACTGCTTTATGAATATCTACAGTATTCTGTCCTGGATTAGTCCGGCGCCCTGAAAGAAAAGCCTGACACTTGTAAAATCTGTGATAATAAATTATAATCTTTCATAGTAAGAGAGAAGGCTGTGTTGTATCAGACAGCTTAGATGGGAGGCGCGCCTATGGATATGGTCCAGACGGAGAAACTGGTTTTTGAATATGAGAAGCGTGACGAGGAAGGCAATGTGACCGGCACATCCCGGGCCATCGACGAGGTGGATATCGAAGTGAAGGAAGGCCAGTTCATCGCGATCCTTGGCCACAACGGCTCTGGAAAGTCCACGCTGGCGAAGCACATCAACGCCATACTCGTGCCGACAGAGGGGACGATGTGGGTGAACGGACGCAATACCAGTCAGCCGGAAGAGCTGTGGAATGTGCGCCAGTCAGCCGGAATGGTGTTTCAGAATCCGGACAACCAGATCATCGGGACGGTAGTGGAAGAGGATGTGGGCTTCGGGCCGGAGAACTTAGGCGTTCCCACAGACGAGATCTGGCAGAGGGTAGAGGACAGCCTGAAAGCGGTGGGCATGATCGAATACCGCCATCATTCTCCCAACAAGCTGTCGGGCGGACAGAAGCAGCGGGTGGCCATTGCAGGCGTGGTGGCCATGGAGCCCAAGTGTATCGTACTGGATGAGCCCACGGCGATGCTCGATCCGGTGGGACGAAAAGAGGTCCTTAAGACGGTTCAGAAGTTAAGGGAGCAGAAGCAGGTGACGGTCATCCTCATCACACATTATATGGAAGAAGTTGTCGACGCAGATAAGATCTATGTGATGGATCATGGACATGTGGTGATGGAAGGAACGCCCGGGGAGATATTTTCCCGGGTGGATGAGCTTAAGTCCTATCGGCTTGATGTTCCCCAGGTAACACTGCTGGCGGACGAGCTTAGGAAGCGGGGGCTTCAGATACCGGCGGGCATCCTGAGAAAAGAAGAATTGGTGGAAGTGCTATGTCAATTAAGTTAGAACATCTGAATTATGTGTACAGCCAGGGAACGGCATATGAGAAGAAGGCGTTAAGAGACATCTGCCTTGAGATCTTGCACGGGGAGTTTGTGGGTATCATCGGCCATACAGGTTCCGGGAAATCTACGCTGATCCAGCATTTGAACGGACTGATCCGCGCGACGAGCGGGGAGCTTTACTATAATGGAGAGAATATTTACCAGGAAGGCTATCGCATGAAGGAGCTGCGAAATGAGGTAGGGCTTGTCTTCCAGTATCCGGAGCATCAGCTTTTCGAGATCGATGTTATGACGGACGTATGCTTTGGGCCTAAGAACCAGGGATTATCCCAGGAGGAGTGTGAAGCGCGTGCCCTCGAAGCCCTGCGTCTGGTGGGGCTTAAGGAGAAGTATTATAAGGTGTCTCCTTTTGAATTGTCAGGCGGGCAGAAGCGCCGCGCGGCGATCGCGGGTGTGCTGGCGATGCGGCCGAAGGTCCTGGTGCTTGACGAGCCTACGGCGGGGCTTGATCCGAAGGGACGGGACGATATCCTCGACCAGATTGCATTTCTCCACAAGGAGAGTAATCTGACGGTGATTCTGGTATCCCACAGTATGGAGGATATTGCGAGGTATGCGGACCGGCTGATCGTGATGAACAAGGGAACGGTCATGTATAATGACGAACCGAAGAAGGTGTTCGAGCATTACCGGGAGTTGGAAGCTGTGGGACTTGCGGCGCCGCAGGTGACCTATATCATGCATGATCTTGCAGAGCGCGGCCTGAAAGTCCGGTCTGATGTTACAACGGTCTCTGAGGCCGCGGATGAGATCGTGAGGGCGGTAAGCTTATTGCGGTAAGAAGTGAATTAAGCATTGAATATAGATGGAGAAGACAAAAATGATACGAGATATAACCATAGGACAATATTATCCGGCAAAAAGTATTGTGCACAGGCTCGATCCGCGGGTGAAGCTTGTGTCTACGCTCTTATATCTGATCTCATTGTTTTTGTTTAAGAGCATATCCGGGTATCTGATCGCAACCCTGTTTCTGATATGGGTGATCGGGGTGTCAAGAGTGCCGTTTTCATTTATCGTGAGAGGACTTAAGCCGGTCATCATGCTGTTGATGATCACGGTCCTGTTTAACCTGTTTCTGACTAGAAGCGGAGCGGTGCTGTTCCATGCGTGGATCTTCACGATCACGGAGGGAGGGCTTGTGACGGCGGTCTATATGGCGGTGAGGCTGATCTATCTGATCATCGGTTCTTCGCTTATGACATTTACTACGACGCCCAATGAGCTGACGGACGGGATAGAGGCGCTCCTGTATCCGCTTAATAAGGTGCGCGTGCCGGTGCATGAGGTGGCGATGATGATGTCCATTGCGCTTCGGTTTATCCCGATTCTCCTGGAGGAGACAGACAAGATCATGAAGGCGCAGATTGCCAGAGGCGCGGATTTGAGAGCGGTAATATGATCCAGAGGGCGAAGAGCATGATCCCGATCCTTGTACCGCTGTTCGTGTCTGCGTTCCGGCGTGCCAATGATCTTGCGATGGCGATGGAGGCAAGGTGTTACCGGGGCGGAGAAGGCAGGACGAAGATGAAGCCCCTGCGTTACAGGAGCCGGGATTTTCTGGCGTATCTTACGATGGCAGTGTATGTAGTCCTGGTAGTCGTAATAGGGAGAAATGTACCGCTGCATGTGTGGATATTCTAGTAAAAGGAATATAATATAATGAGACGGATAAGATTGATAGTCGCTTATGATGGGACGGATTACTGCGGCTGGCAGATCCAGCCTAACGGTATGACCATCGAAGAGGTCCTGAATGAAAAACTAAAGAAGCTGACCGGCGAGGATATCCATGTCATCGGGGCGAGCCGCACGGACTCCGGCGTTCATGCCAGGGGGAATGTGGCGGTGTTCGATACAGAGTCGCCGATTCCGCCAGAGCGGATGGCATATGCACTGAACCAGAAGCTTCCGGAGGATATCGTCATCGTAAGATCGGATGAAGTGCCAGAGGACTGGCATCCGCGCTATCAGCATGATGTGAGAAAGACATATGAATACCATATCTATAATGCGCCTGTTATGGATCCGCTGAAGCGAAGATACAGTACCTTCGTGTCATTTCCGCTGGATGTGGAGCAGATGAGGCAGGGGGCGGCATATCTGACCGGAGAGCATGATTTTGCCAGCTTCTGCAATGTCAGGACGAACGTGGAGAGCACCGTGCGTAAGGTGGAGGAGCTTGAGATCCGGCAGTCAGGCCGGGACATTACGATTCGGATCACGGGCAGTGGATTCTTGTATAATATGGTGCGTATCATAGCGGGTACACTGATCCGTGCAGGCCGCGGCTTCTATACGCCGGAGAAGGTAAAGGAGATCCTGGAGGCGAGGGAACGCACGGAGGCTGGCGTGACAGCTCCGCCGGAGGGACTGGTGCTGGCGGAGATCAGATATGGCGCGCAGAATATGCAATCTTCTGAAGTGCATTGCAGGTAAGAAAGGAGTGGAAGATTGGACAGCTATGATATACGGATTCGAGGAAAAAAAGCAAACAGTTACAAAAAAGGGAGCAGGTCTGTGGTTTCTGATGGTAATTGGAATCTTGATTATCGTGGTGGTCTTATCCACCTGGTGGCTGCTTAAGAGCTCCCAGACTACGACGGAAGCGTCGGTTTACAATGTCAGTAAACTGTATCTGGAGGAGCTTACCGCACAGCAGACGAAAAAGTTTACGAATACACTCGATAATCAGACGCAGCAGCTAAAGACAGCAGTTCATCTGCTTGGCGAGACGGATGTTTCAACCCAGGAGGCCATGCAGAAATATATCGCCCATATGGAGGAGATCAACGGTTTTGATTTCTTTGCGCTGGTTGACGAGGAGGGGACGATATATACGGAGAGCTCTGTCTATCCCGGCGTTTTTGAGCACAGGTTTCCGGAGGGCGGCTTTACGGAGCCGTATGTGTCCTTCAATAAGAGCATGGGAGAGGGCGATCTGGTGCTGGTAAGCATACCGCTTGAAGGGTATCAGACAGAGGGACGCCAGCTGGCGGCCGCGACGGTGGGGATAGATACGGAGACGGTGATTGACAAGATGTCTCTGGACAAGAATGACGGGCATTCCTTCAGCAATGTTGTGAAACCGGATGGAAGCTATGTGATCCGGATGCCCCACACCCATCTGGCGCCGAATACGAATCTGTTTACCGCATTGGAGGAGGAGGCGTATTTTGAGGATGATACGACCTTCGTGCAATGGCAGGAGGCCGTGAAGCATGGAAGGGAAGGGATGGCGGTCTATGAACTCATGGGGTTGCAGCATTTCACCTATTATATGCCGATCCAGGGCACAGACTGGTCCATCACGACGACGCTCCACTACAGTCTGGTCAGTGGAAATGTAGATATCATCCGCACAACGCTGGCGAGGAACAGCGGGATTCAGCTGCTTTTAGTCCTGATGGTGGTAGGCGTTCTGTTCGTGGTCTACCTCTCCATGCATAAGAAGAATGACAGCCTTCATTTCGAGAAGATACAGGCAGAGGAGGGAAGTAAAGCAAAGAGCGCTTTCCTTTCTAATATGTCCCATGATATCCGTACACCGATGAATGCGATCATCGGGTTTGCCAACCTGGCAGTCAAGAATGTGGAGGATACGGAGAAGACGAGGGATTATCTGGTGAAGATACTCTCTTCGGGCAATCACCTGCTGGCGCTGATCAACGATGTACTGGAGATGAGCCGTATCGAGAGCGGGAAGATACATCTTGAGGAGGCCGAGTGCAATCTGTTCGAGATGCTTAAGGAATTGTACGGAATGATCTACGGTCAGGCGGAGGAAAAGGAACTGAATCTTGTCTTTGATGCCGGGGAGGTTACGGACGGAGATGTCTATTGTGACAAGCTGCGGATGAACCAGATGTTTTTGAATTTTCTGGGAAATGCAGTTAAGTTTACGCCGAAGGGCGGAGAGATATCTGTCCGGATCAGCCAGAAGGGTGTCGTGAACGGCCGCGGCACGTATGTCATCCGGATCAAGGATACGGGTATCGGCATGGCGCCGGAATTCGCAAGGAAGGTATTCGTGCCGTTTGAGCGGGAGCGGACCTCTACGGTAAGCGGTATACAGGGGACGGGGCTTGGAATGTCTATCACTAAGAATATCGTGGATCTGATGGACGGGACGATAGATGTAGTGACGGAGCCGGGCAAGGGGACGGAATTTATCGTTACAGTGGAGCTTAGGCTGCAAGAAAAACAGAGCCATCAGGAATACATAGAATTTATGGAGCCGGTGACGGAACCGGAAGCAGAGTCTGTGGATTTCACGGGAAAAAGGATTCTTGTGGTGGAAGACAACGAATTGAACCGGGAGATTGCGGTGGAGGTTCTGGAAGAATCCGGTTTTAAGACGGAGGAGGCGCAGGACGGCTCTATTGCTGTGGAGAAAGTGCGCGCGTCTGTTCCGGGGTATTACGATCTTGTACTTATGGATATCCAGATGCCTGTGATGGACGGATATGAGGCGTCAAGGGCAATCCGCGCTTTGGAGGATGAACGTCTGGCGGCTGTCCCGATCGTTGCAATGACGGCGAATGCATTCGAGGAAGATAAGCAGGCCGCACTGGACGCAGGGATGAACGGACATCTGGCGAAGCCGTTTGATGTAGATGAGCTGTTTGAGATGCTGGCGTCTGTGATCGATAGATGATACCAATAAATCGATAATATTTATCAGAAAAAACAATAGTGTTTCTGCCGGGAATCCATTGCCCCCAAAGATCAAAAGTGTTACGGTATATCTTACACAGGTCTTTAAATTTTAAGGTTGAGGTAAGGGATATGGATTATGTAGGGATTGATATTGGTTCGACTGCATCCAAGGTGGCTGCAAGAGGAAAGAAGGAGATAGAATTTGTTCTGCCGACGGGCTGGAGCAGTAAGGAGACAACTCAGACAATCAGGGAAAAGCTGTTGGAGAACGGTATCGACGTTCTGTCGGACGATACGAAGGTAGTGGCGACAGGATACGGCCGGGTGGCGGTGGATTTTGCAGATTATGTGATCACAGAGATCACCTGCCACGCGAGAGGCGGCAGAGAGATGGCGGGAGACAACTGCTCTATTATCGACGTGGGTGGTCAGGATACGAAGGTGATCCTGGTGGAGAACGGCATGGTGCAGGATTTCCTTATGAATGATAAATGCTCCGCCGGAACGGGGAAGTTCCTTGAGATCATGGCAAACCGGCTGGGCGTCGCGCTTAATGAGCTGTTTGACATGGCGGACGCGGGAACGGTGCTTCCGATCAGCTCCTTATGTACGGTGTTTGCGGAATCCGAGGTGATCAATTACATCGGAGAAGGCAGAAAACGAGAAGATATCGCGGCGGGTGTGGTAGATTCCGTTGCCGCAAAGGTTGCGCAGCTAAGCCAGAGGAAGAACCTGTCCGGCAGGATCATCCTGACAGGAGGGTTAAGCCACAGCCGGTATTTTACGAAGATACTGTCTGAGAAGATCGGGCAGAAGGTGGAACCGACC
>OFGB01001874.1_pt1 | contig 12009 bp, 14 predicted proteins | sample 1521491 | NCBI WGS metagenome assembly OFGB01 (sample SAMEA3504095, study PRJEB24116) | mouse gut metagenome | biome: mouse gut; feature: mouse-associated habitat; material: faeces | place: Denmark | collected 2011
TATTTGCACTATATATATCCCTTTTTGCATTTTGATTTATCGTTTGTATCATTTGCCTTCCTCAGACCTTACATTTAATACAATTTTACACCATTTCTTATTAATATTCTACAAACTTTTATATATTTTACCCTTACGCTCTACATCCAAAGCAAAAGTAACTGGTTATAATATTCTATATCTCATACCAGATATTATTAATTCCTATTGCATACACATTTTTTATATTTTGTGTGTCCTGTATCTATATATATTATTATTTAACACAATACACCTATACACACCCAATCAACCTCGTTTGCCTGTGCCAGTGACTTAATAGTCTGACCTGATCTGACATCATCCTCCAGTATACATTCCACCGGAATTCTTTCATAACTCCTCCCTTTCATGCTTGTATTTCTATTAAGCAATTACGAAACTCTGAAAGTCTCATAAAACCTAGTTTTTATGGGTCTTCTTTTTGTCGCTCCCCTCACTGTAATTTCAACTTTTATAAGCAACTTGCATAATTTTTCAGCTTCAAATAATTTATTTAGACTTGTTTATATGCAAAATGCATAATTTCCAGTTAATGAGTTTCGCAATTACCTATTGTATTTCTATCAAACCTATCAAACATAACACTATACCATTTTTACCCAGAAAGTAATTCACAGAATGTACCAATTATCCCTCTTTAATCCATACTACCATTTTCTATATTGTTTTATCTTTGGAACCGTTCGCTTTGGTTTTCAAGTTGCTTACAGGGTATGCGGAAAATCCGACACCGGATAAAAGATCCGCATCCGTCTTGCCATTATTCGCCACCTTGATCACCTGGAAGGGCTGCTTGATCATTTGTTCCAGGGATTCTGCGGTGCGCTCTACAGTTTTCACCTTGTCATCCTCATAGCTTACATCAATATCATGTTCTTTTTCATCCGCAAGGTATCCACCCGGCATATCTTTTAATAATTAAATATATTGCCTATTTTTTCAAGCAAAAATCTGTAATACGAATATAAATTCCACAGATTTGCTTTAATTGGAAAATCTTTTCGATATACAAACTTCATACTAACCGGCACACGATGTATTTGGCACCAGCCATAAATATCTTTCATCCTCATCTTCTCTCCTCTACTTATCCGATCAATAAGAATATTTTTCTTGTATTCGTCTAGTCCAACTCTAAATATTAGGTAGAATAAGATGTTATAGTACTCGACTAGAACAATCTCTCTACTACTCCCTTTTTCAATGTACGTCATATACACTTTCCACCTTTTCCTGTATATATTGTATTATTCATCCACATATTCTTACACCATACACCTTATACCCACCCTATAATAAGGGGTGAATATTCCTACCAATATTAAGATTACCTCTACTACGCCGACTCCATCCTCTTCTTTTAACTTCGCAAATATATACCGCATTCTCCACATATGCAATCTTCTCCTCCTTCTTTTAATCTTTTTTAATCCTCTATATCTGTACGGACAGGAACGCAGGAACGATCACAATCACCATAACGATCGCCAACATCAGAAACATAGGAAGCAGCAATTTTGTCCCGGCTTCTTCCCCTAGCCTTTTCGCCCTTGCTTTTCGTTCTTCAAAAGCCTGCAAAGATTCCTGCTTTAAGATCTGCGTCAGTCCCTTCGTTCCTTTCCTCAGATTTTGAGATAACAGCGCCCCGAATCTTATATACACCTGGATATCGCAGCGTCTGCCGAACTTCTCATAACTCTCTGCCTCCGTAACGCCGCTCTTTGTCTCATGGCAGACCTTTTTCATCTCTTCATAAGCATACCTCTTTCCCAACAATTCTTTTTGCCGTTCATAATCTTCTACAATCTTCTCCCATGCTCGTTTTACGGTCATACCGGCCCCGATAAACAACGTCATCTTATTCACGATCTCCGGATAATCCAGCAACATCTGTCGTTTTTTCTCTTCCTTCTCCTTCCCCTGATTTTGTATCTCCAATGCGTATAGAAGAATCCCGATCAGTACCGCCATCGCAATCAGTATAAGCCCCCGGCTGTTCATTTTCTTATAATAATAAACTTCTTTTCCAAGAAGCTTGTCCGGCAGTTTCCACTTACGTTTGGTCCTGTTGTTTTCTTCTTGTTCCTGAATCTCCGCTTTTAAACGGTTTCGCTTTTCTTCCTCTGCGGTAAGTGTTCTCGGATAGACGCGCGCCGTACAGCCATACATTGCCTGTTCCTCTTTATCTTCACTATAGGTAAAGACCGCGCTCAATTCCACTAAGGTTCCCTCTTCATTCAGGTTTTCACGCTGCAATTCGCCCCTGATATTCATGACGTCATAGCGACTCAGCTCCCATGAGATCTCTACCGGCTCATCCGGCGCTTTCGTCGGCAGCTCCATGTCATATTCAATCCGGTCAAGACTCTTATTCTTTCCCAATATTAATCGATCCATCTGTTCGCTGACTCTGCCGAATAATTCCCGAATCTCTTCCTCTGAGTACTGCTGCTCTGCTACGTCTATCTCGACCGGCGTCTTCTCCTCCTCTCCCTGAAACTTTATCTGAAATTCCTCTTTCTTACTTCCTTTTCCCTGCAAATTCCTTAAGATCTCATTATCCGCCGCTCTGCGGGATTGCAGAAAATCCGACGCCAGCAAGATAATCCCCAGAATCAGAACCAGCCCGACTGCCGACAGTCTCACACTTCTATCTTTATCAACTTTACTCCAAGATAAAAAGCGCCGAGATAGATCCCCAAGCATACCGTCATCACCCCGATTCCTAATACATTTCCATACAGACTGTCCATAAATTCCGGGAAACTAAGGGACATATAACCGATAATCCCATAGGGAATCATCGACATGACGCGGAATTCATATCTCTTTGCCGCTAATATAGTGTCTATCTCCCGCTTTACATCAATCTTGTCTCCAATCTGTCTCACCGTATCCTGAATGATCGCTATCATATTTCCTCCGCTCTTTTTTGCAGCCACGAATACAGTCACAAAGTTCCTGACATCCTCCGCCTGTACGCGCAGACTGAATTCTTCCATGATCTGCTCCATCGGTATTTGTATCCGAAGCTGTCTTACGATCATCTGCAATTCCTTGGAGATCCTTGCGTCTCTTGGATAAAGATGCAGTAATTCCTTCTGTGCTTCCCGGAAGGAATTCTCCACGGAATATCCTGTATTCAGCGCCGCCGAGACCGCCTGAATCGCCTCTTTAAACTGTCCCTGGAACTCGGCTTCCTTCTTCTTCGCTTTTTCTTCTTCCATTATGCGCATATGCCATAACAGAACCGGCAGCAGCAAAAACGTCATTACAAAAGACCGATAATAGAGCCACGCCGTCACGACTGTGATTCCACCCGCTTTCAATGCAATCCCCATGCGCTCCTGTTTAGATATATCCTGCTGCCAGCAATTTTTCTTTGTGCGCAAGTTCTTCTTCTTTCTTCCATTCCCCTTGAATCTTCCCACTTTTTTCTCCTGTCTCTACGTATTTATATAGTGTCTGCAACAAGATCTCCTCTTTTTGATATCCCAAAATCTCCGAAACTTCTAATACTTTCCTGCTTCGGTCGCGTAAACGTCCCAGATGAACGATAAGATCTACTCCGGATGCGATCTGCCTCCTAATGGCCGGAAGGGGCAGATCCATCCCCATGAGCACCATGGTTTCCAGCCTGCTCAGCATATCCTCCGGGCTGTTGGCGTGTCCGGTACTTAAGGAGCCGTCATGACCGGTATTGAGCGCCTGAAGCATATCGATCGCCTCTGCCGAACGAACTTCACCGACGATAATGCGATCCGGGCGCATCCTGAGTGCCGATTTGATCAGATCGCGAATTGTTACCGCCCCTGTCCCTTCCACATTCGCGTTCCTCGCTTCAAGCCTTACCAGATTAGGAACGTCCTGAATCTTAAGCTCGGCATTGTCTTCTATGGTTATAATTCTTTCTGTCTTTGGTATATACTGCGATAATGCATTTAAGAAAGTGGTCTTCCCTGAGCCGGTCCCTCCACTTATGAATATGTTGTATCCGGCCGCCACCAGACGGGCAAGAAACCCGGACACTTCATCATTAACAGAATTCCACGAGATTAGACGTCTCATAGTAATCCCTTCTTTTGAAAACTTACGGATGGTCACAATCGGACCGTCCAATGCAATTGGATTCAACACTACATTCACGCGGGAACCGTCGGGGAGCCTTGCGTCCACTATGGGCGAAGCCTCGTTTACCAGACGGTTGGAGCCTGCCACGATCTGTTGAACCACGTCTTCCAGTTTATCCCTGGATATAAAACGCTTATCAGACTGAAGGATTCTTCCGTCTCTTTCATAGAATATATTCTGCGTCCCGTTGATCATGATCTCGGTAATCGTATCATCCTCCAGGAATTCCTGCAGGAGATCCAACTTACGGAATGTATTGAATAGCTCCTTACCCAAAGCCGTCTTCCTGGCAAGAGACAGATATTCCCGCTCCGAAGCTTCCTGAAGTACCCTGTAAATCAGACGGTTCAGTTCCTCGTCTTCAATCTCTCTTGTCAGATCAAGTTCTTCTAGTATTCTGGCGTGAAGCTGCTCGGAATCTATCATGTCACTGACTCCCTTTTCACCATCTTTTTCTTCACATCGTCATACCCCAACAGGCGCAGCTCCTCATCCATCTGAAGAAGCTTTGCCGCCGCAATCATATCCCTCGCTGCCGGAACATGGATCTCTGTACATACCCGAAGCAGATCATACACCCCCTTCAACCCTTCGTCTATATCCAGGATCATCACGTCATAGATACTCTGCTCCCCAATCTGACGAATAAGCCCGACCCATTCCTCGGCCGTCACAGACCTTACATCCTCCGATACCCGCGCCGGAAGCAGGCAGTCCAACCCGTCCATACGCTCTACCAGCGTCGTGAGAACCAGACCGAAATTCCGGCTCTCCTGTCTGGCATAATACAAGACGTCTGCCAGCGTGTGTCCTTCCTTGGGAAAATATCCTCCGATACCGCCATAGAGTTCCATATTCAGATACAATACATTCTCGGAAACCGCCAATTCCCTCCCGAGCTTAAGCCCATAACCGGTCTTTCCGCTTCTGTGCACCGGTGAGAATATACCTATAATTCTAATCTTTCCCGCCTTTACCGTCCGGATGAACAGGCTGTCTCCATCCTCTTCTTCACTGCATTTGCGAATAACCTCCGCCAGGATCGCTTCCCCCGACTGGTATTTGTACACTACAGTCTCGCCGTCATCCGCCTCCGTCTTTCCGGAACCCGTAAGGAGAAACACCTTCCCCGCCTTAAGTCTTCTGCGTTCTGCCGCCGGGAAAGCGCCTCCTATCAACAGGATATCGATCGGCCGCTCCTGCAATACCGTCTGTGCCTGTGTGATATCTCCGCATACCTGCACCTGAAACGCAAGCTCCTTTCTCCTCATCAGAAATACCGCAAGCGCCTCTGCATATCCTTCTTCCCGGTCGCAGATCACCAGATTTCTATTACTCACATACTATCCCTCCTCTGCTGCCTATGCATTTGATTCTCAATTACTTCGTGAATTTCTGCCGATACGGCGTCGAACACTTTGAAAATAAGAACAACTAGAATCTAACAGATACTAAAACGATCAGACACAAGCTACAAGATGTAACTTGTAGGATGATTATAACCCCCTCCGGCGACTTTGTCCATCCCGTTTTTATAAATTGTAAAATTTTGTGCAACCTTTACATAATTCCATAAAAAGAGATACCGTAAAGAAGAGCAACCCCAGGAGTTCCAAGGATTCCGGATGTCAAAACGGTCCACAGGTTCATCCCGACCCGCACGTCAATCCCCTGGTTTCCCAAGAATTCATTGATGAAAAATATCAGCGCCATTCCCACGATTGCCCTGACGATAAAGTTTGTAAACAGATGTGAACTCTTCTCCGGCATAACAAATCTCTCCTTTTTCTTAAGCCTTTTCAAAATACGTCTCCTAATTCCATATATATCCTGAATCGGGGTATTTTATTCGCAAAAACTGCTTATACTAACACATCATAGAGAAAAACCTACACGGAGGTGGCTTATGAAACTATTCAAACAAGGCAAAGCTGCAGAAGAAGATATCTACAGACGGCTGTCTTTTGACCCGCAAAGCAATACCCTGCTGGATGAGATCGACGTCGCGCGCCGGGAAATCGACGACGCTTTCAACAATTTCCAGAACGCCTCAGACCCCGACTTGATCGACTCCTATATCTACAAAGGCAACGCCGCGTGGCTCCGCTATCGTTTCCTTCTCCGGCAGGCCAAGATCATCTGAATCCGCCAAAACGCTTAGGAACTGCCGCGAAAAAATGTCCTGCAACCGAACAAGTTATCTCGTGACAGTTCCTTACATCGCGCTATCGTGAAGTATAAATCACTCGGTGTCCGGCCGCTTTCAGCAGGCGGTTCATAACCGCGCTTCCGATTCCATCCGACGCAAACGCCTCGCTATAAATGAATTCCACTCCGTCGCTGTCGAACTCCCGCAGAATTCCATACAGACGACAAGCTATCGTTGTCTCGTCCGTCCTGGTTCCGATACACTTTATATCGCCGGTCCGATATCTGTCCACCGTCTCCTGTGTTCCTATAACCCCCACTTTACATCCTGCATCCGTCTTCTCTTTCACCAGACGGTTAATCTCATCCACCACCGCGTCCATCATACCGTCTACCACAACAAGCTCCGCCCTCGGCGCATAATGCCGGTACTTCATCCCAGGAGCCTTCGGCGGCTTCTTACTGTCCGGATCCGTCAGCGTATTATCCACGGCAACCTCTCCGATCAATGCTTCCAACATCCCTTTTGTCACCGCTCCGGGTCTTAAGATCATCGGCGGAGTTACCGTCATATCGAGGATCGTTGATTCCACGCCGATCTCTACCGCGCCTCCGTCCAGAATCATATCAATCTTACCGTTCAGATCCGCAGCTACATGCCGGGCCTCCGTCGGGCTTGGTCTGCCGGAAGTATTGGCGCTGGGCGCCGCAATGTATCCGCCCCCCGCCCTGATAACCTCCCGCGCGATCACATGATCCGGCATCCGCACCGCAACCGTCTCAAGCCCTCCCGTCGTTCCTGCCGGTACCTCGCGGCTCTTTTTAAAGATCATCGTAAGAGGTCCCGGCCAGAATGCCTCCGCAACCTTCTCCGCCTCCTTCGGCATCTCCTCCGTGATCCTGCCCAGAGCGCTCATATCCGCAATATGTACAATCAGCGGATTATCGGAGGGTCTTCCCTTAGCGGCATAGATCTTCTTCGCCGCCTGCTCATTCAGCGCATCCGCGCCCAGTCCATAGACTGTCTCCGTCGGAAATGCCACCAATCCGCCCTCTTTCAATATATCTCCGGCTTTCTCAATTATTTCCATATTCATCTGTATATTATTTATCTGCTCTATTATCGTCTTCATACCCGTATTATACCACATTGTGATATACTGTCCACCGATATCTATCCAAACTAACGTATATTATTTTTTGACATATTCCTCTATCCCCTGTACGACGGCTTCCGCAACCTTCTTCTGATATTCCTTATCCACCAATTTCCCCGCCTCTTCTCTGTTACTCAAGAATCCGCACTCAACGATGATTGTAGGCGCTTCCGTCCTCCTTAACAGATAATAACCGTCGTCTGCTTTCTCCTGCCGGCTATTCTCCGGATCAACGGCCAACAACGCTTTCTGCATGATTCCGGCCGCCCTCTCGCCTTCCGCCGAATGTGTAAAATAGAATACCTGCGCACCATGGACGCTTTCTTCGGGATAGCTGTTCTGATGAATACTGACGGCCAGATTCGGCTTTGTCTCATTGATCAGTTCAACTCTTGCTTTCATATCCTGTACCTTCTGACTCCCGCCGCCCTCTCTTGCCAGGGTCGTATCGTCCTCCCTGGTCATAATCACCTTAATTTTCTTTTTCTCCAGCAGTTTCTTTATCTTTTTCGCGATCTGCAGATTAACATCCTTCTCCAATGCGTCGTTTACTCCGATTTTTCCAGGATCCTGGTCGCCGTGTCCGGCGTCTATGACCACCGTCGTTTCCACATCCCTGACCTTCCCGCTGGATACATACTTTTCCAGGTTTCTGCTGACAGCTATCAATCCTGCCAACAGCAGAATCAGAAATACCAACTCTACTTTTTTACGCAAAAAAATACCTCCTGACAGTCTCTATACCCTACTATATGACTGCAAGAGGTATTTTATATATGATTTAATTAATGTATTTCTGGATCAGCGTCCATATTTCCGACTTCTCCTGTCCCAGAGCCCATGCCGCCGTACCGGCCAGCTTATACTCCTTCATAAGCTTTAGCTTCGGCTCTATCGACTGCTCGTCTTCTAACCAGATCTTATAATTCGCGGTATTCACCGTCCAGCTCGCATAATTCTGCTGCGCTTCTTCATCCCATGTAAGTTCCGCTCCTGATTCCGTAACCTTCGCTTTGGCCGTCTCCATATCGTAAGCTTCACTGCGGACGCTCATAGAACTGCCTGCGCCGCCGTTCTCTTCATTCCCGGCTTCCTGGTCTCCGGCGTCTTCGCTCTCTCCATCTTCTGTTCCTTCCGCCAGTTCCTCTGCCGTCTTGGGGCGTTCCTCCCATAGTCTTGTGAAAAACGGGATTCCGCTGATCACCTTGCCGGCCGGAACTTCCTTCAGCGTCTCTTCGATTCCTTCTTTAACAAAATTATAAGAAGATACCGGTCCCGCTACAGAAGATCCTGCATAATGTTCGTCATATCCCATGATAATTACATAATCCGCTACAATTCCCTGTTCTTTTCGGTCATACTGCATATTATAACCCTTCGGAACATAATTGTCGATGGACAAGACGATCCCATTCTGCCTGCATCTTACGGACAATTCCCGGATAAACTGTATATAATGCTCTCCGCATTCGTCTGAAATCTTCTCAAAGTCCACGTTAATACCGTCTATGCCCACGCGCAGAGCCTCCGAGATCAACTGATTGATCAGCGTCTCCCGTTTGGAAGTATACTGCAGCATCTCATAAGATTCATCATAAGAGTTGATACCTCCGTCAAAATCACGTATTGCCGCCCATACCTCTATTCCGGCCTGATGCGCATAATTCACATAATCTGCTGAAGCGATAGAATCCATATTCCCGTCTGTATCCTTTACATGGAACCACGTCGGCGCGATCGTAGTCAAACCTTTGCTCTCGGCGATTCTCTGTAATACCGTATTATTCGCATCCGTATTCGTTACGTTATGCCACGCCATGTTAATCGTATAATCCTTGGAAATATTCGTGAACTTCTGTTCCTCGAACGGTCTGGATATATCCTTCGTCTCTTCTTTTCTCAGCGCACTGTTCTTTATATATCCGATCAGTCCGTCTTTTGTGCGGACTTTTTTCCAATTCTCTTCACTCTCTATAACCGTAACTTCGTCTTTCTTCTTTACCTCTGTCAATACAGGACTCTTCACCCCGCCCTGATAACGTATCTGTGCGTCTCGTTTGACAGCCGCGACCGTAGTCTCTCCCCAGTCGCTTATAATCATCACGCGGTTAGGTTCATTGTATAATTCATAATCAATATTCGTATACTCCTGAATAAAATCCAGGGCAATATATGCCGTACTGCCTTCAGTTTTCAGAATGACATAATCTTCACTTTTCTTCTCTTTCGACACGGTGTAATCTTTACTTCCAACCTCTACGGTCACCGTATCGTTCGGAAGCGTATATAAGAGGACGTTCTCATTTGAATCCCAATAGAAGCGGCTGTTAATGTATTTTCTCACAACATCATACTGGAGATAAACTTTGCCGTTTTCTATACTGCCGTGAGGCTCTATCACCTGATTATCTATCGTGATTGCAAGCTGTCCTTCGTTCTCAATCCCATAATATTTCTTCAAATCATACTTTGCTTTTGAAGGACTATATTTTTTCCACAAAAATGCTGATACAACTGCTCCAATCACCAAGATAAACAAAAAGGCGCTTTTGACAATAAGATTCCTCGTTCTTCTGCGCTTAGACTGCTGACCTCTTCCCGGTCTTTTCTTATTCCCGGACCGCTGCGCCGGCTGTCTTCTTACCCCGGATTCCTGTCCGTCCGGCCTTCGCCTTACGGCCGCCTGTCCCGGCGTCCTTTTTCCCTTGGAATCCATATCATCTATCCGGCGCTTTCCCGGCTGCTGTCCAGACCTCGCCGTCCTGCCGGCTGCCCGGTTCCCCTCTAAAGCTCGCCCTGTTTTATCCGTTGGCTGCTCCCCTGACGGGACGCGTCCTGATCTTCCCTGCAACCGTTCTCCTAAAGCGCCCGGCCTCGTCTGCCTGCCCGGCGTCTGCTTATCTGCTGAGGCACGGTCTGAAAATGTGCGGCCTATTCTGTCTTTTTGTTCCATGCTGCACCTCCTACTCGTCCCTATTATAGCAAAACACCAGGCGCACGTCATTAGTTATTTCGACATTTTCTACATTTTTACGGGGTATTTGCTGATTTCAACTTTAATTCTTATTAATGCTGTCGAACCACAGCTCCTTTATATCTCCTTTTTCGTTCAGTACATAGTCCCTCATATAGGCTGTCTTCTCACGTACTACATGCGCCCTGACAATCTGCATCGGGCTTGCCGGCGTCCCGTTAATTCCAAGGTCTACCTGCTTTTTCTCATATCCTGTTAATTCCTGAAACATCTTCTGTAAGTCAACTTCACCCTCCAAGTTTAACCTCCTTGCCGTGCCAGATGATAACTACGGCTGTAATTGCATATACTGATAAAGGAGATGCCGTGATACAATAACCTCGATACGCCACAGCTGCCAAAAACCAGAAGATAGTCCTGACACTCTAATACCTCGTTAATAGTTCGTGTGATAATTTGCCTGAAACGGCTGTTTTCTGATTCGTCACTGATCTGTTACTGATAGATTCATAGATTCAAAGATTTACTCTCTAAGAAATGTGAAACATTTAAAAAAATATAATGAAAAAATTCTCCCTCCTTTGTTGTAAGAACGTAGTCATCTGGGAAAACTATCTTCTGATGTTGTAATTATAGTTGATTCAAAGATTTAATGCAAGTACTTTTTTATTTTATACTTATTTTATCAAACAATTTATTGAACATTCCGTGGACCCTATGCTATACTACATTAGAAGGAAGTGATGAATATGAAGATTGAAAAAATAAATGACAATCAGATCCGCTGCACACTGACGCGCGCCGATCTCGCTGCCCGTCATCTTCAGTTAAGCGAACTGGCCTATGGAACCGAAAAAGCTAAATCACTTTTCCGCGATATGATGCAGCAAGCAGCATTTGAATTTGGCTTTGAAGCTGAAGACCTCCCTCTGATGATCGAGGCAATTCCGGCTTCTTCCGATTCGATTGTGCTGATTATAACGAAAGTCGAGGATCCAGAGGAACTCGATACGCGCTTCTCCAAATTCGCGCCGTCTCCTGGCAGCGAATGGGACACCACGAAGAAAACTCTTCCGAATAAACTGGACGGCGCGGATACATTACTCGATTTACTGGATAAGGTAAAAGAAAAAATCAGTAATTCCGTTGTATCGGATGGAAAAGAAGATACCCCCGAAGAGGAACCGCAGAATAATATCCTGCGCTTGTTCTCCTTCCCAACAATGGGCAACGTGCTGAAAGCAGCCCGTCTTCTAAGCCCTATATATTCTGGTTCTAACACTTTGTACAAAGACTGCGAGGAAGACGTCTATATTCTGGCGCTGACACAATCAGAGCATACGACGATGGATTTTAACCGTATCTGTAATATGCTGTCAGAATATGGTTCCCTGGAACCATCCTCCGGCGCTACGCTCGCGTTTTTAGAGGAACATTGCGATATGATCTTATCAGCAGACGCAATACAACAGCTTGCAAGAATCTGATTCCTTGACTTGCTGTTCGCGGATATAAAGAGGGACGCCGTAAAAATTATTTACGGCGTCCCTCTTTATA
>OFGB01001876.1_pt1 | contig 11986 bp, 7 predicted proteins | sample 1521491 | NCBI WGS metagenome assembly OFGB01 (sample SAMEA3504095, study PRJEB24116) | mouse gut metagenome | biome: mouse gut; feature: mouse-associated habitat; material: faeces | place: Denmark | collected 2011
CCGCCAGCGTGCGGTTTTCGGCAGGGCCGGAAACGGAACGGCGGCGGGTATTTTTGAGTTGGTGACCCATCCCGCTCAGCCCATGAACACCTTGGGCGGCGGCATCCACCTCCGCCAGCGTGATTGTACGGTTATCACCGGAGTAATTGAACGTGATAGGGGTACACGCCCCGCCCAGAGGCGGCGTCCGCCGCGCTGGAGGCAATCCGGCCGGACAGCAAACCATCCTCGGAATAATACTCGAAGTTACGCCCGCCAAAGGGGGTGCGGTGGATGTTCATGGCGGGGGCATACCAGCCGGATACGTTCATCTCCTCCGCCATATCGGCGATACCCTCTCCGAAGGAGCGGGCCAGATCCTCGTTCCAGGTGCAGGCAATCATTACGCCCGCTGGGAAGCCCACAGAACCCACCTCCGTGAAATTGTTGTTCAGGGCGGCGGGACCGTCGCAGTCAGTGGTAGCCACCTTGCCGATACTGGCGGCCGGGGCAGTCTGGTAGCCACCCAGGGCGATCATGTTGGCCATCTCGTCGATGGTCAGGTTGTCCAGCAGGGTCTCCCAGCGGGGGTCGTCATAGTCCGCACCCCGCAGCTCCTGGACAGTCATGCCGTTTCCGGCCCCGGTGGCAGGCATCGCGGCGTTGGGATCGGTCGGAATCGCATAGTTGGAATTGTTCACAAACAAAGCCTTGTCCGCCTCGGGCATGGAGGATGGTGCGGCGGCAGAAGCGGCATCGAAATTGGCAAAACCATTGGCGCGGGACAGGTACTCAATCTCCCCCTGGGCAAAATCAAACAGGTTCGCAGGGGCAGCCAGATCGGTGGAGCGGCCGTTGGCATAACTCTCGCCGCCCTCCACAGTGTAAGTCTGGGAATCTATTACGTTGTGGGAATCCCGGTTGATGCTGATGGTATAGCCGCCAGCCTCCAGAACGTAGCCACCGTTTCCGTTCATGTCATAGGAGGCCATGTCCTCGGTCTTAAAGGATAAGGTGAGTATCTGAGATTTGCCCGGTTCCAGCAGGCCGGTTTTGTCAAAGGCGACCAAGTTGGCACTGGCCTTCTCAATGCCGCCGTTGGTATAGGGGGGATCGTAATAGACTTCCACCACGTCTTTGCCCGCCACGCTGCCGGTGTTGGTAACGGTCACGTCAAAGGAGATCGTACCGCCGCTTTCGGAGAGCGGGCCCATCTCCTGGGTAAAGGTGGTGTAGCTCAGACCGTGGCCGAAGGGATACTGGACTACGTTGTCATAGTCGATGAAGCCCTCTTTGGCGGCGGTCTCGTAATACTTATAGCCCACATAGATTCCCTCCACATAGTGGACGTAGTGGGGCCTGGTGCCTGGGACATAGGGATCGCTGTCGAGGATGGTGAATTCATTCATGTTGTCATAGATGGCCAAACCGAAGTTGTTCCAGTAGGGGGCCTGGGTAAAGTCACGGATGAAGGTATCTGCGGCCTTGCCGGAGGGGTTAACGGTTCCGTTGAGAATGCGGCCCAGGGAATTGAAGCCGTTGTTGCCTGTGCCGGGGCACCAAATCACGGATTTAATCTGGTCGTAATCGTCCACAAAGCTCAGGTCCATCGTATTGGAGCTGTTGCAGATGATCACCACATTGTCAAAGTTGGCACACACCAGCTCCACCATGTCCCTCTCGCTCTGGCTCAACTCCAGGTAGTGCCGCCCGGCGGGGAAATCCTGGTAGCTGTCGGAGTTTTCCGTGTAGGTCAGCCCGGCCATGTCCTTGGGCAAGTCTACCTGCTCCGCGCCGGGGCGGGAGAACACAACGAGGGCAGTGTCGGAGAACTCCTTGGCATTGTTGATAAGCGCATCAGGGTAAGTATCAGCGGCAGGCTCAGGAAGCGTCCAGTCCTGCTCAAACATGGCCACAGCAGGGCGGTCAGCGCGGTAATTGGTGTAGAAATCGCTCAGCTCGGTATTAGTTTTGAAGCCGGCATTTTGCAGGCCTTCCAGCAGAGTAACGATATGGTAGGCATCGTTCAGCGTACCGGAGCCGGTGCCACCATAGACAGGGTTCGTAGAGGCCCATCCGAACACGTTCACGTTAGAGTTGGCGGTCAGGGGCAGCAGCCCGTCATCGTTTTGCAACAGCACGATGCCTTCGTCGGCAATCTCCTCCACCCGCAGGACCGCAACGTCGGAGGTCTCCTGGGTCAAGGTTCCGTTGCCGGATATCAACGACAGCAGGGTGAACATGGGCCCGGTGCAGATGATGTTAGCCACTACCACAATAGCGATGAGGGCCGCAATCCAGGACTGGGTTCGGATCAAGAATTTGGTGGGTTTCGACAGCTTGAAGCAGGCAATGGCGGCGATCAGAGCAAGGGCAAGTGCGATGCCCATGGCGATCAGATAGCTTTGCAGACTTTGCAGTGTGCTTATTACGTCGCTATAGTTTAGGTCTAACATATTGGTTCCTCCCTCAAAATTTGAGCCGATTCCCTCTGATCTCGGCTCTTGATAGTATTATTCTAACGCCAACGGGGAGGATTGAGAAGTTCCACATAGTTGACGGGGTTTGAACCTTTTGGTTTTGGCAGGATGCACAAAAGCCGGGCCGCCTGGGACTGTACCCAAACGGCCCGGCTTTCTTATTGTTGATTAACTGCCCGAAACGCGTCCAACAACCGCGCCACCGCCGGAGAGGGTTCCGGCGCGTGGAGCAGGCCAAAGGGCATTTTGTGCTCCCATTCCATGGGCAGCACCTTCAGCAGAGGATGAATACCCGCCCAGGGGTCGATGGTCATCAGCACCGCGCTGCTGTTTTCACAGCGGTTAAACACCTCCAGGCTGAAAAAGTCGAAGTCCGTCACATGGATCTCCGGGTGGTTCTGCCATAAATCGTCCCGCAGGTCGTCCAGGTATTGATTCCAGCCCCGCTGGATCAGCATGAAATCCTGTCCATAGAGATCCTTGGGCATTAGCTGGATCTTCTCCGCCAGGGGATGATAAATAGACACGGCACAGCGGATAGGGGCTTGGAGCAGCTCCAGTCCCGCGCACTGGCGGGTCTCCAAAAAGTTCTGATCGAAGGCTCCGGCCACGATGTCGATGTCCCTGCCCAGATTGCGCAGGATGTCCCGGGCGTTTTGAGGTGTGTTCTCAAAGGGGATAAGCTGGAATTTCACCCCCGGGCAAAGCTCCTGGACGGTAGGCCACAGTTTGAGGATGTACTGTCCCGGCGTCATGGGCGACGTGCCGATACGCACCACATTGTCCCCAGACTGCATGGCGTTCCGGGCCCGGATCACCGCCTCGTTGCTGTCCTGAATGATTCACTTGGCGTCGCCGTACAGAGATTTTCCGGCTTCAGTGAGGGACGCCCCCTGATGAGTGCGCAGGAACAGCTTCACCCCGATCCGATCCTCCAGCAGGCCGATCTGCTTGATGACGGCGGGGGCACTGATATACAGTGCCTCGGCGGCCCGACTGAAGCTGCCCAGCTCCGCCACTTGCAGGAATATGTCCAGATGCGGGTCGTACATAAGGCGATTCCTCCTCCGCGCTTAACCGTTCAGGGTCAGAAAATTTTGCAGGATCACGGCGGTCTGGGCGCGGGTGGCACTGCCCGCCGGGTCAAATTTGTTGTCTCCTACGCCGCCAACGATCTCATTGGCCCGGGCCCAGTCCGCCGCCTGGGCAGCGTATCCGCCGATGCTGTTCTCATCGGCGAAGTCCGGGGCATCGGCCTTCGGTTCATCGGCGTAACGCCAGAGGATCGTTACCAGATCCTGCCGGGTCAACGGGTCGTTGGGGCCAAAACGGCCATCGCCATAGCCTGTGAGGATGCCTTCAGCCTGAGCCCAGCGGATTGCGTCAGTATACCATTGGCCATCGGGCACGTCAACCGCCTCCGCGCCGATCTCCGCCTTCGGTTCACCCTCCACACGCCACAGGATGGCGGCTATCATAGCCCGGCTGGTGGTCTGGCCGGGGCCAAACCGTCCGTTCCCAACGCCGTTCATCAGCGCGTTCTCGGCGGCGTATTCCGCCGCGCGGGCGTACCAGGCATCGGCGGGCACATCAGTATAATAGCCCAGCTCCGGGGCCTCCAGGGCCATCACCGCCCGGTCATGGTGGTGGACCAGCTCGGGCTCCATATCCAGCAGCATGGCCGCGCCGCCCGTCTGGGTATAGGGCTCCCACTCCGGCAGACCGTCGGCGCCGGGCACGCCATTGCGGGCAAAATTCACCCACACCTGGCTGACCTGCTTGGCAAGCGCCCGCTCCGCCTCGGTGCTGTTCTCCCCCAGGTTGTCAAAGACATAGGGAATCTCCGCGCCGTGGAAGGACATCCCGTAGGTAAATAAGTAGGAGTACACCGGCGCACCGCCCTGGGCGGCCTTGTGGGACATGATCTTCAGCAGGGGCGGACGCAGCAGGGTATCCACCTGATTGGGGGCCAGCTCCGGCTTGCCGGGGTATGCCGCCCGTACCGCCGCTGTCAGCTCGGGGGACGCGCCGCCGGACTGGCTGGGGAAGAAATTCCACTCCAGCAGGTTGCTGCCGATGAGCAGGGGAATATCTTTCCCGGCCTCGGCGAAGGAATCCGCAGTCACGGGGTCGGTAGGCAGATATTCCCCGTCCACCACAGGGCCCCACTCCATCTGATAGTCCGCCGTGCCGGGATAGGAAAACAGCTCCAGCAAATGGGACGGCGCGGCGGCGATCTGCTCCTCACTGCACTGCTTGACGATCTCCCGCGCGATATGGCGGTGGTCCGAAAAGGCATAGGCGGCCATCTCGCCATAAAAAGACGGCGACAGCCCCTCCACATGGCCCTCCGCCTGATCCAGCAGGAAGGCCACCTTCTCAGGATCGTTGATGTCAATAGCCTTCCGGCAGGCCGCGCGGTAGCTTTCCTCTGAAATCTCCGCGGTATCCGCCATCAGCAGCAGGGTCATCTTCCGGCCCACCGCGCCGGGGCGGCCCGCCGCTTCCACCAGCAGATCAGCCGCGTGTTCAGCCAGTGCTTTCGGGTAAAGCGCCTTAAACGCGCCCAACTCCCCGTCCCGAATCGCCAGGACGGTTTTGTCATAGCCACTAATGCGCAGCGGTCTTTGCCCCACCGTGTCCATGTAGGCGGTGACGCTCCCGGCCATGCGGCGCAGGAGCTGCTCCGTCTGGCCCATAGCCTCCTCCTGCCGCTCCCGCTGTTCCACCAGTGCCGCGATAATCACCTTTTCCTCCTGCTGGCTCAGGTGAACCACCCTGCCGCCCGTGTCCTCCTCCACGCCGCCGATCTTCATGTACCGGGCATGGGTTGCGTGATCGCCGTGGACGGCCTTGGTGATGGCGGAGGCGGTGAGGAACATCCTGTCCAGGTCGTTGCCGTTCTCGCCCAGGGTCTTGCCGGTAATGAAGCTATCGGTGAAGCCCTTGCCCTGCTTCTCATCGTACCACTTCAGGTACACGTCCACATAGACGCCCTCGCTGGCCCCATAGTCCACGGTACAGAACAGGTCGGCGTCCCTGGGGATCTCCCGGCCATTCTGCCACTCGTCGCGCAGCAGAAAATACTCGTCCGGCAGATAGCCCATGCCCTCCAGCCGGTGCTTCAGTTCCTCGAATACCTCCTGGGCGATGCGCTGGCCCGCGTACTCCAGCTTCCGGGGATCGTCCTCCGAGGGCTTCCAGCGGTCAAATTCAATGATTTCCATAGTGGGGCACCTCGAACAGGGAGCAGGCGATGGGGGTATAGCCCTTGTCCTTGATGGACTGGCAGTCCTTCAGGAACTGGTCCCAGGTGTAGTCCGGGCCGGGGACGGCCACGCCGCAGTCCTCCAGCACCTTGGTGTTGACGAACATATTCTCCCAGAAGCCGGAGGAGGGGACGGCGTAGCTCTTGCCGTCAGAGGCCACGGCCAGCATGGAGTCCCGCATATTGGAGCCGTAGTCGGGGTACTCCGCCCGGATGGCGGCGATGTCCACCACCTTGCCCGCCTTTACGATGGGCTCGGCGTCGGCGTTGGTGAAGAAGAACAGCACGTCAGGCTCGGTGCCTGTCTCGAAGTCGGTGAGCACCTTGGCCTTCCACTCCTCGTTGGAGGAGGCGGAGGCGTCCAGGATCTTGTTGCCGGTGGCCTCCTCGTAGGCCTTCACCGCGTTCTCGTAGTTCTTCCGGTTGCCGTTGTCGCCGCCGTAGGAGGTGACCACGTTCAGCTCCACCGGGGCGGCGGGCTTCCGGGTTTCCTGGGTGCCGGGGCCGGGGTCCTTGGTGGGGCCGGGGTTTCCGGTGGGCTTTCCGCCGCAGCCGGCCAGCAGGCTCAGCAGCAGGACAGCGGACAGCAGCAGGGCAAGAAGCTTGTTCCTTTTCATAGTAAAACCTCCATAATCATTTGCGTGTCCCACGCTTTTTTTGTGCAATATCATCATACCGCAAAAGGGGCGCGGGGCGAATAGCCCGGATTGCCATTTCTTGTACGTCCTTGGGAGGAACCGGACATACCCAGGCAGGCCGGACAACAAAAGACAAAAAACGGCAAATTTAACCTAACCCGCCCTCCTCCGGCGGAAGGGCCACGGTGAGCCGGGCCGTCACCAGCCCCCCTCCCCGGGGAAGATGGACAGGCCGCAGCTCGGGCCGTAGAGGATGCGCAGACGCTGGTTCACGTTGGCGATGCCGATATTGCCCGAGGGCTCCCCCGCCACGTCGTAGTCCGGGGAGAGCAGGCGGGCGATGTGGGCCTCGTCCGACCGGGACAGGCCGCCGTTGTTGTCGATCTCCAGGATGAGGAAGCCCTCCCTCCGGCAGCCCCGCAGGGCCACCCGGCCCTGCCCGCCGGGGCCCGCGCCGTGCTCCACCGCGTTTTCAATGACGGGCTGGAGGATGAGCCGGGGCACCATGCAGTCCATCAGCTCGTCCGGCAGGTCGATATCTACGGTGAGCCGCCCGCCAAACCGCTGGGAGACGATGTAGAGATAGGCGTTCATGTAGGTCATCTCCTCGGCCAGGGGCACCTCCGGGCGGCCCTTCCGGTCCAGGGCCGCGTCCAGCACGGTGGACAGGGCCTCGATCATCTTGGACGCCTGGATGTCGCCGCTCATACGGGCCTGCCAGTTAATCGTCTCCAGGGTGTTGTTGAGGAAGTGGGGGTTGATGTGGGCCTGGAGGGCCTTGATCTGGGCGTCCCGCCGGGCCAGCTCCTCCTGGTAGAGCTGGTGGAACTGGTTCTGGAGCCGGGAGGACATCTGGTTGAAGGAGTCGGTGAGGTACTCAAATTCCCGGCTGCCCGCCTGGCAGTCGATCTGCCGTCCCCACTGGCCCCGCTGTATGTCCGCCGCGCCGTCCATGAGGGCGGCGATGGGCCGGGAGATCTTCCTCCGGAACAGCCGGAAGGTGAACCCCAGCAGCAGCAGAAGGGACAGGGCCATGGCCCCCAGCACGTAGGGATAGGCCCGGAAGCCCGCCAGCAGCGTCTCCTGATCCACCGCCGCCCGGCCCCGGAGGGTGAAGTCCCGGGCGTGGACGGCGCAGTCCAGGCCGTCCGCCCCGGCGGGGGCCTCCCCCTTCACGGGGAGGGGCCCGGCGTCCCCCAGCCCCACCGACACCCACGAGGCCCAGCCCAGCAGGGACAGGTCCTCGAAATAATAATAAAGGTCATCTGTCCCCGCAGGGAGCGTCTGCCTTTCGGGTTGGCCATGAAAAGCCCTCCTCTCTCTCCGTCCAGTATACCATGTTCTGGAAGGGATTGCCAGAACAAAAGGGGACCGCCACGCACCAGGCGGTCCCCTTTTCCGTCATTCCAAATTCCGGCTGTCCAGGCCCAGGAACCGCTCCATCCGGGCGGCCATCTCCCCGGCCCGCTCCGCCGTGTCCATCTCGCAGAACACCCGCAGCAGCGGCTCCGTGCCCGAGAACCGGGCCAGCACCCAGCCCCCGCCCTGGAAGCAGACCTTGCAGCCGTCGGCATAGCTCACCCGCTGGAGCTCCAGGCCGAAGTCGGGCAGCTGGCGGTCCTCCATCAGCAGCTTGTTGATCCGGGCCTTCTCCTCCTGGGAGAAGCGGAAGCCCCGCTCCGCCATCTCGTAGGAGCCGTACCGGGCGGCGATATCGGCGTACAGCTCGGACAGCCTCCGGCCCGTCACCGCCATCATCTCCACCAGCAGGGCGGCGGCGTAAATGCCGTCCTTGCCCTGGATGTGGCCCCGGACCGTAAGCCCGCCGGAGCTCTCCCCGCCAATGACGGCCCCCGTCTCCAGCATCTTGCCGGACACGTGCTTGAAGCCCACGGGCACCTCGTAGCAGGTCTCGCCGAACTCAGCGGCGATGGCGTCCAGCAGGTGGGTGGTGGCGATGTTGCGCACCGCCGCCCCGTGCCAGCCCTTGTGCCGCAGGAGGTAGTCGTACAGCAGCACCAGGATCTTGTTGGGGTGGAGGAACTCCCCCCGGTCGTCGATGACGCCCAGGCGGTCGGCGTCCCCGTCGGTGGCGATGCCGATGTCGCAGCCGTTTTCCAGCACGAAGGACTGCAAACCGATGAGGGTCTTGCTGTTGGGGGCGGGGAGGCGGCCCCCGAACAGGGCGTCCCGCCGCTCATGGATCACGTCCACGTCGCACCGGGCGGTGATCAGGATGGTTTGCAGGGCGGTTTTGGACACGCCGAACATGGGGTCCAGCACCACCCGCAGCCCCCGGGAGCGGATGGCGTCCATGTTCACCGAGCGGATGATGGAGTCGATATAGGGGTTCATGGGGTCGATGATCTCGATCTGCCCCCGGCGCAGGCCGTCCTCGTAGGGCACCGCCGGGATGTCCCCCTCGGGCAGGGCGGCGATGTAGTCCTCGATGCTCCCGGTCACCGTCTCGTCCGCGTCCCGGCCCCCCTGGGTGAACACCTTCACCCCGTTGTAGAGGGCGGGGTTGTGGCTGGCGGTCACCGCCATGCCGTAGGACAGCTCGTAGTATTTCACGGCGAACATGATCAGGGGGGTGGGGGCCTCCCGCTCCACCACCAGGCAGCGCACCCCCGCCCCGGCCATCACCTCCGCGGCCCAGTGGGCCGCCTCCCGGGACAGGAAGCGGCGGTCGTAGCCGATGAGGAAGCCCCGGCGGGCCGCCCCCTCGTCCTCCATTTTCCGGGCCAGGGCAAGGGCCAGCCGCTGGACGTTGGCCTTGGTGAAGCCGTCCCCGATGATGGCCCGCCAGCCTCCGGTGCCGAATGTGATACTCATGCGTTTTCTCTCCTTCCCATGGTGACAACCACCTCATGGACGCTCCCCGGAGCCTGGGCCGGAATCAGGCCGTCCACGGCCTGCCCATCGCAGGCGACGGAGGCCACGCCCTTCTCCAGCCCCTCCGGGTTTCTGACGGTGATCCGGTATTCCGCCCCCCGCCAGACCCGGGTGACGCGGAACTCCCTCCAGTCCGCCGGGACGCAGGGGTCGATGAGCAGGCCGCCGAACTGGGGCCGCACGCCCAGGAGATACCGGGTGGCGGCGAAGTAGCTCCAGCCGCCGGAGCCGGTCATGAAGGGGTGCCGCGCCCGGCCGAAGGCGGAGTGGTCGGGACCCATGATAAACTGGCAGTAGGAGTATGGCTCGCTCTGCCGGATCTCTATTTTATCATTTTGGGCGGCGGGACACAAGGCCCTGTAAAATTTCATGGCCCGATCCCCCCGGCCCAGCAGGGCCTCGGCGCACCACGCCCAGGGGTTGGAGTGGGAGAAGATGGAGCCGTTCTCCTTGACGCCGGGATACACCCGGGTGATGAAGCCGACGGCGTCGTCGGGCTTGGTGTAGGACGGGGCGTTGAGCCGCAGGCCGAAGCCGGTGTACAGGTACCGGTCCACCGCGTCCATGGCCTTCACCGCCCGCTCCCCCGCGGCCGCGCCGGACAGCACCGCCCACACATTGCTCTCCAAATGCACCCGGCCCTCGGCGTCGGCGCGGGTGCCGATTTTACGCCCGTCGGCGGTGATGCCCCGCAGGTACCAGTCCCCGTCCCACAGCTCCCGCTGGCAGGCGGCGATGACGGACTGGCGCAGGGCCTCGTAATGGGCCACGTCCTCCTCCCGGCCCAGGGCCCGGGCGGCGTCCACAAAATGGCCCAAGGCCCACACGTGGAGGAAGGACACCATCGCGCTCTCCCCGCCGCCCAGGTTGAGGCAGTCGTTCCAGTCCGCCCGGAGGCCCTTGCAGATGCCGTGCCGCCCCACCTGGGCGGCGGAGAAGTCCAGAATCCGCTTCAGGTGCTCGTAAACCGTCCGCTCCCCGCCGTCGGCGCAGCGCACCGTCTCGTCAAAGAGGGACAGCTCCCCCGTCTCCCGGACGTACTCCGCCACCGCCGCCACCAGCCACAACGCGTCGTCGGCGCAGGCGTCGTCCAGGCCGTGGACGATGGACGCCTTGTCCGGGGCGGGAATGACGGTGGGGGACTTGAAGGCGGGCTTCCCGGGCTGGGGGCCAAACCAGGCCGGGTCGAACAGGTGAAGCCCATAGCCCATGGAGGTCAGCCCCTGGAGGAGCTGGACAATCCGCTTTTTGCAGCCCTCCGGGTTGGAGTGGGGGATGGTCATGGCGTCCTGGGCGGTGTCCCGGTAGCCCAGCCCGGTGCGCCCCCCCACCTCGATGAAGGAGGCGAACCGGGAGAATATCACATTGATCTCGCTCTGGTACAGGTTCCAGGTGTTCAGCATCACGTCCAGGTCCGGGTCGGGGGTGGACGCCTGGAGCTTGGACAGCTTTCCGTCCCAGTACCGGGCCAGATCCGCCAGGGCCCCGTCCACGGCGGCGGGGTCCCGGTATTTCTCCCGGAGGCGCGCCCCCTCCTCCGCGCCGCCCTCCCCCAGCATCCAGGTGAGGCGGGCGGCTTCGCCGGGGGCCAGGGTGAGCTTTTTTTGCAGGACGGCGCAGTGGCTGCCCCCCTTCTCAAAGGAGGAGAAGCATTCGCCCCGCTCCACCGCCAGGGGGTTGGCCTCCGTGCGGTAGGGGCCCAGGAAGCTGTCCCGGAGGCAGTCGAAGCCGTCCGGCTCAAAGGAGGCGGCCATGAACTGGCGGGCGTGCTCATAGAACAGCTCGTAGTCGATGATGCCGTCGGCGCAGCTGCTCCCGGCGCAGTAGAGGGACATCTGGAAGTTCTGGTTGTCGATGGGGATCTGGTGGTAGGAGAACTCGGCGTAGGAGTACACACTCAGCGAATGGGGACGGCCCGAGGTGTTTTCCAGGGCCAGATCCCACAGCTCCACGTTCTCCCCCCGGGGGATAGCCCCCGGCGGTGTGGTTGACCACGGCGCAAAGCTCCTCCACCCCCAGGTAGTTGGTCCAGGACACGGGCACGTCCACCCGGTCGATGACATATTCCCGCCGCTTCACGTCAAAATATCCATACTTCATGGCGCACGCCTCCCATCTTAGAACCTGTATTCAGAAGCTGTACCAATAGCCTCAGCACCCAGCTTAACGGCCAGAATTGCCGCTGGCCGCGTTGAAAAATCTTGAAATACACAAAGTATTCCCGCGATTTTTCGCCTTGCCACCGGCAATTCTGACTCGCGAATCTGAATACTTCGGCTATTGGTACAGCTTCTCACAACCTCAAACGCCGTCTGGGCGGGTCTTTTTCCGCCATACCGCGCTACGTTTTCTTGAAATGCACCAAGCATTCCTGCGAAAACGCGCCTTGTCTGGCGAAAAAATCCCTCGCCCCGACGGTATCTTCGGCTATGAATACAGGTTCTGATTGTGATCATTTTACAGCAGAAGGGGGGCGGAGATCCATTGCGGATTCTGCGTTCTTTTGCCGCTGATTGTCCGGCGGCGGAGGAGGACAGGAAACCCCCCGCCCGGACAGCGTCCGGACGGGGGGTTGAATGCGGGTTCAGCCTCGGCTTACCGCTGGATGCGCCCGGAGCCGTCGCCCCCGGCCAGCTTCTCCACCTCGGCCACGGTGACCATGTTGTAGTCCCCCTCGATGGAGTGCTTCAGGGCGGAGGCCGCCACGGCGAACTCCACCGCCGCCT
>OFGB01001881.1_pt1 | contig 11974 bp, 10 predicted proteins | sample 1521491 | NCBI WGS metagenome assembly OFGB01 (sample SAMEA3504095, study PRJEB24116) | mouse gut metagenome | biome: mouse gut; feature: mouse-associated habitat; material: faeces | place: Denmark | collected 2011
GCCAGACAAGGCAAATTTTCGCAGGCATCCTGACGGATGGCAAGAAAATTTAACGATGTATGGCAGAAAAAGGCCCGCTGTTTGGGCGTAATGGTGCGTGGGACTGTTTCTGACAATGCTCCCATGCTTGGTGGCGATGCGGGCTATCGAGGAAAGCTGAAGCGCAGTCAACATCATGTCCACAGTAATCAGCGTGGCGCTGGTGATGATGATGCTGGGGATGATGATGCTGGGGATGACCGCCCTTAAGGACTGCGCTTTCTCCATCGACAAAATCTTTTCCCGGTGGCGCAGATTGTCATCCGTCATCGCAAGGATGGCCTCATCGTCCGTCATGCTGCGGACAGCTTCTTTCCATTCTCATGAAGCTTGATCTGGGCCGCTGGCACGGCGGTGTGCTTCCCTACCGGGGCAACGCCACCTTTGTCGTTGTGCATGCCCCGGTAGGTCCCAGCGGTTCATTCCGTTCGTTCATAAAAATACAATTTATATCTATACGGTAGGTATAATTATGAATCAAAATTGAATACACATGCGTTTTTGAAAATGGACCTCTTGACATAAAGAGGAAAAGAACACGGAGGCTCTGTCATATGCGGGCAAACGTGCTCCAAGGTGAGCACGATTCTTCCCCGGCACAGGCATTTACCACAAACAGAGAGGAGGTTTTGTTGAAAAATGCTGAATTTATAGAAGAATTCACGACTTTTTTGAGAAGATAGACAGGACGGGCTGGGGGAGAGGGCAAAGCTGCCCGGCGTTGGATGGGGAGTGAGCGGGGCGTCCGCCTGGCTAGCCGACGACAGTCGGAGGTGTGAACGGCGGCCTATGGCAGCGGTGTGTCCCACTGGAGGAATATAACGTATGGAGGATGGGCATGTTGACAACAAAGCCGACGGCGTTGATACAATTTTTTATCGGCCCTGCCGGGGGCAGACAGGATCTTGCCCCCAATAGATCGATTTTTCGAATTTTTTCACATAATGCAGACGGGATGGGTTTTCCTGTAAAATACAATTGTGTTCTTTCGGCGTTATCTGCGCGGCGAACCATTGACAGATGGGGATGGAACGTATACAGTATTGTATACAATCCTCTCCCGCATTGTCGCAGAACAGGAGGTTGCTTTGAAAATCAGTGAAGAGATTGCCCAGACTCTGCGCGACGAGATCATCGCAGGAGTTTATAAGCCCAGGGAGAGGCTGATCGAGGAGGAGCTGTCCGAAAAATTCTTTGTCAGCCGGACGCCAATCCGGGAGGCCCTCAAGCAGCTGGAGTCAGCTGGTCTTGTCCAAATAGAGCCCTATAAGGGGGCGTTCATCTCGGACATTGATTTGGAGGAGATCCGCAACATCTACGATCTCCGGTGTGTGCTGGAGTCCTTTGTGGTGGGCCTTGCGGTTGAGCATATCACGGCGGACATCATCAGTCAGCTCCGCAGTTGTGTAATGCGGATGGAGAACTGCGTTGAGGTGGGCGACGCAGTGGGCTTTGCCGCCGAGGACGACAAGTTCCACTCCCTCATCTTCATGCGCTGTCCCAATAAGGTGGCGGTCCGCTACGTGAAGCAGCTGCTGGATCTCACAGCCTCCTTCCGCCGCCTGTCCTGGCGCACCGTCACCAGCATGAGGCATTCCATGAAGGGACATCAGAAGATCTTTGACGCTATCGCGGCGGGGGACGCGGAGGCCGCCTCCATGTACGCGGCCAGGCACATCCGGCTGTATCTGAAGGAGAACCTGACCGATCTGCCGCAAATCCTGTGAGCTCAGAAAGGAGAGACTGAAAGGTGAAATTTGGTAAGTACGTCCTGCGGAGGCTCCTGCAGATGGTGCCGGTTATTCTGACCATCATCTGCCTCTGCTTTCTCATCATCCACCTGGCGCCCGGTGATCCGGCCACGATTATGGCCGGAGAAACAGCCACGGACGAGTACATCGCGGAGCTGAGGGCCCAGTTCGGGCTGGACCTGCCCCTGTGGCAGCAGCTGCTGATCTACGTCAAGAACACCCTCCAGGGAAATCTGGGCAACTCCTTCCTGCTTAAGCTCCCGGTGAGCGAGCTCCTGGCGGAGAAGATGAAGGTCACGCTGGTGCTGGTGCTGCTCAGCGAGATAATCGCCATCGTCCTCGGCACCCTGCTGGGGATGACGGCGGCAAAGCACGAAAACCGCATTCAGGATCACATCATCTCCAACCTCTCCATGGTGCTCTACTGCATGCCCGCGTTCTGGCTCGGTATGATGCTGATGCTGCTCTTTGCCATCAATCTGAAGTGGTTCCCCACCTCCGGCATGCAGAGCTTCAATACGCCCCTCAGCCCCATGATGGACATGCTCCACCATATGTTCCTCCCCTGCCTGACCCTCTCCCTGATTCGGATCCCCACGTATCTGAAGCTGGCCCGGTCCTCCGTTGTGGAGGTGGCCCAGGAGGACTTCATCAACACCGCTAGGGCCATCGGCTACTCCGAGCGGGTTGTCTACCGCAAGCACGCGCTGCGAAACGCCCTGCTACCGACAGTAACCCAGGCCGGGATGAGCCTGAGCACCCTGTTCAACGGCGCGCTGCTGACGGAGACGGTGTTCTCCTGGCCCGGCATGGGGCGCATGGTCTACGATGCCATCGCCGGGCGGGACTACCCGGTGATCATGGGTGGGTTCCTGGTGTCCGCGATCATGGTTGTTGTGGGAGGCTTCATCACAGATATCATCTATATGTATCTTGATCCGAGGGTGGTGGCAGAATAATGAAAAAGCTGAAGTCATTCTTAACCAATCCGCAGACGGTGACAGGGCTGGTGATCCTGGTGATCATGCTGGGGCTGGCCGCGCTGGCCCCGGTTATCTGTCCGGGCAACCCTCTGTTCTCTGTGGGAAAGCCCCTCCAGGCGCCGGGCGGAGACTTTATTATGGGCACGGACTACCTGGGCCGGGACGTCTGGGCGATGCTGGTGTGGGGCAGCAGGATCTCCATCATCTTCGCCTTCGGCGCGTCGCTGCTGTCGCTGATTGTCGGTATTGTGCTGGGGGCGCTGTCCGGGTATATCGGCGGCTGGTTTGACGATTTGATGTGCCGTATCTTTGAGCTGTTCTACATTATCCCCAGAACGTTTCTGGTCATTCTAATGGTGGCCTTCTTCGGGTCCTCCGTGGGCTTAATGGTCATTATCATCGGCATCACCATCTGGCCTTCCAACGCCAAGATCATGCGCGCCCAGGTGCTGACCCTCAAGAGCAGGGGCTATGTCCAGGCGGGCAATGTGGCGGGCGGAACCAAGCTGGGCATCCTCTTCAAGCACATCGTGCCCAACGGCATGGGCCCTGTTCTCTCCAACTCCATTCTCCAGATGGCCCAGGCCGTGCTGACGGAGGCATCCCTGTCCTTCCTGGGGCTGGGGGATCCCAACCGGGCCTCCTGGGGCCTGATCCTTAACGCGGGACAGAAGCACATCAACTCCGCGCCCTGGCTGGTCATCTACCCCGGCATCGCCCTGGCGCTGCTGCTGCTGGCCTTCAACCTGATTGGAACGGCCCTGCACAAGACGCTGAACGTGAAGCAGGCCGCAATGGAATAGAGAGGGGGACGCGCTATGTTGCTTGAAGTAAAAAATCTGTCCGTCGATTTTAAGGTGGGCAAGCAGACCCTGCGGGCTGTGAACAACGTCAGCTTCTCCCTGGGCGAGCGGGACAGCCTGGGCCTGGTGGGGGAGTCCGGCTGCGGAAAATCCACCACGGCCTTCGCGTTGATGCGCCTGCTGGCCAGCAACGGGGCCATTTCCGAGGGGCAGATCCTGCTCAACGGCGTGGATCTGGTGGCCGCCTCCTACGATGAGATCCGCAAGGTCCGCTGGAAGGATATCTCCATCATTTTCCAGAACGCGATGACCGCCCTCAATCCCGTTCAGAAGATCGGCGATCAGATCATCAACGCCCTGCGGGAGCACGAGGATGTGAGCAAAAAGGAGGCCATCGAGCGGGCAGAGTACCTGTTTGAGCGGGTGGGCATCGCCAAATCCCGGCTGATGCAGTATCCCCATGAGTTCTCAGGCGGCATGAAGCAGCGGGCGGTGATTGCGCTGGCCCTGATTTGCAGCCCGAAGATCCTCATTGCCGACGAGCCAACCACCGCCCTGGATGTGGTGGCCCAGCGCCAGGTCATCGAGCTGCTGGCGGGGCTCCAGGATGAGTTCAATATCAGCATTGTCATGATCTCCCACGACATCTCCGCCGTGGCGGAGGCCTGCCGCAACATCGCCGTGATGTACGGCGGGGAGATCATGGAGCAGGGCCGGTCCAAGGATGTCCTGATCCAGAACAACCACCCCTACACCCATGCCCTGGTAGGATCCTTTCCATCCCTCCACAAGCCCCTCTCCACGCTGGCCCAGATCCCAGGCGGCGCACCGAATCTGGCGGACATGCCGGCCGGCTGTCCCTTTTCGCCCCGATGCTCCTACGCCGCGGAGCTGTGCGGAAGAGAGAAGCCGGAATCCCGGCGGGTGCGGCTGGATAAGCTGTGCAAATGCCACTACGCGGAGGAACTGGATTTCAACAAGAAGGGAGGTTAGCGCATGAGTAACATGACATTGGATAACCTTTCCAAGGAGTACGTTCTCAAGGCTGGATTTTTCACCCAGCTGTCCGGAAGAGCCGGCGTGGTCAGCGCTGTCGACCAGGTGAGCTTCGAGATGGAGGAGGGGGAGATCATCGGTCTGGTGGGGGAGTCCGGCTGCGGAAAGACTACCCTAGGCAAGATGCTGCTGAAGATCGAGGATATTACCTCCGGCAGCGCCTGCATTGACGGACTGGACATCTCCTCCGTCCGGGGGAGAAAACAGACAGTGGAATTCCGCAAGAAGGTGCAGATGATCTTCCAGGATCCCTACGACTCCCTGGACCCGAAGATGACCATCCGGGAGATTGTGGCGGAGCCCCTCAAGGCGCTTAAGCTCTGCCGCTCCGGCGCGGAGCTCCAGGAGCGGGTGAGCAGGGCCTTGAGCCTGGTGGAGCTGACACCCGTGGAGCTCTATCAGGACCGCTACCCCCACCAGCTCTCCGGCGGCCAGCGCCAGCGGGTAGCCATCGCCAGGGCACTGGTGGTGGAGCCGGAGTTCATCATCGCCGACGAGCCGGTATCGATGCTGGACGTCTCCCTCCGGGCGGGAATTCTGAACCTGCTTCAGCGGATGAACCGAGAGAGGGGGATCGGTGTTCTCCTGATTACCCACGATCTGGCTACGGCCAGATTCCTGTGCAACCGCATCATCGTGATGTACCTGGGGAAGTTTGTGGAGATCACCGATCCGACCTCCCTGGTGGAGGACGCCCTCCACCCATATACCCAGCTTCTAATCTCCTCGGCACCGGACCTGTTTACGGATATCAGCAATCGGATCAAGGTGGAGGGGGAGGCGGCCAGCGCTGTCGCGCCGCCCAAGGGCTGCCGGTTTTCCCCGCGGTGCCCCTACGCGAAGGACATCTGCCGGGACAAGATCCCGGAGCTGACGGAGTATGAGCCCCGCCATTTCATCGCCTGTCACAAGGTTTCTAAAGATTTCTCAAATCTTTAAAATATGGAGTAAACGAATACGAGGAGGAGCAATTCCAAATGAAATCGATTACACTCACCAAAGCTCAGGAGGAGCGGGCCCAGGAGCTGCACCACAAGTATCTCTTTATCGACTGCCTGTGCGGAAATCTGGTCAATCCCGAGCCCCCTGAGCGGGACGGCGTCCCCTATCTGGAGAGAGTGCTCCAGTCCGGCGCCAACGTGCAGAGCATCACCCTCTCGTCCCCCCAGGCCAGCTTTGAGGGTGTGCTGAAGGATATGTACGGGTACTACAACCTCTTCAAGTACCACCCGGACAAGGTCATGCAGATCAAGACCGTGGAGGATATCGAGACCGCCAGGCGGACCGGGAAGATCGGCGTGATCTTCAGCCTCCAGAACTCCACCGCCATGGGCCAGGATTTCTATAAGTGGTCCATCATGGCCGAGCTGGGCCTCAAGATCTGCCAGCTGACCTACATGGAGCCCAACCTGTACGGAAGCGGCTGCCTGGACAAGGCCAACGGCGGGCTCACCTACTGGGGCGAGCAGGCGGTGCGGGAGATGAACCGGCAGGGCATTGTGGTGGATCTGTCCCATGTGGGTGAGCGCACCAGCCTGGAGGCCATTGACTACAGCGCCAACCCCTGCATCTTCAGCCACTCCAACTCTCTGACAGTCTGCTCCTCCTCCAGCCGGAATTTGACGGACGAGATGATCAAAAACTGCGCGGCCAAGGGCGGCGTCGTCTGCCTGAACGCCCACGGCTTTGTCTGCCACAAGGAGGTGGGCGTCCAGGGTACCTTGGAGGACTACATGGCCCACTTTGAGTACTTGGGCAAGCTGGTAGGTCCCGAGCATATGGGAATTGGAACGGACATTTATGAGTACTATACCAAGCAGTACTGGGAGTGCAAGACCAAGCTGCTCTACAACAGCCCCTGGATGTTCGAGACGGTATTCAACCGGGACGTCCAGCGGGTGGACCAGTACATCAACATTACCAGAGGCCTCGTTGCGCTGGGGTTCTCTGATGATGATATCCAGAAGATCCTTGGCGGGAGCCTGATGCGCGTTTTCAAGGAGGTCTGGAAGTAAAAACCTGTATTCACAACCGTTGAATGTGTCTTGGCGGGTCTTTTGCCGCCACTCTTCGTTAAATTTTCTTGCCATCTGTCAGATTCTGCAACGGGTGCATTGAGCGCCCGTGCAGAATAATCGTGCATGACCCCTCGATGGGGGCATTGCACGATATGGATGCCGGCGAAAATTCGCCTTGATCGGCGGCAAAATCCTCCACCAATCCCAAGTCCCCGGCTTATGAATACAGGCTCTAAGCTGACCGTAAAACCCGAATATCGAACGAAAAGGAGAATCGCAATGAAAAAGGTACTGGCATTGTTACTGGCGCTCATAATGACAGTCGCCCTGGCGGCCTGCGGCGGTACGCCGAGCGACAGCGGCAACACCCCCCCGGCGAACTCCACCACCCCCGCGCCCTCCACTCCGGACACCCCCGCCGTGACCGACGGCCACTACTACGGCGGAACGCTGGTAGTCGCCACCAAGCTTGAGCCCACCTTCTATCAGACGAACTACCAGTGGGACGGCGGCGTGGTCTATATCAGCCACAACATCCTCTCTAAGCTCTGCGCCTGGGACGAGGACACCAAGACCATCTATCCGGATCTGGCCGAGTCCTGGGACATCGCTGACGATCTGATGACCTACACCTTCCACCTGCGGGAGGGCGTCAAGTGGCACGACGGAGAGCCCTTCACCGCCAAGGATGTTAAGTGGACCTTTGACAGCATCCTGGAGTACGGCGATCAGGCATACACCTACAGCTATGTAAAGATGCTTGACTCCGTGGAGGCCCCGGACGACTACACGGTGGTCTTCCGCATGGCCTACCCCTGCGGCACCTTTGTGGAGAGCGTTGGCGACTATCAGGGCCCCGACATCCTGCCCGCCCACATCTACGAGGGGACGGATCCCTTCACCAACCCCGCCAACCAGACCCCTGTCGGCACCGGCCCGTTCAAGTTTGTTGAGGCCAAGCTGGGCAGCTACTGCAAGCTGGAGGCCAACCAGGACTACTACGGCGACGGCCCCTACCTGGACAGTGTGATCTATAATTTCATTCCCGATGAGACCACTGCCATGACCTCCATGGAGGCCGGTGAGGCCGGCTGGATGACGGCAACGCCCTCCTTCGCGGAGGCCGACCGTCTGGCCACGGTGGACGGCATCACTGTGGAGAGCCAGAGCACCAACATCGTCCAGTGGACCCAGTTTAACATGAGTGAGGAGGCGGCCCGCCCCTATATCAGCGACGTGCGGGTGCGCGAGGCCATCTGCTGGGCCATTGACAACCAGAGCATCGCAGATATTCTCTACCTGGGCTACGTGGATCCCAGCGACAACTGGTACACCTCCAAGGTGGAGTGGGCGGTCAACAGGGACGTGGCGTACCCCGGCTATGACGTGGACAAGGCCAACCAGATTCTGGACGACGCCGGCTATCCCCGCGGCGCAGACGGCTACCGCTTCCAGCTGACCTACCGCTGCTTCTCCACCTCCATCTTCGGCACCACCGATATCCCCACCCTGGTGGCCCAGAACCTGGACGCCGTGGGCATCAAGCTGAATGTCGAGAAGTACGAGTGGGCCGTCCGTACAGAGTATCTGGACGAGAATCTGGAGTGGGACATGTGCTCCGCCGGCGGCTCCCGGGGCCCCGACCCCAGCTCCTTCGCCAATACCTGGGGCACCTCCACCTCCAACAAGAGCAGGTACTACAACGACGAGGTCATGCGCCTGTTTGACGAGGGTACGAAGTATGCCACCCAGGAGGAGCGGGCCCCCTTCTACAAGGAGATTCAGGAGCACTTCGCCAAGGATATCCCCAGTTACAACTACGTGGAGTACGCCTACGCCCGGCCCCACGGCGCAGAGTATATCAACTTCTTCTGGGCGCCTGACTGCGGCAACGCCGCGGATCACATGCTCAATACAGTTGAGTGGACCGGCGGCGAGCTGCGGTAAGATAAACAAGAAACGGACAGTCGAAGCCGCGGGAGGCACTCCTCCCGCGGCGTTCGGCAAAAAGGAGATTGCTGATGGAGACTTACATCCGCTTTGGCCTTGTCGACGTGATCGGCAAGCGCTATGTTGACGACTGCTTCATGACCGTGGAGAACGGGATCATCCAGGCGGTGGGCCCGATGGCGTCCCTGCCCCGGGAGGCTGCGGAGGGAGCCGTCGATCTGGCGGGCAAGACGGTGATGCCCGGCATGTTCAACTGCCACATCCACGCCCTGTCGACTCCTGTCGCGGCCCCGGAGTCCTTGAACTGGGAGACCTCCGGCATGTTCGCCCTGCGGGGGCTGCGGCATTTGCAGCAGCACCTGCAGTCCGGCGTGACCTTTGTCCGGGACATGAACGGACGGAAGCTGGCGGAGGTGGATCTGAAAAGCGCGCTCAAGCAGGGCCTCTTTGCGGGGCCGAACTACTTCATCGCCCGCAAGTGCCTGTGCATGACTGGCGGACACGGCTGCAATACCGGCCGGGAGTGCGACGGCGCGATCGACTGCCGGAAGGCGGCCAGGGAGCAGATCAAGGGCGGCGCCGACTTCGTGAAGATCATGGCCACCGGCGGCGTCAACTCCGACACCCGTCCGGAATTCTCCCAGCTGGATCTGGAAGAGATGACCGCCGCCATCGCGGAGGCCCACCGGGCCGGGAAGAAGACCGCTACCCACGCCCACGGCAAGGCCGGTATCAAGACGGCGGTGCTGGCCGGCATCGACAGCGTGGAGCATGGCAGCTACATCGACGACGAGTGCATTGATCTGATGCTGGAGCGGGGCACGGCCCTCTGTCCCACCCTGGCCACCCACTACTTTACCTGCAAGTTCGGCGTGGAGGCGGGGATCGCCCCCTGGAAGGTGGAGAAGGGCAAGCGGGCCGCCGAGGCCCAGCACATCGGCCTGGAGAAGGCGTGGAAGGCGGGGGTGCCCGTCACCATCGGGACCGACGCCGGCACGCCCTACAACCCCCACTGGGGAACATTTATGGAGTTTGTGCTGTTTGTGGAGGACATGGGCTTTGACCCCATGGATACCCTGGCGGCCGGCACCATTCAGTCCGCAAAGGTCTGCGGCGTGGAGGAGTGGACCGGCAGCATCACGCCGGGCAAGCACGCGGACTTTATCGTGTTGGGGGAGAACCCTGTCAAGAATGTCCGCACCCTGGGACAGGTGGAGCGGGTCTACAAGGACGGCGCGCCGGTCTCCCTGCCCCCCATCGATCAGAGCAGCACTCTCTGACGCAGTTCACAACAGACAAAAACGGGGGAAAGCGAGGTGAACGTCGAGAGAGCCCCCTCGACGCTGCAATGGACCGCAAGCCAGTGGAAATTGGAGATTTTACAGAGCTCAAGTATGTAAGTGACCCCAGATTTTCGCCGGACGGGAGGAGCGTCTCTTTCCTGCTGACCCAGATCCGGACCGATCAAAACGCCTACTGGAGCGATCTGTGGGTGCTGGATCCGGAGCACGGGGATGCCCGGCAGGTGACTGACTGCGGGCAGGTCAGAGACTACTTCTGGGACGGGGGCGCTCTGGTCTATTGGATACGGCGGGAGGACGCAACCGCGATATACCGGGCGGCCCCCGAGACGGGTGAGGAGCGGGAGCTGTTCTCCCTCCCCCTTCCGGTCCGGAAACTCCGGGTCCTCGAGAATGGCCTCTACGTCCTGACAAGCCCATCGGACACCCAGGAGGAGTCCCGGAGATACCACATACTGGAGGAGGCGCCCTACTGCAGCAACGGACAGGGGATCGTCGCCGGGCGGCGTATGGGGCTGTATCTCTACCGGGCGGACTCCGGCGAATTGAGGAAGCTGACCGATGAGCATACGGACGTGGACGGGTTCGTCTACCGCTCCGGAACGCTCATTTACCAGGCAACCCCCTGGGAGAATTACCGTCCCTACCTCTACAGCCCAGCCTTCTATGCCTACAGTGTGGAGACGGATACGGTGCGTCAGCTGACCAATGTGGGCCGGATCAACAGCTTCGCCCTCTGCTTCTGGAAGGACGGCGAGCTGCTCTTCAGCGGAATCGAGAACTGTCCGGGAGAGAGCATGGGGCAGAACAGCGATTTCTATACGCTGGATCTGAAGAGCGGGGAGATACGCCCCTTCGCCGATATTGATATGAAGATCGGCTACGGCGGGACGGGATCTGACGCCAAGTATGGCGGCGGCCAGGGAATCTGCCTGGGGCAGGACGGCGTCTACTTCCTTGCCCCTGTGATGGACGGGACCTGTATCAACCGGATGCGCTTTGATGGCGCCCTGGAGCGCAATGTCACCGAGGAGGCGGATTTTGCCGGGTCCGTGGAGAGCTTCGACATACACGGGGGATCCATTATCTGCGCGAAGATGGTCCGCGGCGGCGTGGCGGAGCTCTATCTGGACGGCCGGCAGGTCACGGACTTTAACAGCGCGTACCTGAGCGGCCGCGCCGTCAGCGAGCCGGAGCCGATTGTGTTTATGGCCAGGGACGGGACGGCCCTCCACGGCTTCTGCATGAAGCCCAGGGGGTATGAGCCGGGGCGGAGGTATCCAGGCATCCTGCACATCCACGGCGGACCCAAGACAATATTCGGCGATGTGTTCCACCACGAGATGCAGCTCTGGGCCAGCGGCGGCTTCTTTGTGTTTTACTGCAATCCCAGGGGGTCCGACGGGCGGGGCCGGGACTTCGCGAATATCCGAGGCCGCTGGGGCACGGTGGATTACACAGACCTCATGGATTTCACCGATGCGGTCCTCTCCCGATACCCGGATATCGCCCCCAACCGGCTGGGAGTCTGCGGCGGCTCCTATGGTGGATTCATGACCAACTGGATCATCGGTCACACGAACCGGTTTGCGGCAGCCTGCTCCCAGCGTTCCTTCGCCAATATGATCAACTTTGAGTATCTCAGTGATATCGGGCTGACCAATATCCGCAGCGAGCATATGGGCTCTGCGGAGGAGGATCCGATGGCACTCTGGAACGAGTCACCGCTCAAGTACGCGCCCAACTGCAACACACCGACCCTATTCATCCACTCCGACGAGGACTACCGCTGTCCGCTGCCCGACGCGCTGGCCATGTTCAGCTGCTTGAAGCGAGCTGGCTGTCCCGCCAGGCTCTGTCTGTTCCACGGGGAGAACCACGAGTTATCCAGGAGCGGGCGGCCGGACAATCGAATCACCAGGCTGAGGGAGATCCTTTCCTGGTTCCAGACCTACCTCCAGTGAGTGCCGGTTGACCGGACACGGGAGAAGCGGCAGGAAGACCCGTCGCTCCGGTCTGTCGAAAAACGGCCTGCCTGGGTAATCTCCAGGCAGGCCCAGCCTGTCGAAAAGC
>OFGB01001886.1_pt1 | contig 11958 bp, 9 predicted proteins | sample 1521491 | NCBI WGS metagenome assembly OFGB01 (sample SAMEA3504095, study PRJEB24116) | mouse gut metagenome | biome: mouse gut; feature: mouse-associated habitat; material: faeces | place: Denmark | collected 2011
ATAGACCAAAACTATGGCGGTATTCTGGCGCCTGCCGGGATTTTTATGTGGTTTTTTATGTTCAAAACTGACAGGAAAGGATGAAAAGAAATGATAAAAGAACATAATCCCCAGACTTCAAAAAGAAAAACGAAACGAAGCCTCAACGGAAGAATCTTGAAAAACACAACCCTCAACATTCTGGTATTAGTCTTCATATGTTGTGTGATTATGGCGCTTGCCATGCAGTCACTTGCAAACAATATTTTGCTTGACAGCCTGCAGCCGATGATCCGACAATCGGCCAAAACAGTGGAAGCAAATATCCATCTGTTGGCAGACCGTATGATGACGATTGCCGATGATCCCCGGATGAATGGAGCAAATGGAAACGACACGGATGCCGAACTGATCCGAAAAAACCGCGAAGAAGTTCTTATTGAAGCCGCCGAGATCTATGAGCTGTACACGATCGCTCTTTATGACCTGGAAGGACGCATTCTGCAGGGTATAAAAGACGCGCCGGAAAATCTAAACAGCAGCTTTTTTTCACTGCTTCTGGAAACAGATAATCTGACTACCGACCCTTCTACAATCTTTCAAGGAGGCCTTGGAATTACAATGGGAATGCCGGTAAAAGAAAACGGAGAAACTTCTATGTATGTGGTCGGAGTTTATAAATATGATACCTTAAGCGACATTATCAACGGTATAAACCTGGGTAAGAACAGTACTGCTTATATGGTAAACCATGACGGGATTATCACGGGACATCCGGACGAGTCTCTGGTTATCTCAGAAAGCACGCTTTCCCAGATTAATGATGGAAGCGAAAAAGCAATTGACAGAATAACCACAAATGAAACAGGTTCCATCGAATTGCCAATCGACGGGAAGAAGATGCTGATAGCCTTTTCACCTATCAGGGGTACGCTGTGGTCGCTGGTCATCCAGGTTCCGAAATCAGATTATAATCATTTCATAAATGGTGCGATGCTGGTATCGGCTTTATCTAATCTGGCAGTACTGATTGTGTCTATCCTGCTTGTTCTGCGTCTGGCCCGTTCAATTTCACGCCCTGTAAAAAGCGTTACGGATCGTATGGTCTTGCTTTCCGACGGAGATCTTCACACAGAGGTCGTTTCCGTACACTCCAGGGATGAATTGGAACTTATGGCAGAGACCCTCAATGCCACGGTAGAAAGCGTCAATCAATACATATTGGATATTCGTCAGGTACTGGCGCAGGTTGCCGACGGTAATCTGAAAACCGAACCACAGATGGATTATAAAGGTGATTTTACTCTGATACGAGACAGTCTGAATTCCATTCTCCGATCCATGGACGAGACTATCTCCGGTTTCCGCGCCGCCGCCGTTCGCCTTGCCAATATGGCGGAAGAATTAAGCGGGCAATCCGGCGAGCTGCACCACGCCTCTCTGGAGCAGAACCAGTCTACTGAAGAACTGGTCGACGAGGTGGTTCATGTAAAGAATCGACTGGCCGACGTTATGGAAAGCAGCAGCCAGACGCGGAATAAAACCGAGGAAATCGCACAGTGTATTAAGGAAGCAAACACTCAGATGACCGCGCTGTCCGGAGCTATGGACAATATCAGCTCCAATGCATTAGAGATCACGAAAATCGCAAAGGCTATTGAGGATATTTCTTTCCAGACGAATATTCTGGCGCTGAACGCATCAGTGGAAGCGGCGCGGGCCGGAAGCGCAGGAAGCGGATTTGCCGTAGTGGCCAACGAGGTTCAGAATCTGGCTGTCAAGAGCGCCGAGGCTGCTCAGAGCGCCACTGAAATGATTGAAAATACAAGAAACATCATCCGCACGGGCGTGGACCTGAATGCAGATACTGCAAGCTCTCTCAAAGCCATCTCCGATGTTTCCGCTCAGATCAGCGAGATATCAGACCGGCTGGTAACCGCCGTAGAAGGTCAGGAGAATGCGCTGTCTTCTATGGAAGAACGGATAGAAACCATTTCCGCCATCGCTGACCGGAATTTGCAAAACGCGCAGGGAACGGAGCAGTCCAGCGGACTTCTGGCGCAGGAAGCCGAGAAACTCCAGGCTCAGGTGAAAAATTTTGTTCTGAAGGAGGATTGATTTAAATGAAACAGATATTGTGCAGAATATGCCTTGTGCTGTTACTATCTATTGTACTGACAGGCTGCGGAAAAACAGAAAGTCTTCAGGATGGCTACTATTCGGCCCAGGCTTCAGAATATAATTTTGGTTGGAGAGAATATATCACGATCATGGTCAAAGACGGAAAAATTGTTTCCGTGGAATATAACGCCGAAAACGCCAGCGGCTTCATTAAAAGTTGGGATAACGCCTATATGCAGAATATGTTTCATTCTAACGGCACATATCCAAATGAGTACACACGCTATTATGCAGGCCAGTTTCTGGAAGGCCAGGGCAAAGATGAGATAGACGCTTTAAGCGGCGCCACCTCATCTTACGGCTCTTTTCAAAAACTAATGGACGCCGTGTTAGGTCAGGCGCAGAAGGGAGATTCCAGCATTGCATATGTAGATACCGAACATTAACGCTCCTAAAACGACTTTTGATCCGGCTTAGGCCGGATCAAATAAGTCTGTTCAGGCGTTTAGCCAGCTTCGTATTCCTGGCGGCGGTAGTCTCATTCTTTATGGCATAGTCGACTGCTTTTTTCTCCCCAATCAGAACCAGAATCTTCTTTGCCCTTGTGACCCCTGTGTACAGCAGGTTTCTCTGCAGCATCACAAAATGGCTCATAGTCAAAGGCATCACTACAATCGGATATTCGCTTCCCTGCGCCTTATGGATCGTAGTCGCATAGGCCAATACCAGTTCATCCAGCTCACTGATATCATAGAGAATCTCCCGACCTTCGTAATCTACCGTTATCTCCCGTTCCTCCATATCAACTTTACAAATGGTTCCGATATCGCCGTTAAAGACTTCCTTATCGTAATTATTTCGGATCTGCATGACCTTATCATGCAGCCGGTACTGCGTACCGCCCCTGCGAAGAAAGATTTTGGAAGGATTCATGGCTTCCTGCATCATCTGATTTAAGTTTGCCGCCCCGCAAATCCCCCTTTGCATTGGCGTCAACACCTGGATATCCCGAAAGGCGTCCACATGATAATAACGGGGTAGATTCTTTGTACAATACTGTACCAGCGTATCCACAACTTCCTCATTGGCCGCTTTCCCTGCAAAAAAGAAATCAGAATCCTTTCCGCCGCGCATATCAATAGGTTCGCCTTTATTAATCCGATGAGCATTCATGATGATCCTGCTGCCCTGCGCCTGTCGGAATATTCTGGTCAGCCGCACGACCGGGATCCGATCCGAGTCAATGATATCTTTCAGGACGTTTCCCGCCCCTACGCTTGGAAGCTGGTCAGTATCGCCAACCATAATCAAAGTCATATGTTCCGGAATCGCTTTCAGGAGATTGTACATGAGTATTATATCAATCATGGAACACTCGTCCAGTATCAGCACATCTCCGTTCAGCGGATTTTCCTCATTCTTCTGATATCCTTCCGGAAGTTTATATTCCAACAGACGATGAATCGTTTTCGCTTCCATTCCGGTAGCTTCAGACATCCGTTTCGCCGCTCTCCCGGTAGGCGCCGCCAGTATGATCCGGCATCCTGCCTTACGATAGGCGGAAATAATCCCCATAGTTGTAGTCGTCTTCCCCGTTCCCGGTCCCCCGGTCAGAATCATCACTTTCGATGAAACCGCCGTGCGGATCGCCTCCAACTGAATCTCATCGTACGAAATATCAGATTGCCGACGCACCTGCGACATGACCGCCTCTACGTCCATTTTCACCCTGCGTCTGGAAACCAACAGTTTAATCAGCCTCTTGGCGCACCCGGTCTCCGAAAAGAAAAAAGGCGGCAGATAAATTGCCTCTTCATCCTTGATAACATCCTCGGTGCGCAGCATTTCGTCCAGTGTGATCTCCAGCTCTGGTTCTTCCACTTCCAAAAGCTCTACGGCTTTTTGGATCAGCTGTTCCCTGTCTCCATAACAATGCCCGTCTTCCGCCAGCTTGTTTAATGTATAAAACAGCCCGCTCCGCAAACGAATGAAGCGTCCTTTTTCAATACCCAACTTTTCGGCAATCATATCCGCAGTCTTAAATCCGATTCCCCAGACGTCTTCCGCCAGACGATACGGATTCTCCTGCACTATGCTGATGCTGTCTCTTCCATAAGTTTTAAAAATCTTTGTGGCATGGGTAGTATTAACCTCATGACTCTGTAAAAAGAGCATGATATTCTTTATCTCCTTCTGCTCCTGCCAGCTCTTCTTAATACGCTCCACACGGATTTTCCCTATCCCTTCCACCGTGACGAGCTCATCCGGCGCCTCCTCGATCACGTCCAGCGTATCCTTCCCGAATTTCTGGACGATCCTCTTTGCAAACTTCGGCCCGACTCCTTTGATCAGACCCGATCCCAGATACTTTTCAATTCCATAAACTGTCGCCGGAAGCGTCTCTTCAAATCTCTCCACAGAAAACTGCCTGCCGTATTTGGCGTCCATCTTCCAAAAACCCTCCAGGGACAAAACAGAACCGACATGTGTATCCGGCATGATTCCCACAACAGTAACCAGGTCATTATAATTCTTCACCGCCACCTTTAACACGGTATATCCATTTTCTGTGTTCGTATAAGTAATTCTTTCAACTACACATCGTATGTGCTCCATACTATTTTCTCCCTCGATTTAGGTTTCCTTAAAAGTCCTCATCGGCCATTCTCTTTTTCACACCATTTCGCAATCTCTCCAATTAATTCAAGCGGCAGAGCTTTATTATAAGGAATCTGTATAGCTCCCTTACTCGTCTTATATTCCTTAAGCCTGTCGGCAAATGCCTCCACCGCTTCCGGCCCTGGATACAGACCTATATGCTTCTTAAAGGCTGCAAACTGTATCAGGTTATGCTTTTTCCAATATGTCGGCATACTCCACGATATCTTTTCCATAGCTTCCGGTAATGCAGATTTTATTGCAGTATTTATCTGCCGCAGAAATGGTTGCGCATGCTCTGGCTGACGTTCTATATATTCCTCAATTGTTTTCGGAGCTTCTCCGCAGTAATGATCTTGATTCGTATTCTTAAAAGTACGTCCGCATTTCGGACATTCCCACATTTTGCCCGCCTCTTTTCCTGCGTGTCTGCCCAGGATTTTCTCCATGGATTTTCCCCTCGCCAGTTCGTCAATCAGCTTATCCAAATATCTGATTTCCTGCATCAAAGGCTCGTCAATTGTCTCTACACGTACCCCGCAGACCACGCCTTTGATTGCTTTCCTGTCCGGATTTGGAGACGGCGCGTTTCTAAAAAAATCGCCGTAAGCGACGGAATTATTTATGGCGTTTTCTATTTCTTCCGTACCATATCCGGTCAGCCAACAGATGATCTCATTCACCTCTTCTAACGTCCGTCCCTTCTTTTTTGCTTTGGCAGCCAACAGCGGATATATTTTTGCAAAACTCATCGCATACACTTTTTCATCATTCATATTTTCGTTCCCCTTCATTACCAACATTTCCAGATACACTCTATAAGCTCGTCCTCTTTTGTAAATACAGAATTAGTGTTTTGATTAGAAATATATATCAATTATACTTGTTTTCTGATGCCTTTGCAACTTCTGCCGTCCGTGACTCCACGGGGATCTGAAATTTTTGCTGGATTTTTTAAAATAGTGACTCTGTATTTTGAACACAATCTATGCTAAAATATAGGCAGCTGTTTTACTTATACACCGCATTATCATTCAAAGAACTATTCACAATTGCAGAAAATCCACACCATATAGGAGGCGTTAACAATGTGCGGCATCCCCCCTTTCAAACCGATAAATCTTGTATTCGATATAGACGACACCATGTACAACCTGATGGAGCCTTTCCAGAAGGCCCATGAGAAATTCTTCGCCGGAAGAGTCCAAACAGACAGTACGGAATTATTCCGAAAGTCCAGAATCTACTCCGATATTATATTGGCACATGAAAAAGAAGGGAAGATTCCCAGAGAAGATTCTTTCCACGAGAGACTGCGCATGACTTACCGGGATGCGGGGCTTGAGATCACAAGGGAAGAAAGCAGTCGGTTTGAGACAGAATACCGCTATAGGCAGACGGTGATCACAATGTTTGACTTTATGAAGGATGTACTTGATTATTGTAAGGAAGAGCAGATTCCCATCGCTGCGTTAACCAACGGCAATCATGAAGGGCAATGGCGTAAAGTGGAAGCTTTAAATCTTCAGAAGTGGTTTCTGCCGGAACAGATTTTTATTTCCGGAGATATCGGTTATCACAAGCCTGACGTTCATGCTTTCATGGCCGTCGGCGAGAATATGCATTTTCTGCCGGAACGCACCTGGTATATCGGCGATACATATGAATCGGATATTGCAGGCGCGTCCCAGGCAGGATGGCGCACAATCTGGCTGAATCACCGGATGCGCCCCTGCCCGGATACGGCCGGCGCCGCAGATAAGGAATTAACCAGCGGAGACGGGCTTCTTACGTTCATACGTTCCCTCCTGTAAAATTTCTTCACACGGCGGCCCTGCGCTTGGTATCTTATCGCTCATCCGCGCTTTGAATTCACATACAGGACACTGTCAACTGTATCCTATTCTCCCGCCAGCAGCGCCCTCGGAGTTATCTTTTTTATTTTCAGGGACAGCAGGCACGCTATCAAGAATGCCGACAGAATCATCCCCATACCTGCCAGGATATTATACCAGACAGGAACCGTAAAAGTACTTTTCACGATCCCGATATTCCTGAGGAACAGCGCCATCAGCGGATTAATGATGAAGCTGCATACGGTCACTCCTGCAATGGTCGAGAGGATCACTGCCGGCATAAAGGACAGCGCCGTCTGACATATCAATTGTCCCGTCGTAAAACCAAGCGCTTTCAGTATCCCATAGTCCCGCTTCTTATTGCTCACCATCGTACGCACCAGCAGATATAGCACGAAAGTGATCACAAGCACGCTTAGTACGAGAACCGCAATAACGATAATCTTCATCAGTGAGACATAGACCGAAGCGCCGCTTTGAACCGTTGCATTGATATCGATCGTCGCATTTACATTACCGCCGAACCTTTCTTTCATCTCCGCATTAAATGCTTCTATATCCGTATCATCCCTCAGATTAAGATAATAACTGGTATTCTCAAGTTCTCCCAGACGTTCATAACCTTCCCGTGTAAGCAGACAGTCTTTCCCGAGATTATTTGAAATCTGTACAAATCCGGATATGATATAACAGCCTTGTCTTCCGCCCGCCGTAAGCCCTATCTCGTCTCCGACCTTAAGCCCCTTCTCCGACGCATATTTGGCGGCGACGACGATCTCATTGTCATATTTGGGGAATCTCCCCTCGATCATCACCTTCTGATTATTCACTTTAGAAAAATCATCCGCAATAGTCGCCATCAATACATCGCCGCCGGTATGAGTCACCTGAAGGCTATGATAGAGATAAACCTTCTGCACCCGCTCATCCGCGTTCATTTCCGTCAGAAACCCTTCCTCGGCCTCTGCCTGGATATTGATACAGCTATCCGCGACCTCCCCCACTACCATATCCAGAAAAGGCTCCGAATCCATGATCATATTCCTGACCATCAGCCCTGAGAACACGGCGACAAGCGACAGTACAAACATCGTGATACAGATCGTCACATTATGTTTCACGCCGGACATCGTCGTCTTCAACGCCAATGCGAGATTCAGCGGCGTCCGCGTCCTGTCGAGAGGAACATGATTCTGCTTGAAAGTGTGCGTCTGAATACCCTGCCTGAGCGCGACAATAGGCTCTACATTTCTGATCCTGCGGGAGGACATCCATACGACACAAGATACCGTCCCTCCCAGGACCGCCAGCGTCAGAAAGAATGGCGCCGGCAGAAAACGAATCTCATAAGGAATGCCTGTCTGCGAGATCATCATCTCATTAATAAACGGGAATAATACATACGACACACCGGCGCCGATCCATGCGACTATCAGGGCAATCCCCGTAAACTGCATCTGCAGGGAGCCGATAAGCTGCCTGCTCGTATAACCCACCGCTTTGAGCGCTCCAAGACTCTTCATATTCTCCTGAATATAGTTGATGATATTGGACGCAATCACCACCAGGGCAATAATAAGTATAAAACAAGCCATCGCACTCATAATTCCTGAACAGATCATCTGGGATATATACCGGGATTGAGAGACCATCGCATAGGTATTGTTCGCGGTACGCGCGGCTGGATAACGGGCAGATACGGCGTCTTTAAGCATCGCATCATAATCCTCGCTTTCTTCCTTGTCATGAAGCCTTATAGAACACAGTGTTGCTCTGGGAGCATAGCCTTCTTCCTCAAGTTCCTGATAACAGTCTCTTGTCAAAAGTACCCCGCACATACTGCAATTATGGGAACCCGTCATGGCGCTGTTGAAGAATCCGCATACAGTATAAGACATCTTCCTGCCCCCAACAGAGAGCTCCACCGTCTTACCCACCGCGACATCATCCGACCGGTACAGAACCGGCATATAGACTCCCTTCGTATAACTGCTGTCCTCGATAATCTCGATCTTTCCGATTCTCCGAGAAAGGGCGTCCTCCTTCTCCATGAAGATAAGCTCCGAATTCATCTCTCCGCCGTTATATTCAAATGATCCCACCATATGCAGGACGGAATCCAGGAAGAACTCTGCCGTACGCCTGTCTTCTTTTAAGGTATCTGTGACAAATTTCCGCATATCACTTGTATCGCCGTCTATCACCATGGTCACATGCTCCGCATTCAGTCTGTCATGACACCTCCTGAAATTCTGCCTGTAATCCATAGATAACATAAGCCACAGATTCAACATAAGGGCGGCAAGAAATATAAGTGCGATAATGGCGGCTGTCTGACCTTTTGCCCTCCGCAGATTGGAACGGGCAAGAAGAATACTTTTCTCCATATCTACCACCCCATTTCCGCCAGGAAAGAAGCCAGCTTCTCCTGCCTTGCCGCATCATCCTGCCGCGCATATTTCCCAAGATCACACTCCCCCATGATCACACCGTCCTTTAGATACAGGATACGGCTGCCCCTCCTTGCAGAGCGCATATCGTGCGTCACCATGACGATACTCTGGCCCTCCTCGTTGAATCGTGTAAGCGTATCAAGCACATCCAGTCCGGTCTTCGAGTTAAGCGCGCCCGTAGGCTCGTCTGCGAATAAGATCTCCGGACTATTTATCAGAGCCCGAACCATCCCTGCTCTCTGAGCTTCCCCGCCTGATATCTGTGCCGGAAACTTATTCTGTGTTTCCTCAGAAATGCCTACATTAGCAAATAATTCCTTCGCCCTTAAGATAATCGCTTTCTTATCCTTGTCTGTCAGCAGACCCGCCGACAATACATTGTCCATCACAGACATCCCGTCGATCAGATAGATCTGCTGGAATACAAATCCGCAATGTTCCCGCCTGAATACGGCAAGTTCATCCTGATTCAGACTGGATATCCTGCGTTCACCAAAAGTAATCGTCCCAAGCGACGGCGTATCCATTCCGGACAATGCGTAAAGGAGCGTGGATTTTCCCGCCCCGCTCGCCCCCATGATCACGGTAAAATCACCCTGGTACAACTCCAGGTCAATATTTTTAAGAACATGCTGCAAATTTCCTCCGCTTGAAAAGGACTTGCTCAGATTCTCTGTTTTCAACAATATCTTCTTCATGTCAAACCTCCCTCTTACCATTTTCAAGATATCATCTGTCCGCTGCACGTTCTATTCTATTATTTCAATTCTTAGATGTCTTTAGGCAATCCTTAAATAACCCTTAAATATCTCCGCTCAGGGAAATGCCTACCGTCGCCTCAAATCCTTCTTCCCCGTTCCGTATCATAAGCGCCCCGCCCATCTCTCTCATAAAATAATCCGAGATATAAAGACCAAGCCCCGCTCCTTCTATATGTTCCGCATTACTTCCCCTCTTAAATTTCTCCTTAAGGAGCGGCAATTCTTCCTCTCTGACTCCTTTGCCATAATCCTGGATACAAACATTCAGCCGCCGCTCTTCCCTGCATATCTTCACCATTATCTGAGTGCCTGCGTATTTATAAGAATTTGCGAAAATATTGTCGAATACTTGCTGTAACCGAAGAGGATCTGCACGCAGCAGACAATCAGGAATCTCCGGGATCACCGCCTGATGCAGATAATCTGCGCTCCCAAGCATATCTCTCAACATCCTGCTCTCCATATCCTCCGACGCTATAGTAAGCTGCCTGAGCTCCTCAAGCGTCGCCGTAAATAAGTTGGTAATCAATGTATTGATCTGATCGGCTTTGCGGATAATCTGTATATAATGATTCCGGATCCGCTCATTATCCGCAAGCGCCGTACCCACCTCGGCTACCGCCTTGATGCTAGCAACCGGCGTCTTAATGTCATGAGAAAGCTTCGCCACAAGTTCTTTCTTACTCGAATTAGCCCTTGCCTCCGCTGTCCTAGCTTTCTTTAGTTCCGACCGCATGATATCGAAACTTTCCGTGAACGCGCCGAAAAGATTCTGCCGGTCCATCATAAGCGGAATATCCAGATTACCTCCTGCAATACGCTCCGCGAACCCTTCAAGATGTTGGAACGGCCTGATGATAACCCGATTCAGATAGACAAGATATCCGATACAGACGGCGCACTGTAATAACATTGCGGCAAGTATGATAAGAATCATCGCCTGACTCTGTTTCCGATAAAACTCTCCACTGTCATTGTTGATGATGATCTTCCCGACAGTCTGCCCTTCCACTGTAATATCTAGTATCGTATCCCGGTGTATTACCGCCCCGTTGATACTCTCACTTAAGTCCGGCCGGGTTCGATAAAGTACCTCCCCGGAGCCGTTAAGCACCACATACTCAAGTTTTCCGGCAAATTCAGCCGAATCCATATCTCTCCTGCCGCCTGTCAGAAGGTCCCAGTCCGCTTGGACAGACCGTACAACCTCATTTACCAGAACCGCATCCTGCCTATTATCGATACCCCGGAATGCGAACAGGACAACCATAAGTATTTCCACTGCGAAAAGAATCAATAATCCTGCAAGAAAAGACCGCTTTCTCATGCATGTACTCCTCCGCAGAATCTGTAACCTTCACCCCAAACCGTAATGATATATTCCGGCTTTCCAGGATTGCGCTCTACCACTTCCCGCAGTCTGCGGATATGTACGTTCAACGTCCCGTCCCCCGTAAACTTATTCTTCCAGACTTCATCGAACAACACCCGCTTCGTGACCACCTTATTTTCGTTCCTGACCAGGAAAGACAGTAACTTGAACTCAAGCGCAGTAAGCCTGACTTCATTTCCCTCTACATACACCTTCTTCGACTGGAAATCCACAGTCAGACGCCCGTCGGAGTATCGCTCGCCTCCGCCGTCTTTCCCATGTCCGAATCGTCTCAGCATAACCTGAACCTTCGCAAGCAGAACGCCAAGAGAGTAGGGCTTCTGGACATAATCATCCCCTCCGATATGAAACGCGACGATCTTATCGTCGTCGCTGGTCCGGGCCGATATAAACAGGATCGGTATATCCGTCTTAGCGCGGAGTTCCCTGCACAATTCAAATCCGCTGCCATCCTCAAGATTAATATCTAAGAGCAGCATCTTCACCGTATTATGCTCAAGAAAATCCCTGCATCCGGAAACGCTGTATACCGCCGCCGTCTTAACTCCGAAAAGATTAAAATATTCCGCCGTGCTGTCTGCGAGAAGCTTCTCATCATCTATAACCAAACAATCGTACTGCACCTTTTCCCCTCCTAAATGTTGATTCACCATTTCTTGAAAACAATCTTATAAATTATAAAAACCCATTTTAAAATTACTAATTCTACAGTTAGTAATTTTAAAATGAGTATATCA
>OFGB01001887.1_pt1 | contig 11958 bp, 5 predicted proteins | sample 1521491 | NCBI WGS metagenome assembly OFGB01 (sample SAMEA3504095, study PRJEB24116) | mouse gut metagenome | biome: mouse gut; feature: mouse-associated habitat; material: faeces | place: Denmark | collected 2011
AATATGCCGGATTCAGTCCCGCCGTCTCTGCCGCATCCGCAAGCCCGATTGGTTCCTTATAATGGGTATGGAGATACTCCACCACCCGGCGCACAGATAAGCTTACTTCCTTTGGCAGCGGCTTTTTCTGCAACAGAAACCACTTCGGCTTGTAGGCGTCACACGCGGACATAAGCTGTTCGATCTTGATGATCCCGGCATACTCCTCCTGCGGCCGTTCAACCTTCAGCCGCTGATCCAGCTCCCTGAGCCAGTGCAGGATCAGACGGGGATCTGTATGCTCCTTACAAAAAACCGACGATACCTTCTCAAATTCCGCTCTCATGTCCTCATACGGCCGGCATTCCACATAATCCGCCGCATGATCCAGAAGCTCCTGAGCCTCCCCCGGCAGAACCCTTCCGATCCCCGGACAATCCTCATAATACAGGATCCCGGCGTCCTCATAAAAGCCAAGCCTCAGCATCTCTCTTGCCTGCTGATATGCCTGACGGATTCCCTCTTCTCCAAAGCAGATACCGCTCACGCCTACAAAAAAAGTATGCTCCTCATCTTTACAACAGCGATAGCACGCCGTGGCGGCGCTCGTCAGCTTCTGCCTCATCAGGCTGTCCCGATACAGTCCCGACATATCCAGGAAACAGCAGAAAACCCCTTCTCCCAGATATACACATTCCACGCATTCCATCTCTTTCCCGGGCGAATCCCTCCCCCGTATCTCTCTTGTCCCGTTCGAAGCTTCAAGAGAGATATCCTCTGCCCTGCGTTCCAGCCCTCTGATCAGCTTTCGTAAGAATCTCTGTCCGTACTGCTCCAGCTCCAGTCCGCTGTACTGATATTTCAGCATCCCCCAGGAAGGTATGAACAGATTGATCACCGCACTGTTGGTATATTTCGCATGGATCCCTGCCTCTTTCCTTCTCTTCTCCCGCTCCTTAGCGGTTAAACTGCCCGCAAGCAGTCCGTTGAAGAAATGATATTTCAGCGATTGCCTTCCCATCTCCACCAACCGCTTTGTCTCATCATTTTCCTGAAACTGCGCCCTCCTGTCCTTAAGCTGTCCGGCCGTATGGACCAGCATCTCATACAGGCTGTCTTCATTCAGTGAATTCTTCAGTACATATTCATCAGCTCCAAGCTTCATGGCCTCTCTCACATATTCAAAGTCATCGTGACAGCTGAGTACGATAATATATACGGTACGGTTTGTCTCCCGTATTCTTCTAATCAGCTCGATACCGTCCATCAAAGGCATGGAAATATCCGTGATCACCACCTGAGGCCCCAGCTCCTCCACAGCCGTAAGCGCCTCCTCGCCGTCCCTTGCATCGGCCACGATCTGATAATCCGCCCGCTCCCACGCTTTAAGCTGTCTCAGATAACTGCGCACCAGGAAATCATCATCCACAATCACCGTTCTGATCATATCCTTGCTCCTTTTCCTTCTGCATATCAAACCCGTACAGTGCATACTGGTTCTGCTCCCTGTATGCAGGCAGGTACATACAGATCTTCGTACCTGCGTCACTGCTTACACACGTCACATGCCCGGCGTCACCATAATACAGCCGCAGACGTTCCTTCACATTCGCCACGCCGATTCCGGACAGCCCCTTCTCCTTCTTGTGCGTCTCCTGTAAGAGACGCGCTATCTGCTCCTGTGACATTCCTCTGCCGTAATCCTGTACCCACAGCTTTAGCCGGCCCTCCTCTACGTCTCCGCCGATCACGATCCTGTTCCTTTTGCCTCTCAGATCAAGGCCGTGCAGGATCGCATTCTCCACAAGCGGCTGGAGCATCAGCCTTGGAAGGAAACAGGCATAAGCCTCCTGCTGTATCTGGTAATCAACCACGATTTCCTCTTCATAGCGCATACGCTGCAAGTTCATGTAGTTCTTAAGAAAATGGATCTCCTCCGCAACAGTAACGAACTTTCCCTTCTTATTAATACTTGCCTGAAGAAGCTCTATAAAATCCTCAAGCAGACCGCCGATCTCATCCTCGCCCTTTAACAGCGCGGCATACTTGATGGAATTCAGTGTATTGTACATGAAATGAGGCGTGATCTGATACTGAAGCGCCTCAAGCTCCGCATCTTTTTTCAGCATTTCCTCCTGCAAAAGCCGGCCGATCAGATCTTCAATATGGTCCAGCATATCATTGAATTCACCGGACAGGAGGCCGATCTCATCCTTTGTCGTCAATTCCACACGACATTCCAGTCCGCCCCTGCTTACCTGCCCCATCGTCTCTGTCAGGCGCTTTAAGGGCTGATACATGGCTTTCGTTATCACAACCATCAGAACCGCCACACATCCAAGGACCGCCAGGAGAATCACTGCCAGATAAGAGCGTATCTCTCTTAAGTCGGCTAACACTTCATTCTTCTCCCGCTCCAGCAGAAACGAATATCCGGAGAAATCAGCCCGGTACTGTACGAAGATCATATCCCGGCCGTCCCCGCTTTTTTGTCCCTCACGGTCCTTCTGCGTCCCGGCATCACCCTGCTCCTGCTCTGCCGGATAATACATGCCCACATGTTCCAGACGCTTCGCTGATACGATCCTTCCATTCTCATCCAGAAGCGCCGCCCTCGAGGTTCCTCCGCCTTCCAGATTATCAAGATAATTATAATACAGCGTCCGTTCTTTCAGGCAGCTCATAACATAAGCACATATCCCGCCGTTATCCGCCTCCACCGGGCTTACAAATACCAGGATATGATCCTGTTCCCTCAGCGGATCTTTGATAAGCGCCGGTGTAAGGGAGGCCGTCCCCGTCTTCTCAATCTCATCAAGCTTCTCCTCCGATATCTCCTTGTGATATATTGGATACTCCAGAGACGTCACGATCATCTGTTTTTCAGGAATCACCAGATAGAAGCACCCTGCCTCGCTGTGTCTTCCGGAATAATCCCGAAGCATCTTTGCAAGCTCCGTCAGGTCCTGTTCCTCACCCTCCGAAAGATAAGCTTCCGTTCCAGCAAGGATCTTCTCATCACAGGAAGCCTGCACCGTGAGAAAATAGATCTCCTTTAAGGATTCGTCCAGCGCATCGCCCATCTGGCGTAGCCTGCCATAGAGGTTCTCCACGTAATCCTCTTCTATCATCCCGGCAGATTTCTGATAGAACATCGCGGTAACCAGAACCACCGCACAGCCTGTCACCACAAGCATTGCCAGGATCATCTTACTTCTCATACTATGGAACATACCCTGTCTCCTTAGGTACTTATTTACTGCCACTCATCTATATTATCTTTTGTCAAAATATCTGCGTCTAATATCCTGTCTTCCAATATGCCATCGTCATTCTCCCTGTTCTCGGCGATAAAGCGGACCGTCTCGTATCCGATCTCATATCCGGACTGCGCAGCCAGCGCGGCAAGCTTCCCGCTTGCGACCGCAGTCAGCGCATCCTGCTGAGCGTCCACCGTCATCACAAGTACCGGAGACTCTCCCAGATACTGCCGGATCCCAAGGGCCGTAACCCCGCTGGTGGCAAATATCCCGTCAATATCCGGATGCTCTGAGAATATCCTTGATATCTCCGCATCCGAGATCAGAAGATTCGCATACCCGCTCTCGACAAACGCAATCTCAATGTCCGTATTCTTCTCTATGTAGGAGAGGATACCCTCCACTCGTTCTGAATGCGCTGTCTGCCTCAGATCACCCGCAACAATCCCTACCTTTCCACAGTTCGAAAGCCGTCCTGCCATATCTGCGGCAAGCTCTTCCCCCGCCTTGCGGTTATCTACCCCTATGTACGGTATCCCGTCCGCCATGATCTTCGTATCGTATGCAACCACTCTTATCCCCTCTTCTTCTGCCTCCTCTAGATAGGGGGCGTCATAAGAAGAGATCGGGGAGATCGCCAGGGCATCCACGTTCTGTTGTATCAGATCATGGATCATCTTCTTCTGCATCTTGTCATTGGACTCTGAATCCGGGGAAATGATCCTGACAGACACTCTGTAATCTCCGGCCGCCTTCTCCATTCCCGAACACACAGACATCCAATACTCACTGTCTCTGGACTTCGTAACCACGCCAATCGTATACGGCTCTTCCTCAGATTCCGCGCTCTCTCTGCGTGCACATCCCGATATCACACATAACCCAAGCATAATTGCCGTCACAGTTCTTAAGCTCCTGCCGGCATATTTTAAGATTCCCATCTTGCTGTCCCTCTGCGGCCTATACCTGTTTACAAGCTGTTCTTCCTAATTTTTACGCATTTTCTCTATATCCTAATATACAGAATATACGCCTGCGTGTCAACACATATTTTGTAGTATTTTATCATAAAAGCACGCAAAATCTGCGTGCTTTTAATCTCCCTGTCAGCCAGTCCTGCTCAGTGCAGAACTTCCTATTTCCTTATAACTCTCCTTGTGCCTCTCTCTTCATCAGTTCCTCCATGATAGACGGATACTTCTTATCAAGCTTATACAGCGCAAGCGTGATCACTGCAATCCCGGCAACGATCGCCGGCCCGAACTTATAGATGGTAACAATACAGTTCAGCGCAGACTCCGGCTGTGTCACGCTTCCTGTTGACGTGCTGATATATCCTGCCGCAGAGAGCATTCCTGTCATGAGCGCGGACGCCAGTCCCGCACCCACCTTCGTACCGATGGAACCGCCCGCGAATATCAGGCTCTCCTGACGGATATGCGTCTTCCATTGTCCGAATTCCACCACATCCCCGATCATTCCGAATACCGCCGCATTCAAAGGCGCCAGCCCCACTGCACGGAGTACACAGCTTCCCACCATCCACGTGAAGCTGTATGGATTCAGAAAGAATAACAGCTGTCCCGCAAGGGCGGTCACCGCACCGGCAAAGGCCGCATTTCTCTTGCCATACTTCCTGATCAGCGGAGCACACAGGAAGATACATGCGACCAGTACCAAGGTCTCTGTCAGATAGAGCGCGCTGTACATCCAGGTATCATTATGAAAAATATATTTACAATAGTATGGAAGGATCGTACCGGATATCCCAAAGGATACGCTTTGCAGCATCCAAAGCACAAGGACAGCCCAGAAATACTGATTCGTAACCAGCGCTTTCAGTCCCTTTCCTGTCGAAACCGTCTTCGCCTCCTTCTTCGCGGTGATCACTACGGTCTCCTTACATTCTACAAAGCAGATGACCAGAAGGATCAGCGCGATCACGGCCCACACCGCCATCGTCTTAACCCATGCCGCCTGATCATCCCCGAACAGCTTCACCAGAGGAAGGGTAAATGTCACTGCCATAATCCTTCCAAGCGGAGACAGCCCCATCCTCACAACGCTCAACATATCTCTCTCTGCCGATATCCTTGTCATCATGGCCGAAAGACTTCCGTAGGGGAGATTGACGGCCGTATAGCATATAGTCGTGCAGAAATTATAGGTTACAAATATGTAGACGGCCTGCACCATCGCCGAAGAATGCGGCACGGTAAACAAAAGAACGGCTGACAGCGCATATGGCACGCTCATCCACAAAATCCAGGGCCTTGATTTCCCCCATTTTGAATTGGTTCGCTCCACGATCATTCCCATGACCAGATCTGAAACACCGTCAAACAGACGTGAGATCAGCATGACCATACCGATCGTTGCCGGATTGATCCCCACATAATCCGTATAAAAAAGTGTAAGCAGCGTTCCGACCATTCCGAAGATCACGTTACACGCCACGTCTCCGCCTGCATAGGAAACCCGGGTTCTCCAGGTAAGCTTTCCGTCCGTTGTAGAAGTATTATTCATCTTTGTCTCCTCCCTTTCTTATCGCTAAGAAAAGGATAACAGACATTCTGCCCTGTCAGAATCCGTACATTTTTTAGATTTCTTAGTATTTTACAAGTTGTCATGAATATGACAATGTTTTGTTGTCTTATTTTTAGGTTGGGAGAGGGGGATTACACTATTGCTTTCAGATGTATCATCATCCCCATATAATCGCCTCCCAGACGCTCCATCCAGTATCCGGCGTTCATAAGCGCCGATCCGGACACTTCCAGCACCTCACGGCCTTTTCCTGCATTCTGCCCGCCTTCCAGATGCGCATCCCCGTTCACAACCTCTGACGAGACAGAGATCACCTCCGCCCTGTAAACCGCCTCATCCATCAATCCTTTCAGCCTCAGCTTTCTGGCAGAACCGAAATACCCCGGCAGAGCATGTGTCTGGATATAAGTCACGAGCGCTTCCTTCTTATCCCTGGATACAACCATCCAACATGCATGATCACGGTTTGCAAAAGGATCTCCGATCCGGTAGAGATCTCCTTCCTTCACGATCCAATTATACTTATGATAAATATCCACCTGCTCACGGATAACCGCCTTCTCCGCCTCGCTCATCTGCGCAATATTAAGCTCATACCCAAACGTCCCGGCCATGGCCGCATATCCCCGCGTCTCAAGCGGCGTGATCCTGCCGGTCTGATGATTAGGCACCGCGCTCACATGCGCGCCTATCGTGGAAAGAGGATAGCACATGGAGGCTCCCATCTCTATCTGGATCCGCTCTATCGCGTCTGAATCGTCAGAACCCCAGATCTGAGGGCTGTAATAGAGCACGCCCGGATCAAACCGCGAACCGCCCGCAGAACAATTTTCCAGAAGCAGTGAAGGGAAATCCTCTCTGAGCCTTCCCATGATCTCATAGACTCCCAGTACATACCGGTGGCACAACTCGCCCTGACGGTCTGCCGGAAGCGCCGCAGACGCCGCCTCTGTCAGAGTACGGTTCATATCCCACTTAATATACTCAACATTTGCGCCGGATAACACCTGATGGATCATGTCATAGATATGGCTTCGCACTTCTCTTCTGGACCAGTCCAGAACATATTGATGTCGGAACAACGACCGGTGCCTTCCCGGAATCTGTATCGCCCAATCCGGGTGCTCGCGAAACAGCTCAGAATCGGGACTTACCATCTCCGGCTCGATCCACAGTCCGAACTTCATGCCAAGCTTGTTGATCTCCTTTGAAAGGCGGGCGATACCGCCCGGCAGCTTTTCTTCATTGACGAACCAGTCTCCTAATCCTTTCGTTTCATCGTTCCGGTCTCCAAACCATCCGTCGTCCAGCACAAATAATTCGATACCGCACTTCGACGCCTCTTCCGCAATCTCAATCAGCCTGTCAAAAGTAAACCCAAAATACGTAGCTTCCCAGTTATTGATCAGGACCGGCCTTGACGTATCCGGATAAACGTCACGGATCAGATGCCCTCTGTACAGATCATGAAAGGTCCTGCTCATTTTCCCAAGCCCCCGGTCAGAATAGACCATCACAACCTCCGGAGCCGTAAAAGTATCGCCCGGCTCCAGTTTCCAGCTGAAATTGACCGGATTGATTCCCATTACGATCCGTGTACCGCGAAAATGATGGCCTTGTGCAACTCCAAGGAAATTGCCGGAATATACCAGATTCATGGCAAATACCTCTCCGGTATCTTCTGTGGCGTCACAGGAAAGCACAGCCAGAAACGGATTGTCCGTAGGACCGGACTCTCCCCTGGTACTTTCTGTAACAATCTTTCCCTGCCGCAGCGGCGTGCGGACCGGCCCGCATTCCCTCTCCCAGCTTCCGTGAAGTGTCATCACATCAAAGTTCTGATGATCGAATTCCACGCATCCTGACAGGACTCTTTTTATATACACAGCATTCGAATCTTCATTTGTAACAAGAACAGCACGGGTAATCACGTTAAGCTGTTCAAATACCGTATAAAGAAGCGTTACTCCAAGATTCAGTACCTTATCCCGGCAGACCAGTTCCAACGTGTTACAATCACCCGCTTCCCGCTCAAAAGTCGACGGCAGTCCCTCAAGAGCCGGCTTGCCCGGATAAATCTTATGCGCTTCATAGCGCAGATCACAGGCATGATACCCGTCAACCGTCTCCACCTCGAGACAATGCTCACGATAATCCCCGCATCCAAAGGTCGGATATTCAAAGGGGACTGCATCCATGATACGCCCCGCCTGCCCCGGCAGTACCGACGGACGGACCTGGTATAACGGACCGTAGAGATAACGCACATCCGAGTCTATGATCTTCTTTCCATAATATAGATGCGAGACAAACCTCTCATCGTCAAAGATACCGATCACGTAACTGGTATCCAGCGCATCCAGTTTAAAAATCCCTGCCTGTTCATTATATAAAATACCCATTCTGCTTCTACTCCTTCTCTGTCAGATGACCTTTTTCAGATGCCCCAATCCTTACCATGCATGAGATGCAAAAAAGATTGGACCGATTATAGATTTCATTTTACGATTTTTCTTAATGAATGGCAAGTATTATAATGTCAAGAGATTTCCTTTTTGGACGGCAGGTATTATAATATATGTAAAAGCATGGAACAAGAAAGGAGAACTCATTTCATGAAGTATGTAATTCTAGGCGGCGTCGCTGCCGGAACAAAAGCGGCCGCCAAGCTGAAACGCTGTGACAGGAACGCTCAGGTCAAGGTCTACACGAAAGGCGGGGATATCTCCTACGCAGGCTGTGGACTTCCCTATTATATCGGCGGGGATATCCCAACCCGAGAAGCCCTGATCGTCAACACGCCAACGCGCTATTCGGGATTAACCGGCGTCGAGGTATTTACAGGATGCGAAGCCGTCGGCATTGACAGCGCCGGCAAGACCGTCTCTTTCAAAAAAGCCTCCGGCGGGACATTCACAGAGGACTATGACAAACTGATCATCGCAACCGGCGCCGTGCCTTTTGTTCCGCCGGTAGAAGGAAGAGACCTTCCCGGCGTATTCTGCGTGCGCACCCCTGATGACGCGGTAAATGTACGGGCTTATGCACAGGAGCAGAAATGCCGTAAAGCCGTTGTCTGCGGGGCTGGCTTTATCGGCCTTGAAGCGGCTGAAAACCTGATGGCTCTCGGCCTTGAGGTAACCACCATCGACGCCGCACCTCAGATCATGCCTAACGCTTTCGATGAGGAGATGGCAGACTACGCCAGGAGGCAGCTCAAAGCGGCCGGTATGCGCGTGCTGACCTCCGCCGCTCTTGAGAGAATCGAAGGGAACGGCAAAGCCGAGAAGGTGATCACCAATAACGGCACCTTCGCCGCAGATCTCGTGATCATGGCGATCGGCGTCCGTCCGGCGACTGCATTCCTTAACGATTCCGGGATTGAGATGTTCAAAGGAACCATCCTTGTGGACAGCCGGATGAAGACAAACCTGCCGGATGTCTATGCCGTTGGCGACTGCGCCATGGTGAAGAATGCCCAGACCGGCAAAGACCAGTGGTCCGCCATGGGCTCTACCGCCAACCTGGCGGCACGTGCCATGGCCAAATCCCTGAACGGCGCAGGATACGGATACGGCGGATGCCTTGGAACCGGCGTTGTCCGTCTGCTTCCGTCCCTGAACGGCGGACGTACCGGTCTTACAGAAGCACAGGCAAAATCTGCCGGCTATGACACGTCCTCTGTGACCTGTGTGCTGGATGACAAGGCTCACTACTATCCGGGCGCTTCATCCTTTGTTATCAAGCTGACCGCCGAGACCTCCACCAGGAAGCTCCTCGGCATCCAGGTATTTGGCCCGGGCGCCGTAGATAAAATCACAGATACCGCCGTTGTGGGAATCTCTCAGGGTATGAAGCTTGACGACTTTGATACCCTTGATTTTGCATATGCACCGCCATTTTCCACCGCGATCCATCCGTTCGTCTCTGCGTGCTATATCCTGGAAAATAAGATCGACGGACTGCTTGAGTCTATGAGCCCGGCTGAATATGCGGCCGGCATGGCAAAGGGATATACCGTACTGGATGTACAACCCTCCCCGGCGCTTCCTAACGCGCGCTGGATCGATCTGGCTTCTGTCAACGCCCCGATCGACGGACTCCCAAAAGATGCAAAGCTTCTGCTCGTGTGTGCAAAGGGCAAGAGAGGCTATTTCCTACAGAACCGCCTGAAAGCTTACGGCTATACCGACACAAAGGTCCTGGAGGGCGGAGCATTCTTCAATGATGTCAAAGTACCCCGTGACGGCAAAAAGCTGTCTGCCGATGAGATCAAGCGCGTTAAGGGGCTGGGATGCCTGCAAGATAAGCGGTATGATGATGTGTTCAACGTCCGCGTCATCACCCGGAACGGTAAGCTGACCTCTGAAGAACAGATGAAGGTTGCGCAGGCGGCCGAGAGATTCGGCTCCGGCGAAGTCACAATGACCACCCGTCTTACTCTTGAGATACAGGGCGTTAACTATGACAATCTGGAACCGCTCTTTGCCTTCCTTGAGGAAGCCGGACTTAAGACCGGCGGGACCGGCTCCAAAGTGCGTCCGGTGGTATCCTGTAAAGGCACGACCTGCCAGTACGGCCTTATAGACACCTTCGCACTCTCCGAGAAACTGCACGACCTGTATTACACCGGCTATCACCATGTGTCTCTGCCTCATAAATTCAAGATTGCCGTGGGCGGATGTCCGAATAACTGTGTAAAACCGGACCTGAACGATCTCGGGATCATCGGCCAGCGTCTGCCGGAGATTGATCTGTCCAAATGTAAAGGCTGTAAGACCTGCCAGGTTCAGAACAGCTGTCCGATCAAGATCGCCAGTGTAGAGGACGGTAAGCTTCGTATCGCTCCGGATCAGTGCAACCATTGCGGACGCTGTATCGACAGATGCCCGTTTGGCGCGGTAACGGAAGCTCTGACCGGCTATAAGATCTACATAGGAGGACGCTGGGGCAAGAAGGCCGCCGAAGGACGCGCGTTAGATAAGGTTTTTGCCACGGAAGAAGAAGTTCTTGATCTGGTCGAAAACGCAATCCTGTTCTTCCGTGATGAAGGTATTTCCGGAGAACGCTTTGCAGATACCGTCGCAAGGCTTGGATTCGACTACGTACAGGATAAACTGCTGAACAGCAGGATTGATAAGAAGCAGATTCTTGAGAAAAATGTAGTCGGGGGCGCCACTTGTTAGCACGCCTGCCAAAAAATCTTTTTGCATAGCTTAACAGTATTTGGGAGACGGTTGTTCAGAGATATCTTCCCTGAGTCAGCCGTCTTCCCATTATCACTATACATTTTTATTCCGTATCATATATATCTTGAGCGCCAGATCAATCTCTGTGTGAAGCGTCGCGTCATGCAGATCCATTTCAAGTATCTCGCAGATTTTATTAAACCGATATTTTGCTGAGTTATAATGTATAAACAATTGCTCCGAAGCCGCCTTTATATTCCATCCACAGTTTACGATCACCTGCAATGTTTCTATCAGCGTAGAATTATGCTGTCTGTCATATTCTTTTAACGGCGCAATATATTTTCTGCAAAATTCAACCGCCTCCTCCTGATCCGAAACGGAAAACAAAACCTTGAATATACCCAGCTGCTCGTAAAACATGATACAGTCAAACCGCTGAAGCTGGTAGATAATCTGTATAACATTCTTCGCCTGCTCAAAACTCTGATGAATATTGATCACATCGTCAATATATGCCCCTACAGCCATTGAAACAGTAAAGGGAACACTGCCTGCAAGATTCCCCCGCAGTTCTGAAAATACCTTCTCAAGTACCGGTCTGGCAGACGCAGCTTCCTTTCCCGGAAGGAGAAATGATATAAAGTCGCTCTGCTGATAGTATTTTGCATTTGAAAAGGAGCGTGTCATACAGGAGATGGACGTATCAAATATGTGCTCTGTGTACGTCCGCAGCTTATTATTCGTATCTGAATCCAGTTTCTGTAAATAATGCTTTTTGATATTATTGATATCTATGATACCCCCACACCCGCCGCCGCTTAGATTCCATCCGTAGAGCAGAGATCTGGTCTGGATCTCTTCCCGCGTCTTAACATTGTGGAACATCAGATCCTCAACAAAAGAAGAATTATACTTCTCTTCGATAAGGTTCGTACTGATGAGCACCTGCATCCGCAGAATGATAACAACACCCGCATTCT
>OFGB01001900.1_pt1 | contig 11902 bp, 9 predicted proteins | sample 1521491 | NCBI WGS metagenome assembly OFGB01 (sample SAMEA3504095, study PRJEB24116) | mouse gut metagenome | biome: mouse gut; feature: mouse-associated habitat; material: faeces | place: Denmark | collected 2011
CCCAAATAACAACAACGGCACCAGATTCAGTCCATAAATCTGGCATTTACCGATTATTCCGTCACTGTGAGAACCGTTGGATGCCAGCAGGCTCCGAATATTGACAAGCAACTCCGACAGCGTCATATAGCTGAATAAATATGCCATATACGCTCCCCCCGCCGCAAGACAGGTTCCCGCAAATACAGCTATCGTTCTCTTCCGGTAAGCATCATACTTCCAGAGATACCACAACAAAAGGGGAAACAGCAGCACACAGGACGGATAAGAAAGCACCACAAAAGAGAGCCACAGCCCCGCCTCAATTGTTGTCAATACTGTTTTCAGATTCCGTTTCTTATCTTTTATCTCCTTCTTTTCCAACATCGACAGCCTGAAAAGACTCAGCAAAAGCATCGTCAGCCCCCACGCCATCATATTGGAAAATTCAGGCATCACGTATGTTTTGGGCAATAAGTTAAAGAAGAGTATAGACAAATAAAAACTGTACTCCGGATCCAACAGATAGCAGAGCATCCGATACAGATAATAAGCTATTCCCAGCTGCATCAACACTCCTATCGCCCTCACCCAGACCACAATGTAAGTTGTCGTATGAAACAGTTTTAGATAGATCCACATCAGAAACTCCATCAAAAACGCCGATGTCTGATGCGGGTCCCAAACTTGTGTAAAAAGCCTGTCCCCTCTGAGAAGCCGGTAAGACAGGCTGACCGCATATTCTTCGTCCATATGCAGGCTCACGAAAATGCATTTCAACGCTGCGAGAAAACTTCCTGACAGCAAAAGTATCACTATATATTTCTTTTTTTTATCCTTACACAATTCCTTTAACATACAGCAAAGTGTATCACTGTTGATCTATTTTTTTCAATCTGACCGAGTCCTTCCCAAAGAATAAGGCAACAGTGGTATTCCTCCAATCCGTCCGATCTTCCACAATATCATCATGATATAACACATGCGGTTTTACAGAAAAATCTTCCACAACCACATCTTTCACGGAATCATCTGTAAAACTCTCCCAACGTTTTTTATTTTCCTTCCAATATTCTTCCGCCTCCCCCTTTGCCAGAGACAACAAAGCACTGCTGCTATTTGTGGATTGCAGCCCATATATCTTCAGGCTGACCAAAAACAACACAAAAAAGCTAAACAGTACTGGCAATATTTTTATTTTCTCTCCTGCTATCCGGCGCAGTCTTTCATATTTATGGACTGCCCACCCTGTCCAATATAGCAGATTTCCCGCCAAAAGAAAATAGTAACTGAAATATACCAGATTGATCAGCCGTCCCGGTCCCCAGGTAGCTCCCGCGAAAAATGCCGGTGTCATCATAGAGGAATACAGTCCGAAAGAAATCACTGTCACCACAAACGGCAGCCGGAAAGAATATTCCATCTTTGCCAACTGATGAGCCCCCAGCAAAAGTACCACCACAAGAAAAAGAAATACCGGAAAACGAAACCATTCCTTCAAAAAGACTGCCCCCTGGCGGAGAGATGCCAGAATACTCCCCAAAATCCCCAGGCTCTCCACATTTCCCATCCTGGCATTGTTTCCGGGAGATAACGCATTAAACTTCACAAAGCAGATTAAATATTCCACCAGAATAAACAGTAGAAAACCGCATTTTTTTTTCAGCACCAACATAAGGGCGCATACCACTACCAGTATTTCTGCTGTAAGAAGCCCTGTGGAATAATTGCTTCCCCCAACCATGGCTGTTAAAATAACTGCCAGTATACCGAACAACACTTTCTTTTTCTTTATTTTTTTTGCCTGATAAGAAACCCCTGTTTCTCTGTCTGATCCACTATGTTCATTCAAAGATTGTGAACCTCTTTTCAAAAAACATTCCTTGTCCGCAGTATAAAAGGCAATCAATGTCTGCCCCAGAAACATCAAAAGCGCATATGCCATGGTATAGCCTGTTGCCCCCACATACCAGTAAAAAGCCTCCGACGGATACGGCACATACAATATCAGCATCGCCGTCATCAACATAGAGACGATCCAGGAAATGTCTGAGTCCCACCGGCACAATCTGTGCGTTATCGTCCTGATAAAGCCTGCACATGCCACAACAAATAAAATCAGAGTCAGATATGTCCCCAGAAAATAGTATTGGGGAACAGCCGTTCCCACGCCAAACGCTGAAACGATATCATCAAAATAGCGCCCCTGCCAGCTACGATAGTAACGCATTGCCGTCTCCCAACAGCCCGCCATAATCTGCCAAAAACTGTTTCCGTTTTTTATTCCGGAATAAATCGCCCCCGCATACGCAAAATCATCACTGCACGGATAGTTAAAATGTGCTATTACAAAAAGCGGTAAAGACACCATAGATAAAAAAATAAATACGATCCATACCGCAGCTTTTGATCCTTTTAAACTCACCCTTCCTTTAATCTCCTGAAGCATTATACTCCCAATCCTCCACCTGAAAGTATTCCCCCCGAAGCGGAAAATAACTCTTTTCCTCCATACTCTCTTCTATAAAAAGATAATATAAACAGGCCATTTCCTTCTTTTCTTCCCTCCGCAGAATCCGCCCAAGCCGCTGCATTCTCTGCCTTTCCATGCCTGTCCCGGATAAAATGATTCCAACCCCGGCATCCGGCACATCCACGCCTTCATCCAGCGCCTTGCAGGTGATCAGAATAAGAATCTCACCACTTTTAAATCTTTCCAGCGCATTCTCATTCGCCTGCTTTCCCGCCTTAGAATGATATTTTCCAACCTTACTCCCATATTCACACTTAAGCAGTTCCCGGAGCATATCCGCCTGTTCGATGCTCTCACTGAAAACAAGCACCTTCCTTCTGATGTCTATCTCCCTCAAAAGCTCATGCACACAAAAAATACGGTTCTCCGCCATACACACCAGCTTTTTCCTCTGATAGGACAAATACAGAAATGATTTTGCAAAATTGCCGATCTCAGTATTATCCTCCCTCGCCAGAGACTGAAGGACCGAAAAGAAAGAAATCCCCTCTTTTTTCAGAAGGGGACAGTGCAGATACAGTTGCCGCCGGATCGTCTTCATCCGTTCTGACAAGTCCTGATACTCTTCATATTCATCTTCGCAAAAATGCAGTGCGACTTGAATCAGCCTGAACTCAGAGATAACCCCCTCCCGCAGCGCCCTCTCATAAGAATATCGAAAAAAAATCCTGCCCAGAGTCTCCTCAAGCAGCTGCAGTTCCGCCGAACCCTTCTCCATCACCGTAGCCGACAGCCCAAGCGAGCAATATCGACCAGGCGTCTCCTTCACATATGGAGTAAATTCAAAAATCTTCCTGTTTTCCGCGCTCGTATAATGATGGCACTCATCCGCTATCAACAGAACCGTCACACCATCTCTGAGTCTGCCCAAAATCTGCCTTGCCAGCCGATACCTGGCCGAATTGATCACATACACCTGATACTGCAGCCCCTCCAGAGCCTCTTCCTCCAGCAGACAGGAACGCAATATCCGATTCCACTGTATCATCAGCGCCCGGGTCGGCACAACGATCGCCGTCCACAGGCTTTCTCCACATTTCTCCCGCAGTCTTTGCACTGCCTTCAAGGCAAATATTGTCTTCCCGGCTCCGGTGACAGCCTGCACGATCCCCCGGTTATCATTCGCTTCCCAACTATCAAGACACTCTTCCTGCCACCGATACCTGTCCTCCATTTTGCCCAAACTGTAATACCATCCATTCAATAACTATTTCCGCCGCACACCTGCTCCATCGGCAGATGCCCCTTCCTCAGGCACCGTCCGCATCGGCCTCCTCTCCGTAGGAACCCTCCGCAACAGCCCCGATCACAGTCTTCCCCGCATCCCCATACTGGTACTTCTGGTCAAGCAGTTCGATCGCTGCCCGAATTCTTGTCCGCAGAAGATATCCCCCATTTTCGGAAGCCTTCACCAAATCCTCTGTATCGATCTTCGCCTCCCACTCATAAGCTTTCCCGTGAAATTCCCGGATTTTTTCCAGTATTTCACAAATCTCCTTCTCTGTAAGCGGCGCAAGCTGCGGCGTCTTCACTATAAGATTCAGCACGCTACGCATCGGTTCCGGCTCCACCGGATGTATCTCCTCCAGGTTCTCAAAATCATGTTTCCCGATAACCACATCCTCCACATAGGAGGCACTGTAAGCAAACAATGTAAATACCGACTCAAACTCCCTCTGAGGAAAAAGAAAATACGCCATATTGCGGTATGCATTCAGCCGTCCCTTCTTGCTTAGCCGTCCCATCAACTCCCCTTCATCAATCAGAATCGTCCAGCCACTATAACCGAGCTGCACAAAAAAGTGGCTCATAAAGGCAAAGTAGTCCCTGACATGCTTTGTCTTGCTGAAATTAACATTATATTTTACAGTCTGATTAAAAATCCTCTTGTAAATCTGGCGCAGAGTGGCGTTTGCTATAAAATCCCCCTCCAGATCGGCGAGCAGCTGAAATTTCTCCTCCGCATCCTCCGTGTTCAGGCACGCCCGCAGAAGATAATACAGTTTATCCGTCTCAAGCTGCCCTGCGGCATAGGAAATCATCTCAGAGGCAATCCTGCTCCCCGCAGTCATAGTGTCAAATACCTGTGTAAAACCGGGCTGCTGGCGCTTCGGAAGATAGGTATTCGCCATCAGTTTCGGGTAGAGCATATGAAGCTTATCTATGGGCGTCTCCTTACTCAGCGATAAATAAGAAACTACCATGTTGTTCTCACTTGCCATATTAAAAACCGTGTTGAGCAGATGCGTCTTCCCCTCGCCGTACTTTCCGCATATGATCATCCCCGAAGATTTCTGACGCTCACAAATATCATTTAAACGTTCCGACAATTCCCTGAGTACCTTCGGCCGGGCATCTGAAAAACATCTTCCCACAATCCGCGACGGCACACCGGACCTGAGCGCTTCTATAATATGGCGCGACTCCATGTCAAAGAAAACTTTCATATTTTGTGACTCATGCATCGGCTTCTCCCCCTATCGTAGCGCTGCGAATCAACTCCGGCACCCCTGTGCCGCCGTTGCGGGCACGGGATAATATCTCTTTTGCCTGTTCTTCATTGATTGGTGAAATACTGTGGGATTGTACTGCATTCGCAAATACCTCCGACATGGACACAAGCACCGCCGGCGTGTATTCCTGATACGCCAGCATATCCAGATCTATTAGATCCGAAAAACGGTTAAATCGCCTGCCGGACACCTCGTTCTGAATCCGCATCCAAAGCGCCTGATAGGACTTTATCCCCGCATTCTCATCATCCAGCAGCGCCCTGTCAAAGCCGCACAAAAACATGATATTGTGCAGTGAATCGATATCATCGATCAACTCCCGCAGACTCTCGTAAGTATCCTCCCGCTTCATTTTTGTATAATGGATCTCCTCCAGACTGGATCTGCTGATCAGCATCTCCAAATCATCTATGGCGATAAACAGCCCTGAAAATCCTCCCATACGGATAACCTCCGCAAGAGAACGCAGCATATGCCTTGCATTATACTTCGTAATCCTCGCCGGTGAAAGCCCAAGAGAACGAATCTGTGTCAGTTTCACAGTCCTGTCCCCGGACAGCCATCCGAGCAGCATATCTCTGCTCTGATCCTCCAGCACCGGATACCCCAAAATACTGCCCGTCAGCATACTGCAGGCGAGGGCAAAATTATTATCCAACAAAGGATTATCCAGAAACATCTCTTTTAACTGTGTCCGTATTTCACGCCGGTTTAGCGCATCGCTCATATTTTCCTGCGCCAGATAGTCGATAAACGTCTGTCCCTCCGGAATCTCGGAAGGCTCATACCCCATCCCTCTGACCAGATTTTCGGCACAGCCCTTTAAACATTCCATCAATCTGCACTGACGAAGAATCTCCAGATAAATCTCTTTAAAATCATGCAGCCATATCTTTTTCGCAGAAAAAAACACAGGACGGTAGTTACTCTCCTGTGCCTTATCGCACATAAAACGGAGCAGGTATGTCTTCCCGCTCCCGGCGCACCCTGTCACAAATTTTATTTTGCTTCCGCCCTGCGCTATATATTCCTGAATATATTTCTCTGTCAGGAAGTCTGTCAGGAAATCAATTCCGACCGGCTTATCCTTTGTATTTATGTTACTCATAATATTTCCTCATATATAATCCTGCTAAATGCCTTTTTGTTCACCGCGAATCTGTCCGCCGCATCCCCTGCTCCTATACACGCCGCCGCGACATTACTGTCCAACAGAAAAACACTTACGCCTCACAAAAACAGACAGTAGAAAGAAGCCTCTCGTTCCCCTCTCTGTCAAGAATCCGCACCATTTTATTAGCCTTTCTGCTCGGTCCGAACTGATAGCGACGCCCATCCTTCGTATTTTTCACATCAGAAGCATGAAGCCTTGCCAGATCAAACGCAAAGCTCTGCATATCATATTCTTTCCTGGAACGCGACATCGGCACCATCAATTTATATAGATCGGTCAGATACAGATCTGATCCCAAAGCTTTCTTTCCCTTTATAATCGCAAGATCATACGCGTCCGCAAGTTCATTCAAAAAACTCTGGGCGTTGAAAAATGCCTTGTCCAATTTATCCTGCCCGACCTTTATCTGCTTAGCCAACTCAGCCGGCCGTGCGCAGGGAATCCTCTTTTTATCCACATAAACATCCTGATTTTCCGCATCAATCTTCACTTTATACGGGAACATCTCATATATGGGATACTCTCCCTTTACATCTATTTCCTTTTCTGCACAATATTCAAGAAGCTGTCCCGCAAAATCACCGCTCTCAAAATAGGCCTGTGCATCGAAGCCTTCCACTTCCTGTTTCAACTGCTTCGCTATCTCCTGCTGCTCGGAAAGCACTGATAAAAGCTGTTCCAGCGTTTTGGCAAGATTCTTGACATCGCCGGTTTCTGTGCTTTTTACGACATTTTTATATTGTTTCTGGGCTGCGGTTTGTTTATCTTTTAAATCTTTTTCCAGGCTTTGCAGGGTGTTATATAATTCCTCGTAGTTCAATTTTTCTCTCCTTTATCTTTTGTATGTTGACGCGTCCGCCTCCACAGCTTTCACGCTGACTCCCATTCGCCCGCTTCAGCGGGCACCCAAATCAGGATCGTTTCACGCTATTCATCATAGCATGTGACTGGTCATAGTGCAATAGAAAATGCACTCTTCCTTTCCTCTTCGAATAATTTTGTTAAATTCTATGCGTATCTCCTCGTTCGGTATCCTTGCCGTTCCTGTTCCCTGATCATCCTCGCTGTAAGAGAGATATCCCAGATGGATCAGGAGTGTCAACACATCATCCTTGCTTTTGAATGTCTCAAAATCATTCTCAAAATTCTCCGTATCGACTTCTATCGTTTCACCGCTGACAAGTCTCACGATATCATCCTGTATCCCCGCCTTATTCATATCAATATATGTGAGCAGAGCTTCCGCCGCCGATGTCCTTTTCCGGTAAGACCTGAATTTTCCGCTCTGCATAGCGCTTATAACGGAATATGGATTATAGACCGAACGGATTTTGTCAAAAGTATATCCGTCATACCAGGCTCTCGCCTTCTCAAAATCCATATGAAAACTGTCGCACAGTCCGAGCACCTCGTCCTCCGTAAAACCTGTGTATTCTGCGTACTGGCCCGGATCCAAAACGGAAAACTCCTTAAAATCAGAAATCGCCGACTGTGAACCGTTTTTTCTGATGGGCAAAATACCTGTCATATAGGCTGCGGCAAATACTTTATCTGTCACCCCGCTGTTTTGAACAGGGACCGCAAAAACTCCAGATATGATTTCTGCACATTGCCCTGATTCCCGCACTCCCATATCGGTGCATCCCACTCATCAATGATCACAATAAATTTATTTCCCGTCAACTCCACTGTTTTTGCCAGTGTCGCCAAAAAACCTTCTGCCTCTTCCAGTTCAGGATATTCCTCTGTCAGCTCACGGACAATACTTCTCTTCATATATAGAACCATATCCCTGATAGAGCTTTCTCCCATCACCCCCGTCATATCCAGATAGATCACATCGTATTTATTCCGATATTCCATATACTGATCATCCTGCGCAATTTCAAGATCATCAAATAAGGCTGAAGAGTCACAGGTTTTATCATAATACGCGCAAAGCATTTTCGCCGCATAAGATTTTCCAAAACGCCTCGGCCTGCTGATACAAATCAGACACCTCGGCGTATCGATAACCCCATTAATCAAACGGATCAGTCCCGTCTTGTCTACATATATATCATTTCGTACTGCCGAAAACCCACTGTTTCCCGGATTCAGATATATTCCCATACCCCCCAAGTACATCATTTGCCTTTCCCGCAGCATTTTTTATATTTTTTCCCGGAACCGCAGGGGCAGGGATCATTTCTTCCGACTTTGGGGTTTTCACGCACATAAGGCATCTGCTCCGGTTCCTGACCATAATCCCATGTCGGCCAGTCTGCACTGCCCTGGGGTAAATACCCGTTTCCAAGCGGAAGATTGTCGTCATAATAATCCCATATATCTTCCTCGTATTCAAGTTCATATTCAAGTGCTTCTCTGAGTTCCTCCGCAGCAGCCTTTCCTCTCTCCGAGCTGCTCTCGAGCTCCCGTATCAGTTTTTCGGCTCTTTTATTTTCATTCCCAGTCACATGAGCCTCCGCCAAAAGATAGAGAAATTCCTCAGATTGTATGCCATTTTGAGATTTATACCGCAAAAGCCCCCGCATCGCATCCCGGTCAGCAAAACTGACTGCACTGTACATCATCTCCTGTATCTCCGCCGGAAAACCGTACATGGGGCATGTCACAGAAGCGCTCTGTACCTCCTTATCCTCCACCATACCCACCTGCCAGGGAGAGATATCTTTTTCTTCGGCATAACTCACACGGCTGCGTCCCTTCAGCATAGGCAGACGCTGCTCAAGCATCATGCCCGACACGGTTGTCCAAATCTCACAGATATCCGCCAACTGCGATTCCTTTATGAGTGATTGATCGTAAACCGGTTTCAGCACCTCCGCCAGTGACCCGCCATTAAAAACCGATAACAGCATCTCGCCGAAAGCATTCTCCAAATCCTTCTTCGGAACATCCGAATGATACCAGAAAATGCTATACACAATACACTTCCACTCATTATCCGCCAGGATATCATCCGCAAATCTTTTTAACTCACCCGCAGGTAACTTCACATATTCCAGATCGCCCGTAAATTCATTCATTTTCCTCAGGACAGTGTCGGCATCAACATCCATCAATGACGCATATGACGTTCCATCCGGCAGATAAAAAGTATGCAGTTTTCCTGTAAAACGGGCATGCCAATACAACAGGCGCAAAAAATGCTCCCGTTCTGTCTTCATCCGATATATTTCCGTATACAGGTTATACAACTCCTCTATTTCCACAACGCCATACACAAAAAGAAGTTCCTGTAGAATTTTTGAAAATTTATCGATTTCTATATAAACCTTTTTCCGAAATTTTCTGTTCAATGCAGACAAAATATCCTGAATATCCGATGCAAAACTCAATTTTGCCTTCTGATATCCTTTTACCTTCTGCATGGAAAAATCCGCCAGCCCCAACGCTATGGCTTTATAGACGACGTCCGTCTCCAAAAATGCCTGCTTCGTCATCCCACAGGGAAGTTTCAGCCATCTTAAAAGCTCCTGATATTCCTCTTCATCTATAACATACAGAATATACTCGGGATTGCTTCGGAGAAAGCTCACTATTTCAATATACATCTCATTCAGCTTTCTGGGATTATCAATCGGAATACGAAGATACTTACAGTAATCCTCAGTCTCTTTAATACTCAATCCCGCTAATAACTGTTCCTGCGTTTTACTCCCGGATACGATCTCAAGTATATCTTCCCCTGCGCTTTCTCTTAAAACCTCACCGTCAGAAGATGCCTCATCATCAGAAATTCCCGGTATCGTCAACTGAACATAGCCAGTGTCTTCCCCCTTCGCAGGTACCTGTGCATACCAGCCACAGATAAACTCATCCCACTTTTGAGCCCTTTTTTTCATCCGGGAATCTTTTGTATGCCCCCCTTTGCTCCACAGACGCTTTTTCATGCTCCGCACAAATATATTCGCCAGACCTTCAACAATTTTATCAACCGTCTCCCCGTCAAGCAGTTCTGTGCCGTCCGCGCCCGGACTGCCCTCCCGAGCCGGAAACGACAGTTCCGAAAGCTGCTGATTCACGGACACACCGTCAAACGGCTTCCTATTTGAATATGCCTGTTCCCCCGCCCAGACTCCGCCACAATCCTCCTCGAAGTTATCTCCTTTAAACTTTATCAACGTCACATAACGTTTATCATAATCCTCGTCTGTCTTTTCAAATACGATCCTGTGACGCCATTCATCTCCGAAATCATACGTGTAGCGTATCCATTTATTAGTCAGAAGAAATTCCTCCAACAGCGTGCTGTCCTCGGAGTAATGATATGGCCCTCCAAATCCGCCCTCGTTATCAATCGTTATATGTTTTGACGGAATGGTAAAGTTATGCAGGTGCATATCCTCCCAGCCAAACAGAATTTTGATGATCTCATGCATATCCGCAAAAGTGATTTTTTCCGGAACGACCACCCGCCGCCAGATAGGTGGATGCGTGTCTTCGATTGTGATTTTTATAATGTCCCCTGCCATATCTCAACCCTCTCGTAACAGTTCCGCCATTTAGCTTCACTGCTAATTTTTATATTGCAGGAACCGCGTCGCGAACCCTGTAATCGATTTCGACGCGAAAAACGCGTCTTTTATGAGAAGTTGTTTCGCATCTTCTCATAAGTTATATTACGGTGTAAATAAGGAGATGAGAAAATGACTGATGAAAACCCCGATACTTTCAGGCTGGGTGACATCGTAAGATCCGTCAAAAAAGGATTGGAAAACAGGCGGCATGGAAAGCCGGAAGAAGTGGAAGAAGATATTCTTACCATGGTCAGCGAAGGACAGGAACAGGGTACGATCGAGGACGATGAGGCAGAGATGATCTCCAATATTTTTGCCCTCAACGATAAGGAAGCCGGTGATATTATGACGCACCGCTCCCAGATCACCGCGATTTCCGCGGAAATGACGCTGAAAGAAGCGCTGGATTTTATGCTGGACGGAACAAACAGCAGATTTCCTGTCTATGAGGAAAACATTGACCACATTATCGGCATCTTATTCCTGAAGGATGCCTTTCGGATGAACCGGATCGCGGCGAACCGGAGGATGGCGGTGAAGGATATTCCCGATCTGCTCAGGAAAGCGGTCTTTGTGACGGAGAAAAAGAAAATTGATACGCTGTTTCGGGAGATGCAGCAGAAAAAAGTGCAGATGGCGATCGTGATCGATGAGTACGGGCAGAGCGCGGGACTTGTGACGATGGAAGATATTTTGGAGGAGATCGTCGGTAATATTCTGGATGAATATGACGAGGAAGAGAGCCACATCCATAAAAAAGGCCAGGATGAATATATAATCGACGGCATGTCGGAACTGAAGGAACTTGAGGAGCGGTTCGGCATTGACTTTGAAGAGGAAGAGTTTGACACCTTAAACGGTTTCCTGATCGCGAAGATGGACAGGATTCCGGAGGAGCATGAAGAATTTTCCATCATTGTGGGCGATTATCGGTTCCGGATCCTGAAGGTGGAAAACAGAAGGATCGAGAAAGTGCTTGTGGTAAAATTGGCGCGGGATGATGGCGAATCAGAGGATTAAAATAAACAGTTTTATTACATAATAAAGGAGATGACACAAATGTCAGGACATTCAAAATTTGCGAATATCAAACACAAAAAAGAGAAAAACGATGCGGCAAAGGGTAAGATCTTTACGATCATCGGCAGAGAGATCGCCGTTGCGGTGAAGGAGGGCGGAC
>OFGB01001905.1_pt1 | contig 11889 bp, 8 predicted proteins | sample 1521491 | NCBI WGS metagenome assembly OFGB01 (sample SAMEA3504095, study PRJEB24116) | mouse gut metagenome | biome: mouse gut; feature: mouse-associated habitat; material: faeces | place: Denmark | collected 2011
ACCACCATGGTGAGGGAATCGAAGGTGGTGGCGTAGAACAGCACCATGGTGATGAACAGCAGCGCCAGGGCCACAAAGGGCAGCGGCAGGGTGCGGAACACCGAGATGATGACGGTGGGGATACCCGCCCCGGCGGCGACGGCCCCGGAGACATCCAGCCGCCCCCGCATCTCCAGCCCCAGGCCGTAGTTGCCAAAGACGATGAAGGAGAGGAAGGTGCTGGAAAGTCCGGCGATGTAGCCGCCGACGATGGTGTTTCGGATGGTGCGGCCCTTGCTGATGACCCCCACAAAGAAGGGGGTGGCTACACACCAGGCCATCCAGTAGGCCCAGTAGAAGACGGTCCAGTTCTGGACAAAGCCGGTGGAGCCGTCGCCGCTGGTGCGCAGAGGATCCGCCCAGGTAACCATGCCGATGAAGTTCTGCACCAAATTGCCCACGGCGGTGATGCCGGTTTCCAGGATATATTGGGTCTGGCCGCCCCCCAGGAAGAAGTATCCCAGCAGGGCGAAGAAGAGCCAGGCGCAGATGACCGACATTTTCATAATGGCGTGGTAGCCGATGATGACATCGGCGGTGTAGACCAGCGCCACCAGCACCAGCAGGGCGATGGTGAGAAACGCCGAGGAAGGAAGGCCGAAAATATCCCCCAGCACCGAGCTAAGGAGAGGGGTGGCCAACGAGAAGGTGGTGGCCGTCCCCGCCAGCAGGGCAAAGATGGCGATAAGGTCGATGAGGTGGCCGATGGGGCCATCCACCTTGTCCCCCAGCAGGGCGCGGCAGCCCTCGCTGAACTTCTGCTTGGTGCGCTTGCGAACGTGAATCATAAAGCCAAAGCAGGCGCTAAGCACCATATAAAAGCTCCAGGGCACCGGTCCCCAGTGGAAGAGGGGATAGGTGCTGGCCCAGTCCTGCACCGAGCCCAGCTCCAGAATGCGGCTTTCCTGGGCGTAAAGCGCCCATTCGCAGAAGGAATAGTAGAGGATGTCCGCCGCCATGGTACCGGTGAAAATCATAGCCCCCCACTGGAAGTTGCTGTAGGCGGGCTTTTCCTCCGCGCCGCCCAGGCGGATATCCCCGTATTTGGAAAAGGCGATATAGAGGGAGACCACCAGAAAGCCCACCCCGATGAGGATATAGAAGGCGCTGAGCTGGTTGCCCAAAAAGCCCCGGATGGCGTCCACGACGCGGGTGCTCTCCTCCGGGCTGAAGATAAAGATGACACAGAGCGCCACCACCACAAAGAGGGGTATCAGCATATCGGTGGGGTCCAGCTGGGGCAGCAGCTTGCGTATGCTTGTTTTAGAGGAAGGTGCTTTTTTCATTCCATCGCCCATCCTTTCTCAAAATTTCTCCGCCGCCCCCCAGGCCCTCTCAAATCAGGACCTCCCCGGAGGGGGCCGGAGCCGCCTCCGGCCACAGGGTGGTGACATGGTCATAAAACTCCTTGGCGTACTGGTACTGGCGCATCTCGTAGGCGCCGTACTTTACGCCCATGCGGCCCTTGTATTCGCACCAGTTGGTCCACAGCAGCCCCGCCACAGCGATGTAGCAATAGATTTTTTGGCGGACCAGGTCGGGGCAGCTGCCTTCAAAATAGAAATCAATGGTGCGGTCGATCTGCTCCTTATCGTAGTAGGCGTAGATACAGAACATGGCAATGTCCACATGGGGGTCGCTGACCCCGGCGTACTCCCAGTCGATGAGGCGCACCTCCTGGCTGCCGTCCTGCTGATGGACAAAGAGGAAGTTATCATACACCGAATCAATGTGGGAAAGGCACTCCTCCTTGGGGCAGGCGTCGATGCGGCGGAGCAGCTCGTCAATATGGCGGCGAGTAACGTCGTAATCGGCAAAGGGCATGGATTCCTGCCGCAGCTCCTCGTAATAATCCAGCTGGGCCCGCAGGTCAAAGCGGAAATCCACCTGGAGCCGCTGCTGGTGGAACCGCCGCAGATGGCGCATACAGGCGGCCACCTCGTCAAAGTCCTCCGGGTCGCAGGGCCGGGCCTCGGACCAGAACTCGGTGACCTTGTAGCCGGTTTCCGGGTTCAGGTAGATCACCTTGTCGGAAATATCCATGCCGGTGCTGGCCAGGGCCTTGTAGACGGCGCTCTCCTTCTGGCGGCTCACCAGCTTTTGGGTGCCCTCTCCGGGGGAGCGCATTAGATATTCCTTCCCCTTGCAGGAGAAGTGCATCAGGTGGTTGGTCATGCCGCTGGAAAGGGGGTGGATATCGGTGACCTCCCCGGCGGAAACGCCGAACAGCTGGCTGATGAGGGCCATGCGGCGGCTCTCCAGGTGCTTGGATTCGCTGTCCAGCAGGCGCAGGTCCTCGTAGGTGTTCACCGGCATCACCAGCATCCCGGAGATGACGTTGGCATAGCCCACCAGCTGGTTGCCATGGCCGATGAGGGCGGCTTCCCAGCAGGCTCTCTTGCAGGCCGGGTCGGCGCAGAGCCTGGTGAGGTTTTCCCGCACAATGGCCGCGTCGTCGCTGCACAGGTAGGCGATACCGCACATGGCGTTGCCGCCCCCCTGCCGGGCGCCCACCAGCTCCATTTCGCGGGTTACCCGGAGGATGCTTTTCTCGTCAAAGTAGCTGCGCACCGCGTACCAGGAGCTGTACTCCGAGCGGCTGAAGAGGCTTTCGCCACACCAGACGTCCCCGTTGATGACGTAGCAGTTATCCAGCAGGTGGGCGGCACACTGGAGGGAATGGAGGCTATCCCCCTCGGCCCATCGGGGGTTTTCAAGAAGCTCCACACTGTAAAGGCTGGTGAGGTATTCAAATTTCTCCTTCTGGTAGCCCACCACCACGGCGATGTTATAGATGCCGGTGCGGTGCAATTGGTTAATGAGCCGTTCGATGAGAGATTCCCCGCCGATGGTGAGAAGGGCCTTGGGGGTGCTGTTGATGGGCATCATCCGTTTGCCGGGGCCGGCGGCCAAAATCACCGCCTGCCGGGGGCTGTTGCGTCGGAACATCTCGATGGTTTTGGGGGTAAGGAAGTAATCCTCCGCCAAATACCCCTCTTCCATCAGGTACTTGAGGGAGGCGCTGACAAGGCCCAGGGAGTACCCGGTCTGGGCTGCCACCTCCCGCTGGGTGGCACAGTGTCCACGGACCACCGTGGACAGTACAACGTAGTCTCTCTTCTTCACAGCGAACTCCTTTCCCAACACATGCAGCCCGTCCAAAGAGGTGCTGCCAGGCGCAGAAGAGAAATAAAAAAGGACGCAAAAAATCTCTCTTAAGACAGAGATTTTTTGCGCCGCTAACTCTCCGCGCGATTGATTCCGTCCCTTCAGTGTTGACACAAAATTTTCTTGTTGTGTACCATTTTAGCAAAAATTTCCTGTAGTTTCAATAGACATTTTAATTTATATTTTACGCTTTAATTTGTGGAAAATGCACAAATATGTAAAGAGGTCTTCTACTTGGTAGCTTTTCCCACCACCCGCAGGGGCTCCAAAATCTCCCACTGGCAGTGGAATCCTTGGGGGAAGGTGACCAGGTCGCCGGCCTCCACTGGGATTTTTTCGTCGTAGTACCAGTCCAGAACCTCGCCGGGATTCCGCTGTTTTTCCCGCAATCCCCGGAAGAATTCCCGCTGGACATCGGTGGCTTTTTCAATTTGTAGCGCCATAAAAACGTCTCCTCCTGTCCCTCTCTTTTTGCCTATTATAACAGATTAGATGAAAAAGCACAACCGGTTTTTGGGAAAATACATAAAATATTTTTGACAAAGAGATTTCTTTTCAATATTTTGATGGGCCAAGCCAACGTTTTTTCGGAAAAGAAATTGAATTTGCCTGCGGGAAGTGGTATCATTACAAAAAAGGATTATCCCAAAGAATGATGGTCATAAGGAGCGGGAGAAAAGATGGGGAAGAAGATACTTGTAATTGGCAGTTTAAATATGGATATGGTGATTCCCGTAAAGGAGCTGCCCCAGAAGGGGGAGACCATCCTGGGGGGCAGCCCGGCCCATATTCCTGGAGGAAAGGGGGCCAACCAGGCTTGTGCCGCCGGAAAGCTGGGAGGCGCCGTCACCATGCTGGGAAAGGTGGGCCAGGATGGGATGGGGCGCGCCCTGAAGGAAAACCTGGCCGCCGCGGGGGTGGAGGTCACCCATGTGGAGGAGACCCCCGACGCCCCCACCGGCATGGCGGTGATTTATGTGGGGGAGACGGGAAGCAACAGCATTGTGGTGATTCCTGGGGCCAACGGGCTCTGCGATGCCGCCTTTATTGAGGCCAACGAGGAGCTCATTGCCGCCCACGATATTATCGTCCTCCAGCTGGAGATCCCCTACGACGGGGTGTTCCGGGCCATCCAGCTGGCGAAAAAGCACGGCCGGCTGGTGGTTTTGAATCCCGCCCCGGCCCCCGATTCCCTGCCGCCGGAGGTCATTGCCAGCCTGGATTACTTCACCCCAAACGAGACCGAAATGGCCCGCATCGCCGGGCTGCCGGTGGGGGGCGTGGAGGAGGCCATCGCCGCCGGCAAAAAGCTGGTGGAGGCGGGGGTAGGCACCGTTCTGGCAACCCTGGGGGAGGCTGGCGCCCTGCTGGTGACAAAGGAAACGGCCCAGGTGCTGCCCACCCTGCGGGTACAGGCAGTGGATACCACCGCCGCCGGGGACACCTTCAACGGGGCCTTTGTCACCGCCCTGGCGGAGGGAATGAGCCAGGAGGAGGCCATCGCCTTTGGCAACAAGGCCGCCTCCATCTCGGTGACCCGCAAGGGGGCCCAGACCTCCATCCCCAGCCGGGAAGAGGTGGATGGCTATAGGCCCTAAAGAGAACGGGGAGATAAGGGGCGCGTCTGCCTCCAGGGCCTGCTGTGGAGCAGCCAGAGGCAGACGGGGAGCGCCGGAATAAAAGAACTGCCCTTTTCCGTAAATTTAGGTGTTGACTTTCCGGGAAAAACCGATTATAATAGCACCCATACAAAACGCAAAGGCTATGAAGAGGAGAGTACGCCCTTCCCAACTCCCCCAGAGAGTCCCGGTAGCTGAAAAGGGACGGAGGCTGGACCGGCGGAAAATGGCCTCGGAGCCGCGCACCGACGGCAGCGCGTCCCCCATCTGGACACCGCTGACCCAGGCTGCGACGGGGTTCGCCCGTTAAAGCGATAGGGTATTTCATTTGTACCCGAAGAGGCGCCTTGCTGCGAGGCAGGCGTGAAGTAAGGTGGTAACACGCAGGTTTCGGCCTTCGTCCTTATGTCCTTCCCTGGGAAGATGGGGGAGGGGGACGGAAGGCTTTTTTATTGCAAAATGATGGAATTCGAAAGGCAGTGAGGCCCATGATAGAGATAGACCATCTCACCAAAGAATTTGATAATCCGGACAAAACCCGCCTGGGCGTCCTTCGGGATGTGTCCCTGACGGTGGAGGACGGGGATATCTACGGCATCATCGGTATGAGCGGCGCTGGAAAGTCCACCATGCTGCGGCTCATCGGCCTGCTGGATACCCCTACCTCCGGCACCATCACCGTGGAGGGAAAGAACCTTTCCACTCTGGCCGGCAAGGCGAAAATTGATTATTATAAGACCATCGGCACCGTCTTCCAGGGCTATAACCTGCTGATGCAAAAGACGGTGGCCCAGAACATCCTCTTTCCCCTCACCCTCTCCAAGGGGTATGACAAGGCCGCCGCCCGGCGGCGGGTGGCGGAGCTTTTGGAGATAACCGGCCTCACCGAAAAGGCGGAGGTTTACCCCAGCCAGCTTTCCGGCGGGCAGAAGCAGCGGGTTGCCATTGCGCGGGCCCTTGCCACCAGCCCCAAGCTCCTCCTCTGTGACGAGCCCACCTCCGCCCTGGATAGCCTCACCACCCGCTCCATCCTGGAGCTCCTTTCGGACATCAACCACCGGCTGGGGGTCACCATCATCATCATCACCCATGAAATCGCCGTAGTGCGGAAAATCTGCAACAAGGTGGCGGTGCTGGAGGGCGGCGTTTTGGTGGATAACGGCCCCATCGGCGAGGTGCTGGACAGCGATATGCACCCCATCACCCGCAGTCTCTTTTTCGGAAGGGAGGACTAAGCATGGCGGAATTTATGACGGAGTATGGCTCCATTATCCTGCTGGCCCTCCGGGATACCCTGATTATGGTGGTCCTTTCCACCGGCTTCGGGTATCTTCTGGGCATCCCCCTGGGGGTGGTGGCTTATGTCACCGACCACGGCTCCATCAGCGAGAACGCCGCCATCAACACGGTGGTGGGCTGGCTCATCAACATCATCCGCTCCATCCCCTTTATCATTCTCATCCTGTTTCTCATCCCCTATACCCGGCTCATTATGGGCACCGCCTCCGGCACCAGAGGGGTTATCTTCCCCCTGGTGGTGGGCTCCGCCCCCTTCATCGCCCGGATGGTGGAAAGCTCCTTCAACGAGCTGGACCGGGGGGTTATCGAAAGCGCCCAGGTTATGGGAGCCACCAATTTCCAGATTATCTGGAAGGTGCTGCTGCCGGAGAGTTTTCCCTCCCTGCTGCGGGGAATGAGCATCGCCACCATCACCATCATCGGCTACATCGCTATGGCGGGAATGGTGGGGGGCGGCGGCCTGGGGGCCGTGGCCATCAACTACGGCTACTACCGGTACGAACGTCCGGTGATGACCGTCACCGTGATTCTCACCATCCTGCTGGTGCAGCTTATCCAGGTCGCCTTTAACCTCATTGTCCGCAAGGTGGACAAGAATAAATAGCTTCCTTCTTCTTTTTCGTCTCCCCGTCCCTCCCCCCATCCGGGGACGGGGAGAATCCAAGGCAGCTTCCTCCTACCTCCTTTGGCGGTCCCACCGGCCGCCGGGAAGCTGCCTTGGACGGAGGCCTCAGGGCACCGCGGAACCCTTGGGACCCCCGGAAGAAAACCGTCCGAACCTCCCTTTTTGGGTGGCGCGGAAGCGTAAAAAATTTTCGAGATGCTCTTTAGGAGGAATACTGCCATGAAAAAACTGCTGGCTTTTGCTTTTGCCCTCATCCTGGTGGTGGGCGCTGCGGGCTGCGGAAACAACACCACCAGCACCCCGTCCAGCACCTCCCCTTCCCAGACACCCCCTGCCAACGGCCTCACCACCCTGAAGGTGGCCGCCTCCCCGGCTCCTCACGCCGAGATTCTGAATTCGGTGAAGGAGGCCATGGCCGCCGAGGGGTACGACCTCCAGGTGACCGAGTACACCGATTACATCATGCCCAACAACGCCGTCTTTAACGGCGAAATGGACGCCAACTACTTCCAGCATCAGCCTTATCTCACCGATTTTAATGCCAAGAATAAGACCGACCTGGTGGCGGCGGTGGCGGTCCACTTTGAACCCCTGGGCATCTACCCCGGAAAGGCGAAGGATTTGGCCTCCCTGGCGGATGGTGCCACCATCGTGGTGCCCAACGATCCCACCAACGAGGCCCGCGCCTTGAACCTGCTGGCCGCCCAAGGCATCATCACCCTGAAGGAGGGGGTGGGCCTGGCTGCCACCGTTAAGGACATCACCGAAAACCCGAAGAACGTGAAGATTACCGAGGTGGAGGCCGCCCAGGTGCCCATGGCCCTGCCGGACTACGATTTTGGTGTCATCAACGGCAACTACGCCGTAGGCGGCGAGCTGTCGGATACCATCCTGGTGTCCGAGGACCCCAACTCCGAGGCTGCCCAGACCTTCGCCAATATTGTGGCGGTCAAGCCGGGCAAGGAGAATGACCCTGGCATCCAGGCCCTGGTGAAGGTCCTCACCAGCGAGGAAACCCGGCAGTTCATCACCCAGAAGTACGGCGTTGCGGTGGTGCCGGTGTTCTAAAACAGAGGAAAGCATAAAGAAAAGCGCAGGCTGTCCACAAAAGGCAGTCTGTGCTTTTTTTGGTAAATGAAAAATTACGGAGAGGCGTTAAACAAGCCTGCTGCTACATAAGGGGTGCAAAGAGGCGCAGCACGCTGCGCACCAGGCGGGTGAGAGGGGAGACCTGCTGGCTCTGCTCCAGGGTGATTTCCTGGCTTTTGGCCTGGGTCTGGAGAAAATCCTCCCGCATATCCTGGATGCAGCTGCACCGGTACATCCAGGCGGCGCACTCAAAGTGGAGGTAAAGGCTGCGGTAATCCAGGTTGATGGTCCCCACCACCCCGTATTCATCGTCCACCGTGAAGGTCTTGGCGTGGATGAAGCCGGGGGTGTATTCAAAAATCCGCACCCCGGCCTCGATGAGCACCTCGTAGTAGGCCCTGGTGAGGGCGTGGACGTACCACTTGTCGGGGATATGGGGGGTGATGATACGCACATCCAGCCCGGACTTGGCCGCGGTGGTGAGGGCGGTGATCATCTCGTTGCTGATAATCAGGTAAGGGGTGGTGATATAGACATACCGCTTTGCCTTGTTGATGAGGTTCATATACACCGTTTCCCCCACCGTTTCGTCGTCCAGGGGGCTATCGGTGTAGGGCTGCACAAAGCCGTCGCTTTCCACCGGCTCCGGGCGGTGGACCCTGGGCAGGTAGGCGGCGTAGTTTTCCTGGGTGCCGGTGGTGAAGTCCCACAGGGTCAGAAACATAAGGGTGAGGCTTGCCACCGCGTCCCCCCGCAGCAGAACGGCGGTGTCCTTCCAGTGGCCGTGCTTGGGATAGACGTTGATGTATTCGTCCGCCAGGTTGATGCCGCCGGTGAAGCCGGTGTGGCCGTCGATGACGCAGATTTTCCGGTGGTCCCGGTTGTTGAGGCGACTGCTGAGGATGGGGACGAAGGGATTGAAGACGCAGCATTTGATGCCCTGGGCCTCCAGCGTCCGCTTGTAATGGGCCGGGAGGGTGAGCATACAGCCGATGTCGTCGTACATCACCCGCACGTCCAACCCGGCCTTTGCCTTCCGGACAAGGACCTCCAGAATGGGGTCCCACATAGCCCCCTCCTGGATGATGAAATACTCCATAAAGATGTAGTGCTCCGCCTTCTCCAGCTCCTCCAGCATCCGCCGGAACTTCACCTCCCCCAAGGGCAGGTACTCCGCCTGGGTGTTCTGGTAAGGGGGACCGCCGGCGATGCGGCGGATGTACTCCGACTGATTGGCCGCGTCGGGGGAGATCCACCGCAGCTCCTCCTGGCAGGAGGGGGCGATGAGGGAGGCCCCCTGGAAGCCCTTTTCCAGCTGGGACATCCGGCGGCGCTCCCGGCGACTCAGCCGGTTTCCCCCAAAGAGGAGGTAGAGCATCCCCCCAAAGACCGGGGCCAGAAGGATGGGGGTGATCCAGGCGATTTTGTAGGCCGGGTTGCTGCGGTTGTTGATGATATACAGCACCACCACCACGCTTACAGCGATACTTACAGCGTAGAAATAGACAAAGTATTCGTTAAAGCGCAGCAGCACCACCAGCAGAACAGCCAGCTGAAGCACAAGGGCGGCTCCGGCGAAGATCAGGCGGTGAAACAGCAGCCGGAACAGCTTTTTGGTAATCGTTTCTTTCTTTTTCATGATCCTTCCAGTCGTTTTTGTTTTCCCAAAGGCGGATTATTGCGCCAGAAGCTCCGCCTTTTGTTTTAGCAGCTCGTCGGAGTAGAGCAGCGCCTCGGTTTGGGGAAGGCCCAGCCGCTCCACTGTTTGACCAAAGCGCTCCCCAGGCAGGCCCTCCCGCTTAAAGAGGAGAATGGCCTTTTCCACCAGGGCGATGACCTCCGCGCGGGTGAAGAGCCGGGAAAGCGGGGTGCCGATGCGCACCTTCTTCCCCCAGCGTCCCCCCAGGTAGACCTTGTAGAGGGTTCCCGCCCCGATAAGGGCCCCAAAGGGGCAGCTTTCCACACACCGGCCGCACCGGTTGCAGTTTTCCTCCGAGATAACCAGCTTTTCCCCCTCCGGCAGGGTGGCGGCCCCCACAGGGCAGCTCTTTTCCACCTGGCAGACCTTGCAGGCCCGGCACATTTCCGGGTCGTATGTAAGGACCCGCTGGCCCACAACGCCAATGTCGTTGAGGTCCGGTTTCACGCAGTTGTTGGGGCAGCCCCCCACGCCGATTTTGAACTTGTGGGGCAGGGACACCCCATGGTAGCCCTCGTAATACAGCTGGTGCAGCTCCTTGGCCAGGCCCTGGGTATCGTAGAGGCCGAAGACGCAGGTGCTGCCCTTGCAGACGATGATGGGCCGCACCTTGGCGCCGGTGCCGCCGGTGACCATCCCTTCCTGGGCCAGAAAGGCCTGGAGCTCCGGAATCTTCTCATAGGGGATGCCGGGAAGCTCCAGCGTCATGCGGGTGGTGAAGGCCACCGTGCCGTTTCCGAACTTTTCAGCGGCCTGCCCTGCGCAGATCATCTGCCGGGCGGTGAGGGTACCGTTTTCGGTGATGATTCGCCCGTTGAAGCACTCGGTCCCCCGGTTGAGAAGAAACCCCTCTCCTTTTACTCGTTTGATGTCTTCCGTCTTTAAGGCCATTTTTGCCACGCTCCTTATAAAAATGTCCAGCCCATGCGCCGGAAAAGAATATTTTACCTTAGTGTAGCATATTCCACCCGCTTCCGCAAGCCGGCGTGCAGTTGGTGTCACTCCCTACCCGCCAGGCGCAGGGACCTTCTGCGGAAGGTCCGTTAGGGCTGGCGAAGCCCGCATGCCCGAAGGGACGCGAAGCGGCCCGTTAGGCTTGGGGTCCAGGGACGGCACCCTGGACAAGGGGCGGCAGGTTTTTTATCGAAACAAAAAAACCGTCTAGAATTCCAGGCACTCGCTTATGCCCTTATTAAAGGTAAGGCCGAAGGCCATGTAGGGCGTGACGGCGGGGGCACCCTGCAAAAACTACGGGCGGAAGCAGGCGTGGCTTCCCTCCCGGCCGGTGGTGACCGAAAGAATGGTGGGGATATGCTCCCGCAGGCGCTCGGAATGGCTGATAATCCCCACCAGCCTGCCAGTGGAACCCAGGGAGAGAAGGGCGTCCGCGGCGCTTTGGAGGGACTGCTCGTCCAGGGTGGTGAAGCCCTCGTCCACAAAGAGGGTCTCGATGGGGATGGAACCGGCGTAATGCTGCACCACGTCCGCCAGTCCCAGGGCCAGGGCCAGGGAGGCTTTGAAGTTCTCCCCGCCGGAGAGGGTGGACACTGGGCGGCGCGCCCCCGCGTCCTGGTCCAGCACCTCCAGGTCCAGGCCGGAGGCCGCCCCGTGGCGCGCGGCGGTATTCCGGCGGCAGAGCTGATACCGCCCGCCGGTGAGGTCCGCCAGATGGAGGTTGCACATCTTTAAAATATCCTCAAAGTAGGAGGAGAGGATGAAGGTTTCAAAGTTCATCCGGCTTTCGTTGTCCCCGCCGGCCCGGCGGGCCAATTCGGTGGTGATGGCCGCCTTTTTGGCCAGCTTTTGGCTGCCCAGGCTGGCTGTTTTCAGCTCCTCCCAGCTGCGCCGGCAGAGGGCCAGGGAGGAGGTGAGACCGGAAAGCTGCCGTCGTTTTTCCTCCTCCTCCCGGCGCAGGGCCGCCTCCTGGGCCTCCAGCTGGGGCAGCTGAGGCGGCTCTTTCCCCGCCAGCTCCTTTTCCAGCTCCCGCAGGCCCGCCTCCACCGAGGTCAGAAGGGCCTTGTGCTCCTCCACCTGGCGGCGCAAAGTGTCCCGAAGAGGAAGCTGGGAGAGGGCGGCCTGGTAGGTCTCCCGGTCGGTAAAGCCGCTTTCCTCCATGGCGCGGCGCAGCTCCTCCTTCTTCAGGCGGGCATCCTCCTCCTCCTGGCGCAGAACGGTCCCCAGGGTGGAAAGCTGCCCCTCCAGCTTGGAGATAACCACCTGGGAGGCGGTTTCCCGCTGCTCCAGCTTATCTGCCAGCCGCTGCTTTTGGGCCGCCAAGGTCCGGGTCTTTTGGGGAATATCGCCATCCCGCAGCAGGGGAGGAAGCTCCTGCAAGGCGGCCTCCAGGGAGG
>OFGB01001922.1_pt1 | contig 11786 bp, 20 predicted proteins | sample 1521491 | NCBI WGS metagenome assembly OFGB01 (sample SAMEA3504095, study PRJEB24116) | mouse gut metagenome | biome: mouse gut; feature: mouse-associated habitat; material: faeces | place: Denmark | collected 2011
GGGAACGGCAAAATTTTTTACACTTCTTTTACTTCTTTATCTCACATGAGCAAAGGCTGATGGCAACCAGCAGCCACAATGCTGCGGCACACTCAACCACCAGTCCCCAATCAACGCCGCCATTTATAAGCCCAGTTTGCGCAGGCAGTTCACCGATAGCGGCAGAGGCAGACGGGATATAAATCGGGTCCACGTTGTCGCTGGCTACGATGATTGGGGGCAAGGATGGATGGGGAACGGGAACCAGCGCCCACAGCTTATAGAGCGGCAGAACAAAGAGCAGGGAAATGGCTATTATGCTGCGGTATCGCCAGTTCTGGCTGAGACGCTTCCCGCTGGCCACCAGCAACAGTTTCAGCAGGACATACGCTGCACTTCCTGTAATACTGAGCAGGGCAGTAGTCAAAAACAGGTTGACGGCCATCTCACATCTCCTTGTCCAGCCACGCTTTCAGCTCCTCGCGGTCTTTGGCTGAGAGGGGGGTATCCCCACAGAGCGCAGCGAAGAACTTTGTTACCGAGCCCTGATACATGGTGTCCAGCACCTCCTGTGCCATGCTCTGCATATACGCTGTTTTCGTCTGGATTGGGTGATAGTAGGGCACTCGGCCCCTGCGGACGGAGTCCACCAGGTTCTTCTGGTTAAGCCGGGACAAGAAAGTGGCCAGCGTTGAGGCTTTCCAGGCCTTCCCGCAATGCTGGGCGAAGTAGTCAATCAGCTCCGCTGCGGACATAGGCGCTTCAGAATTCCATAGCACCTCCATGATTTCTGATTCTGTGTCAGTCATTTTTTTGGATCGATCCATCATAGTTACCCTCCTGTCCCAGTGCGTCCACTGTGATACTGTAATTCTACTACCGCGTTGTAGAAATGTCAAGAGATATTTCTACAAGATAGTAGAAAAATAGGCGGGCACAAAAGGGATTGAAATTTTCTGTCCAGCCAGGTATAATACTATCGTAAAGTATCCGTTGATTGTGTGAGCAATCATAGTAGCCGTGTTACATAGTGTCCAAAGACCTGCGGGTTTTTGGGCGCTTTTCTTTTTTCTGGACCATGCCAATAATCAAAATACCGTTGGCCAATTAGGTCACAAAGCATACGGACAGGGCAGTCCGTATGCTTTTTTATATAGATAACGCACCGTTCCGAAAATATTTGAGCTAAAAAGGAGGACAAAAAATGTTTCTTGTAACAGATCTGACTGAAAAAGCCCCCTATACTACTTCGATCAATGATGCAAAAACGGTTCGAGATGTCATTGTCGGCATCACTGGCGAAAGCAAGATGGGTGACGCCGTCCTTAGTGTTGTCGGCCACATGAGTTTTGGCGATGAGTTCATCTGTCGGTCGCGTTTCAAGGTGAAATGCGTTAAAGATGTCAACGCTGAGATGCCCATCGCTAAGAGCATCGCCATGACGGCGAACCGCTTGCTGGCGGCGTGTACCGATGACTACGCCACCCGCATTTGGAGCCGCATTGAAGACACTGTTGTTGCCGATGTACTGCAATGCACAGATGACTGTGAGGACGGCTTCACGGAGTGCGATGTGTCTCTGGCAATCGGACGGGCCATCGCCGAGCAATTTGGTTTTGAGGTCTAAGGAGAATTTGAATGGGTAATTTAATTGTCGAATTTAAGGAACATGAAATTGTTGTAAGCGAGTTTGGCTACCCTACACATACGTTTCGCCTCGTGGACTGCGTCCTGCCTGGTTACATGATATGGAACATCGGGAGACACCATATGCCGGAAGGCTACTTGCCCTTGTGCAGGCTGGCGTTTTTCCAGCCGTTTCCAGGCGGAAGAAACATTGATGCTGAAACACTGCTGGCGATCAAAACCGATGGCGCACATACAATCTTGGATGCTATCGGATACGGCCCGGAAACGCCCGAGGAGATGGAAACATTCATCAAGCAGCACAAAACAGCAGGGCCAGGGAGCCGTTTCTATGAAGAAGTCAAGCGTATGGAAAAAGCTCTGCCGTTTATGTGGAAGATCAAATGGAGCCACCATGCTCATTCTGGTGAGGACTAAAGATCTACAAGTAAACAAACATATGAATGTCCGGGAGGAATTTATGACCAAAGAAGCCCTGCGAAAAAACTTAGAGGCAGGAAAAATGATGGATGATCTTTTCCACTACAGCGCCGGTCAGCAATGTACCATTTATAAAGCTGCGGCCTTCACAACTGGGGATGAAATTATTTATATTCCTGACATCAGCCTGAACGACATTCCGATGGACAGGCCGCTGAGGAACGGCGAAGAAATCGAAGAAGTCCTCTCAGTATGCTACGCTGGCGTTGACTTTGTGCAGGAATGCGCGGGGGATGTGAAGTTAGCAGAGCAGTTGTTCTACTACTGCGACTGGCAGCATCCGTCATCTGCCTTGCCGGAAGTGGACTATGAGGACGAGGTCATTTAGCGCAACTATAACAATTCTACAAGGCCCAAGACCCAAGCAAAAGAAAAATGCCTCCCACCAAACTCAGTTTGGCGGGAGGCATTTTGCATTTATGACGTGTTAAGTATGAAATATTTTATGTGGGCATGGATGTCTTTTATTCGCGCCCTGTTACCGAATCACCATTTGCGAAGCAGACCTGGTAATGACCACTGAAAATGCGGGTGTATCCTTCCTCACCAGTGGCCCCACAGTTTGAGCATTCCCAAGGAATAACACCGCCATAATCTAAGATTTCATGTGCCTCGTATTCCCTAAGCTCGGCGCCGCACATAGGGCATATACTCTCCTGATCAGTTTTTGGAGAGACATATCCATTATTGACGGCAACAACATTCACAGAATAGGTGACGCCGCCATACTCTAATTTCCATGGGTCAAGGAAGTCTTCACAGACCTCTGAACGAGCAAGCTGACACCCATGTGTATCGAACAAAACTGCCTCGGTCCAGGAGGGATTACTCCTACAGCCGCAGCACTTCTTTCGCTTCTAAACACTGGATGTGGTCTGCACCATAGACCATACCCAGCCCGGAGCCGCAGTCCCAGCTCACAAATACAGTCCCCGTATCGTCCACATGATTTACAGTGCCCTGGTCACCGGGCTTTAACTTGCTGCATGGATCCGGTCCCATTCTGATTAGCTCCACACGGCAACCGACAGGGTACATTTCTCGAACATGCTGAACCTCTTCTCTGGTCGGAAAGTGCATAATTTGATGCTCCTCTCATTGCTGTACTTATTCTGTGCAGGATACAAACCTAAGTTTACCAGCTGTAATTGCTTGTGCCAGTTCCTTAGCAACGCATTTTTCGGGGCCGCTATTCCGATCATCTTCATTTACTGACAGGATCTCATCTTGTATGGTAAATCATTTGGATGATACCGTCATGTCGATTATGCCAGAGCACCAAGAAAACGGAGTAAACTGTATATTCTCTATACCTCCGTTTCAGTTGTGGGTTCCGGCCCCTCCAAGATGAAGATGGGGAAGAACTCCCAATTTGCGTCATCCGGGGACTCAATCTCGAAGAGTTCCAGGACGGTCTTCTGCGTTTCTGGGGTCAAATCCCTAAAGTAGATTTCAAGGGTTTTCACAATGCGATCACCTCCTCGTTGTGATATGACGATGTGTTTTACCGCAGCGTTTGATCTACTGGCAGCTGGCAATATATAAAAAACCGCCTGAGGAGTTTTCAGACAGTTTGTAACTTGATGTGTGCCCGATTGGTTTTCGCTGGCATTTTAGCGACAGGCCATTATTTGTCTTCGCAGGTATGCCCCTCAAACGTACTGTTTTTGACGCACTCCGCACAGTAGATTGCGCCGCAATCCGCACAATCGCAGAAAGGACTGCCCTGTTCCAATGGGGCACCACAGCCGTTACAGATAAAACCACTGTTGGGGATGGGCGTCAGGTATTTGGCGTAGTCAGGCATTCTTCCTGCCTCCTTGCTTATCATTACCAGTCTCTAACTGCCGCAGGCGATGCTTTCTCGCATACTGATCCAGGTCAAGCTGGGCCTGGCAGAAATCCGTTACATAGCGCAGGGAGCGGATGCCAGACTCACGGCGCTGCCCGGGGTTCGGATCGGCATAACGGCGGAAGCCCTTGAAGACTCCGCCCAGTCCGCCTCGGACAAAGTAGAGGTTGCCCTGCGCATCAACATACTGTCTGACAGGGTAGGCCGGGATCGCACGTTCCATATCCCCCAAGGCGGACAGCAGCCCCTCCACATACGTTCGGCACTCGTTTTGGAGTGTACGGATATTTTCAGCGCTCAAAAGCTCCGCACCGCGCAGCTGATACCGGGAGCCTTCGCGCTCATATACGCAGTTATAGGGGAGGAACAAAAACCCTTCTTGGACAGGGACGACCGTGCCGCCACCCTGCATATTATCGGAGAAGGGGTATTTCCAGATCAGCTGATTGCCAAACCGCTCGGTATAGGTATCGCGCACCTTGTCCAAGGTCGAATCAAGGGCGCCATACTTGTCCAGAATGGCTACCAGTTCGTCCTTGCGGTACAGACTGTTTCTATTGATTTCCAGACCCATGTACGGGAGTATGGGCTCTGCAATACCGGAAGGCGCAGTTAACTCCGTATCTGCGCTTGCACTGTCCGACGCCTGTTTATTTTTGAGTTCGTTCATTTCCAGCCTCCTCATTCGCTTCTTTGATTAGTTCCAGATACATTTTGTTCGTAGGCAGTCTGTTGACCGGCCGCATACCCAAGACTTTAAGCCCGGCTGCCTCCATAGCCTGATTCCGGCGTTTTGCTTCTGCCTCGTCAACAAAGTTACCGTACCAAAGGAAGTCCACACTGCCGTCCTGATGCTGGTATTTGACCTCCCACACTCGGATGCCATTTTCGCAGCACTTGCAAAAGCTGTTCCACCGATCCACAAGCGCTTGCCCAACCAGTATAGTTTCGATTTCCCAATCGTCACCGGATCTCCACGCTGCAAAGTCGGCATCGTGAGTGAGGTGGGGAAAATCCTCCGGGTAATGAGCATAGCCTTTCTCCCGTGCGGCCTGTCCCGGGATCGTGTTAATCTTAAACATGATGTCACCTGCCTTTAGTTCCAGTCAACGAGCAGGTGGCCAGCACTATCGCAGAGGGCATAGTCATGTTCTTCATCCCCGGCCTCAAAATCTGTGGGTGCAGCCGTGCGATTGAGTTCAGCCGCCTTCTCTATGGCCTGATCGTCATTATCGGCAGTAAAAGTGACTGCCACACGCTGGGTGCGTTCCATAGTAATGCAGTATTCCATTTTCAGACCTCCTCGTCTCTATTCAAATTTACTGATTCGTCCGTCAGCCGCTTGTATCACGATCATAGTCGTCAGCTTGAAGGGCCGTAAAAATGGTCTCCAAGTCTTTATGGGATATGGATGACTCCAAAAACTTCAGGCCCCGGCTGTCGAGGTTGGGTTCTCCAATGGCTTGGACTGGGGTAGGGCGGCCCAAAAAGCCGGTCAACCGTGTGGAGCATAACTCACTCAGCTGCGCCCATGTGTAAAAATGAGCCTGGCAGGAAGTTCCTGCTGGGCCTGGTGTTGGGAAAGTGAACATGAAAAGTCCCTCCTGATTAAATTATTGGTGGAAATGAGCATGGATAGTTACTTTGATCGCCTCCCGCAGATTTTCCGTATGGTCGCCGCCATTTCCGTTGTAGTGATGCCACCGCTTTTGGACATCAGCCAACAGTACTGCATCGTTGAGCATGGCCAACTGGCCATAGCCGTCAAAGCAGGGGTCGTCCTTGTCCAATTCGCTGATCTCGTCCTTCAGGTATGCCATCTGGACCTGGTTGTCTTTCGTGGTGCAGACCATATTGACTTCCTTCTCCGTCAGGGGAATAGTGACCAGTTGGCTGCCAAACGTGCGCCGGATGCAGAAGGGGCTGGGCGCGAGTGGGTTCCCCTCCACTATGGACCTTGCCAAGTCATCTGCGGCCTGAATTGTCATCATCCGGCCATCAAAATGCTCAGCCATCAGACTGGCAAGCAGCGTGTAGTCAATCCACCAGGAAGGACTTGCTGCTCTGTCAATACTGCCGTCCTGTTGGATCGTAAACCCGGCAGGGTCCGTGTCGGCATTGTTCGCCTCACATACGAAGGCGTCCAGACTCTCATAGCCGAACCCCAGCAGAATATCGGTCAGCGCCGGTTCATCATACTCGGCCATGAAGATGATCTGATGTACAAACTCCGCCTGCTGGCCATGCTTGTCATGGGTGACGCGAACCACTTCGTAGAGATTGCCAAAGTCCAGACAGCGGACATAGCAGTAGTGGTCTGCGGCGTCGGCATAGGAGTTCCATGGAGCTAGGAGAACTATTTGTTGCATAAAAAGATACCTCCAATCATTTTTTCGCTTGCGCCAGCGTTGAGAAATATATATAAAAACGCACACAGACGGGTATCTGTGTGCGTTGTGCCTGTCAAAGCGAATCGATTTGTTAGGCTACAGAGCCAGAAAAACAAAAAAGTGCCAGCTGCAAGACTGCAAATGGCACTTTGATACACAGGTAACTATGCGCGCTTTCGTAGGCGGCTCTGATACTTTATGCCTGCATTATAACATTACAACGATTATCCGTCAATGCTGTTCCCCAGAAAAAACGCTTGTCAGGATAGGAGTAAAGAGATATAATAGTCTTGTACAGTATCCGTAACCTGCTATCAGCGGTTTTAGTATCCGTGTTTCACAGCATCCAGAAGCCAGTAGGCCTTTGGATGCCTTTTTCTTACCCAGAACAATAGAACATCTTTGCCAGTTTGGTCACAAAGCGCACGAGCAGCGATGCCCGTGCGCTTTTTTATATATTCCCGCCCTGTCTGAGGGCAAAAATAATTTTGAAGGGAGTTGTGTTGGTAATGAAATCAGCTACAGAAAGCAGGAACATCCGCGCCATTATACTTGCGCATGGCCATGGCAAAGCGGCGTTTCCTGAGCGGGGTATCTGCTATGGCCGGTGGGTATAAGTATGGAAGCGGACAGCCTTTGCTGCCAGCGGTACCAGGCCGCAGGGGAACACCGCACATGGACCGTATCTATCTTCCGCAGCTGCTCCCCCTGGAGGAGTATGAAAAAATCATTGTTCTTTTCTCCGGTGGGAAAGACAGCCTGGCATGTGTCCTGGACCTTTTGGAGCGTGGCGTCCCCCGGGAACGGATCGAGCTATGGCACCATGATATTGACGGAGGGCATCCAAACCGGAAAATGGACTGGCCTGTCACACAGGCCTATGTTCAAGCCGTTTCTGAGTATCTGGGCATTGTCCTTCGCACATCCTGGCGTGTCAACGGTTTTTGGGGCGAGGTGTACAGACTCGGCGCAAGTTGGCCAGTTCAGTATATTGAGCCGGATAGTGGCATCATCCGGGAATGCAAGCTGTCCGAGAAGCAGGTCCGCTCCGCACAACTGCGTGAGGCAATATTGAGCAGTGTGGAGTTGGCGGAGCTGGAACAGATGGGACACCGCATGAAATTCCCCGCCAAAAGCGGCAATCTGGCTACGCGCTGGTGCAGTTCCGTGCTAAAGATTATGGTTGCCGACTCCGTAATCCGCAACGTGGAACTGGACGAGCTAAAGCAGATAGGCGATTGCAGAAGGTTTCCCGCAAAAGGCGGTATCTCCAGTGGTCGTTACTGCAGTCCCAACCTCAAGCGCGAGGTGGCAGACGCCCTGATCCGCAGTATGGACGGTCTCCGGGCGGACGGTGAGCGTATGAAGTTTCCGGCAAAATCCGGATGCCATCAGGGAAGGTGGTGCTCCGGTGCGCTCAAAGCACAGGTGGAGGATAAGCTGTATTCCCACATTGAGGATACTGTAGCGGACACAAAGCTGCTTATTATCTCGGGAGAACGCCGGCAGGAGAGCGCTGGACGCTCCAAATACAACGAGATGGAGATCCACCGCACAAATGCGACCGCCAGGGCCCACAGGTTGGTTCACCAATGGCGCAGCGTTATCGACTGGGACGAGGCCCAGGTCTGGGAGATCATCAAGCGGTGGCGCATTGCGCCCCATCCCTGCTACGCTGCCGGATGGAACCGCTGTTCCTGTGCTATGTGTATCTTCAGCCTGCCCAGGCACTGGGCAGGTATTCGGGAGCTGTTCCCAGACTGGGTCAGCTCTGTAGAGGAGGACGAACGGATCCTGGGATTCACGCTGGATAATAAGGTAACTCTGGCGGAGTACATTGGAGATGCGGAGAGCTGTGTATGCCATGACGATCCCAAAGCTCTCTTTCAATTAACCCGCGGAGTGTTCTCACTGGATGATGTAGAGCAGTCCGAGTGGGTATTGCCGGCGGGCGCCTTTCAAGGTGCGGCGGGCGGCCCCTGTTAGCAGTCTGGCAAAGGGGAGCAAAATCTGCTTATCCAAAGGTGTCCGGAAATCATGAATTTAGGGACAATTTCATATCAAAATAAGGAGGAACTGTTGTGGAACGTATTAGAGAAGTACTTGCCGCTCAGGAACGATATTGGCGGTGCTATGGAGGCCCAAGCGAAGAAGATCACTCACTGAACGACATGAACAGGGATTTGATTGAGGCGATGAACGGCCACTATGGTCAGGTATATGTTGGCTCAATAAATGGTGATCTTGTTTTGGCACAATACAATGGCGAAAAAATCTACAACTTTGCTTATGACTTCTGTGTGCCTCAATATGATGCAGAATTAGAAACGCTTCTTCGGCAATGGAAAGGAAAGCATAAGGTATGCCAGCTGGAGGCGATCCATGCGCGGATTCGGAAACTGAATGGGCACCTCCTCATTTGGGTATGACTCGGCCAGAAGGTGGAGCAGTCCAAGTGGGTATTACCTGGACAAATTGTGCATTGCTGCCGAGCTGAAAAGGTATCCTTGCAAAATCAAAGAAAAAAGCATATAATAAAAGAAACAAAGGAGGGCAAAAAAATGCCGACCACGATTACGCCCCTGTCCCAACTTCCACTGTCTGACGATTTTATGTTCGGAGAGGTCATGCGGCAGCCCGAGGTGTGCCGGCTTTTCCTGGAATGCCTGCTGGAGAAGGAGATCGCCCGTATTGAATACATCAATAAGCAGGAGGATCTGTCGGATGATGTTTCCGGGCATGGTATTCGGCTGGATGTCTATCTTAACGATGCCGCTGGCACCCACTACGATATTGAGATGCAAAAAACCAGCAGCCGGGGGTTAGAGCGCCGCATTCGATACTATCAGGGGGGCATTGACCGACGATGCCTGGGCAAAGGGCTTGATTACACGGACCTGCCAGAGAGTTATGTGATCTTTGTCTGTGATTTTGACTATTATCACGCTGGTTTGGCCCGCTATGAGCGTGTAAGCTGTATCGAAGGTCGTGAGGACATCATCTATGATGACGGCAGCCACGCGATTATCTTGAACAGCCGCTATCAGGAAGGCAACGCGCCCACGCCCATTTTGGAGTTTTTGGATTATGTCCGAACCAACAATGACCAACTCCAGCTGTCAAGTGAGCTGGTACAAAGAACCAAGCAGGCCGTACATACCGTGCGCAGCGACCGGACAAAGGAGGTATCTTATATGACATGGGCAATGAAAACCAGAGATTTGCTGAGACAGGGTCGTGAGGAGGGCCGCGAGGAGATGCGGGAAACTGGCATCAAAGCGCTTGTGGTCACACTGAAGAGACTTTCCCAGACGTTGGATTTAGTCATCCAAACGGTAGCAGAACAGTTTGACCTGTCCCTGGAGGAAGCAGCGGAAAAAACGAAACAGTATTGGGAGCAGTGATTTGACAAAAATGACATGGGCAATGAAAACCAGGGATTTGCTGAGACAGGGTCGCGAGGAAGGCTATAGAGAAGGCTTTGAGGAAGGATACAGAGAAGGCCTTGAGGAAACTTTTGAGGAAGCGATCAGGGCTTTTGTAGTCATAGCGAAGAAGCTTTCTATTGAACAGGAAGTGGTCGTTCAAAACCTTGTGGAAAATTTTGGCCAGTCACCGGAGGATGCAGAGAAGAAAATGAAACTTTATTGGGGCAAGTGATCCGCCGCAATGTTTTCAAAAAGAGATTGTAATTCTCTGCTCAATCGGATATAATTGATTCATACAGTATCAGTCGATTGCAAAAGCAGTCAAAGTAGCCGTGTTACAAAGCGTCCAGAGGTTTTTCACACCTTTGGGCGCTTTTTTATTATATATGGCCCTGCGGGGCAGAGTTTGGGACGCTGAATTGCGTCCTTTTTTCATTTTGGGGAAAGGAGGAAAAGATATCCTGACGATTATTGAACATCTGCCATACTCTGACCTTAAAACAATGCTGATCTTAGGAGAAACAAAATATGCCGAAATTTGAAGAAATCGCACAAAAAGGTCTGTGTGATGTGTGCGGGAAAGAAGCCGATGTGGAGCAAATGATTAAGGAAAAGCAGGAGATGTTCGCGTAAAAAATTGATTTCAGCAACTGAAGAAAAATTAAGTAAGGAGAAGTGACATGGACAAAGGACATATGACAGAATACATTAAGGTCAACCTCCCGTTGACTGAGCAGGACTATCTTGCAGGCAATGGGGAAGGTGTATGGGTTCTGGTAGATCGAAAAACGAAACAGGCCCACGACGAGGACGCTTCTGGCGGAGGTTACGTTGGGATTTTGGACAACGACAGCTGCTATTACCCCGGTCTGAATGCTGGCGTGCTGATACCACTGGAGATGCGCGGTGCTTGTCGGCCGGTAGCTAATTTCTATTCGTTCCTTTCCAAACTGACCAAACTGACGCCGGAAGGAAAGGCGCTGCTCATGGGAAGGATCGCAATGTACCAGGCTGGGAATAATCGTCCAGAGGATCCATCCGACCCTAACTACGAGGGTCCAATTTGCTGTAACTGCCAATATTGTGGGGACAAGTACAGTTTTCCGGAGCCGAACGATTTGCTCTATATGGATCCGGAGAACCCGATATTGAAGCATTTCTATTGCTGCTGCGGCGACTGTGATCTCTACGGTAAGGATATCACCGGACTGGGTATTCACGAATGTGAGCATTTTGAAGAGCTGTGACGTAAGACTTTATCTGTTATGGCAAAGTACATCCCGCATGAAAAAATGACAGTCCAGCAGATTCAGGCCGAAATAGACCGGGAATTCCAGCAATGGAATAATATCGCCTGCAGTGGCTGTCAAGATCCAAGCTGGCCAGATGGAGTCAACATGAACCTGGTTCGAAATCATATCATTTACTGGTACAGACTGTTAGACGAAAAGCATGTAGCCGATACGCAGACCTCTCTTTTTGGGAACCGCTGATTAAAGGCCCGTCAAACGCAATATGCAATCGAAATGAGAACATCCCAAAGTTTGTGTAAACCTCCTATGAGGTGTAGAATAGAAGCACCACACAGGAGGAATTACATATGGCCAGAAAGAACCGTACCCCGGAAGAAAATGCACGTCGAGAAAAAATCCGTGAGCTGCTGCAGATGGCAAACATCGACAGCATGGATGACATCCAGAACCTGTTTAAGGAAACCATTGCCGAGTTCCTGGAAACCGGCCTGGAGACGGAGCTGGATGACGAGCTGGGCTACAGCAAATACGACTACAAGAACAAGGACACAGATAACAGCCGCAACGGGCACAGCAGCAAGAGACTGCGTACCAGTTTCGGCGACGTGGAGGTGTCGGTTCCCCGAGACCGCAAGGGTGAATTTGAGCCTCAGGTACTGAAGAAAAACCAAACCAGCATTAGCCAAGACATTGAAGAGAAAATCCTGTCCATGTACGCCAAGGGGATGACGACAGGGGACATTGAAACACACATTCA
>OFGB01001936.1_pt1 | contig 11726 bp, 10 predicted proteins | sample 1521491 | NCBI WGS metagenome assembly OFGB01 (sample SAMEA3504095, study PRJEB24116) | mouse gut metagenome | biome: mouse gut; feature: mouse-associated habitat; material: faeces | place: Denmark | collected 2011
TAGAGCGTCTTTTCGGCTGGCTCGACAAATTCCGCAGACTTTGGAAAAATTGTGAACGCAAACTTTATATTTCTGCTCAGATTCTCACGTTTGCCCTCATTGCCATCCTCATTAGAAGATTTTAAACAGGCTCTAAGGCGTGGTAATTGTCCGCTTCAATAAGGGTATGCCAAAGGTCGCTGTCTGGGGCGTTGCATACCGTGTCCATGGGCCGCAAGTAGGGGTAAATTGGCTCTCCAAACTCGGCCACCGTTACCAGCGTATCTACAGGCAGTGTGACAGCCTCACCGCCGTTTTTAGGCAGGCACCGTGCTTCTCCGTCTTTGACGGACAGTACCACAAAGATGTCCTTGGGCTCACCCTGCTTCCGGAACACCAGTCGGCCTTTCTTTACAGGAACCTCGTAAAGCGGAGCACACTCCGGCAGATGCTCCTCAAACACCAGGCCGAACTTCTTCTGCTTGGCGAGCTGATTTACTGCGGCACGCAGTTGCTCCCGAAGCTCTGGCTCCTCCACGCGGTCTATCAGCTCATGTATCTCGGCCACAGATCTTCCCTCCTGACAAAAATGTACTCTGCCAGTCTCTTTGTTGGCAGTGCCAGCAATAGGTATATACGACAATTCAAATTACAGTATAGCACATGGCATCAAAAAAATAAATCGGAAATCGCACTTGACATTTTGGAAAGTATAGTGTATAATGATTTTACAAGCTCGGACATCGGGCGTTGAAGGAGGACTCCACATGGGCAAAGAGTTAGGCGTACGAATATCAGAACAGCTAAAAGCAAGAGGGATGCAGCAGAAGGAATTAGCTGAACGCATTGGCCTAACCGAGGCTACACTGTCCAGATATATCTCCGGAGATCGGGACCCAAAGCCGGATGTGATCGCCAATATGGCAACGGCGCTTCACACCACCTCTGATCACCTCTTGGGGATCGAGCGTGACGATTTTGATTACCCAAGAATCCGCCGTATGATCGCACGCAATGCATCAACGATGTCGGACCAAGATAAGAAGGATCTGATTAACGCATTATTCGGGGGTGAATAGGACTTTGGGTATTAGACTATCCGACAGCAGGTATGAGGAAATCAAACAGGTCGTCGTTAAGATGTTCGCAGACTACGGGGTTTCCTGTGTCCCCATCAGCGGTTTTGAAATTGCCAAAAAGATGGGAGTCAAAATAATCCCCTACTCTGCGTATCCAAAACGTGTCCAACAGCTAATGCGCAAGAAGAGCTTGGACGGTTTTTCGGCAGAGAAGGAGGAGGGCGAGTGGTATATTTTCTACAACGACGATGATAAGCACGATTACGGGCGGATCAACAATACGATCATGCACGAGATCGGCCACATTGTCTTGGATCACTCAGAGGACAGCGAGTTAGCGGAAATGGAAGTCAAGTTCTTTGCGAAGTATGCTCTGGCACCTCCTGTTCTTATTCATAAACTGAAGCTCGACAATGCTAAGGACATAGCGGATATCTTCGAGATTAGCTACGAGGCTGCCGGGTATGCTTTGGACTACTACAACAAGTGGCTGAATTATGGCGGTATCTATTACAAGGACTATGAACTTCGGATGTTGCAGCTATTCGCTGCTGTAGGTTAAGGGGGTGATTGCCTTGGATGTTCAAAGAAAAACGCATTGAAAAGCTGCTGCTAACAGCGGTTCAATGCGTTTCCCGTGTAGGATCTGCTACGCTGATCCCACATATCAACCATGTGAAGCATAGCAGATTTTGCCCCAAGATGCAATAGGCACTTTGCATCTTATCAGATTTTGCGTCAAAATTTGACAGAAAGGACAAAATTATGAATAAGTACTATATCAACAACAACCAAACCCACAACCCCGGACTTCACCATGAAGTTCATACCGAGGAACATGCGCAACAGTTGAAGATCGCCAGCAAGACTTATCTCGGCACGTTCTCCAGCGAAACGGAAGCTGTTCAAGCTGGCAAGCGATACTACAGCGATGCGGACGGATGCGCCATCTGCTGCCCGAAAGCGCATAAAGGGTGAGAACATGGCAAGACAAACTCATCATGTTGTCCACAACAGCAAAGGCGGTTGGGATGTTAAACGGGGTGGAGCTCAGCGTGCCAGTGGACACTACGCCACCAAAGAAGCCGCTGTCAAGGCAGGGAGAACTATCAGTAGGAACCAAGGAACCGAGTTTCTGATCCATGGGAAAAATGGGCGTATTCAGTCTGCTGATAGTCACGGGGGAGACCCGTTCCCGCCGAAAGGGTGATACAAATACGAAAGGTGTAGCCTGTAACCTACAGGTTACACCTTTTTACTTTTGTAGATTGAAATTCTTCTATTGAATGATATTTTAGTCAAAACCAGTGAAAATCCAATATCCGCAATACACACTGGCTTACGCTTTTTTCCCGCTTATAATGAGTACGGCACAACTTGATTTTATCTGCAGATGTTAGCCAAGCCCATAGTACCATCCAGTCAATCAAATCTACAGATAAGCAAAGGGTGGCAATCGGAGTTGATTGCCATCCTTCAACTATGCTCTGAACGGTAATTTTGTTGTTGTCCTTATGCGGGGAGGGATTTTCCCCCACACTTACCAACAGTACTCAACATTTACCAATAGTAATACCAAATGTTTCCAATTAGTCTCAACTATTCCTAATCGCTCCATCCATCAGAAAAATACTGTATATCGTTTCAAAACAGAGGTATCGCACAATATATAGTATAAAACAACAAAAAAGAAGATAGAGATTCAACGTCTCTACCTTCTTTTCACTGGTTGCGGGGACAGGACTTGAACCTGCAACCTCCGGGTTATGAGCTGCGCTTTGAAGTCTGGTTTGGACGTTTCCTGCGCTTTCGGGGCCTGTTCCATCCGGAACAAAATACTTTCCTGACCTCTTTGCTCCGTTGTCTCCATTGGTTTTTTCCTATTTTGGGTCAAGTTATGGGTCAAAGGTTAACGGGCGGCTCAAATACTGCTATGGAGAAAACAAAGAAGTTTTGGTATAATTGTGAGTTAATATTGCGGTGAACGTCACCCAATACGCCAAGCGGAGAAATTCTTCTCTGTCCTTCTCCAAACTTCAATCGATGAAGTTGTCATATAGTTTTGGCGGTATCATATCTGCCCTTGATTACCCGAAAATCATGGGGCCAATGTAGGCGGCAATGATGACAGAGACGATGCTGACGGAAACCACACCGCCAATGACCATCTTGGGCAGAACATAATTGGTCAGGCGCTGTACCTCCTCCTCGGAGAAGTTCTTCCCGAAGGTGTTGCCGTTGACTGCCTCCATGGCGATGCCATAGGTGAACGGATAGCCCAGCAGGCAGGTGACGCCCACGGCGGCGGACAGCCAGGGGTCCCACTTCAGCACCTTGCCCACCACCACAGCGGCCAAAGCTGCAATGAGTGCGCCAATGACCAGCAGGCCCAGGATGGGCACCATCATCTGGAGCAGTTCGGTGAAGGTCAGGGACAGGAAGTTGATCAGCAGATAGGCGTAGGAGCCCAGCAGAACGATCTGCTCGCCGCCGGACTTTTTCAGGCTGCCTCTCTCCAGGAAGCCCAACTCCGTCATCAGGAAGCCAAACAGCAGGTAGCACACGGTGGAATTGGCGCCGGTGAATTTCGAGACCAATTCACCGATCACACCCACCACTGCCAGCCGGGCAAAACTCATCATGGGGCCCTGGGCGATGGGCGGGAAATCGGGGACAATCTTGATATTGAAGGTTTTGGCGTTGGCGCTCTCGTTCTGTTTGATCCGGCCGCTGTCAATATATTTTCCGCAGGCACGGTTCAGGCAGACAGAGGAGATCAGGATGCCCACCAGACTCTGGAAGGTCATCATGGTGGTGACAAAAACGGCGATATCGCTCCGGCCCGCCTTGGTGGCCAGGTCAGAGGTAACCAGAGTGGAACCCAGTCCGCCGCAGATGGTGCCGATGGAGGCCAGGGCATATTCCCGCCCAAAAATCACGGTGCCCAGGGTGAAGCCCATGGCGATAACCGCTGCCATAGCGCCCAGGCTGACCACAACAGTCTTCCACTCGGCAATCAGCTCGTTGAATTTCAGGTTAGAGCCGATGTTGACAAAGGTCAGCACAATGCCATAGGTGACCAGGATATTGGACAGACCGGCGGTTTCAATCAGATTTTCCGGCAGAACGTGCATAGACGCGCCGAAAATCATGATCATAGCGACGGTAAAGAGGAAACTGGAGACCAGACCTCTGGTTTTAATGGCGATGATGTCGCCAATGGCAAAGAAAATGACCACAACCGCGAAGGCGGTGATTGGGGTCCAACTCATAGCAAATCTCCCTTCAAACTCTTTTTCGTGGAATTAGGGCCGCTCCACCACAGGGGGCTGGTTATCCGCCGGGAGGAGGGACACATACTTCACGCCGTTGGTCCGCCGGTTAAACTCGGCCTGGGCCTCCGCCACCAGTTCAGGGTGGTCAATCAGGTCGATGGCGGTGCTACCGATGACCTTGCCGGCGTGGAGGGCCGCCTTGTTGGCCAGGGGGGCGGCGGCCTGGGCCACGACCATCCAGGTGTGGTTGGGGGTGCCCTGGGCAAAGCAGGCGGTGCTCAGCTGGGCGCAGGGGGCCACCTGGCTCACGTCGCCCACGTCGCTGGAGCCAAAGAAGACCTTCTCCGGCGCCTTGTAGGGGTAGACGCAGTCGATGATGGGCTTGCCCTTGATCTGAGGCCGGACCAGGTCGGAATATGCCTCGCCATGGTAAAGCTCCAGGCGGTTCACGTCGTACATCAGGTCGGTGGCCGTCAGGTTTTTCCGCATTTCCTCCGCGAAGGCGATATCCTGGCTGTCCACCGGGACCGGGCCCAGCTGGACGAAATTCTGATGCAGCACCTTTTCCAGCGCAATGTTGGTCACGGTCTCGGCCAAAACAGCGGCGATCTTGTGTTCCGTGGTGGTCTCCGTCATCAAGGCCGCGCCCTCCGCCACTTTGATCAGACGGTCATAAATCTCCTTGGCCTGGGTTAGCTTGGGGGCCCGGACAGTGTAATACAGTTCCGCCTCAGCCTGAACCACATTGGGGTAGGGGCCGCCGTCGTTCAAAAAGGCATAGTGAATGCGGGCGTTGCCGTTGATATGTTCACGCAGGAAGTTGGCGCCCACGTTCATCAGTTCCGCCGCGTCCAGGGCGCTCCGGCCCAGATCGGGGGACATGGAGGCGTGAGCGGCCACACCCTTAAACTTAAACTTGCCGGAGATGACCGCCAGCAGCTTTGTGGGGACAATGTAGTTCATGTTGTCCGGGTGCCAGGTCAGGGTGAGATCTACCCCTTCGAAGCAGCCCTCCCGCACCATGTAGCACTTTCCGCCGCCGCCCTCCTCGGCGGGGCAGCCATAGAAACGCACGGTGCCGGATTTTCCGCTTTCCTTCAGGTAGTCCTTTACCATGATGGAGGCGGCCAGAGAGCCCATTCCCAGCAGATTATGGCCGCAGCCGTGACCATCCTCCAGCCCGTCCATCTTTTTCTTTTCCGCCACACATGCCTCCTGACTCAGATTAGCCAGTGCGTCGTACTCTCCAAGGATGCCGATGACTGGCTTTCCGCTACCAAACTCGCCCATAATGGCGGTGGGCATCCCGGCCAGGCCCTGAGTTACCTGAAAGCCCTCCTGTTCCAGCGCCTCAGCGTACAAGTCTACCGCCTTCCACTCACGAAACTGGAGCTCTGGATTTTCCCAAATCTTCCGGCTCAGAGCAAACAGCTTGTCCTTTTTGCGCTCTAAACCTTGCAGTGCGTCTGCTTTTGTCATAACCTTCTCTCCTTCCTTTCATATTTTTCATATTTTGCAGGGCTGAAGCACATTTTATTTCCAGTCCCCATCAGGTGGAACCATTTTATCAGTGTGGAGGGATTTCCGCTAATAGCTTACAGTGTGCTGGCTATCACCAAAATGGAATGGATATTTTTCTGTTTTGCACAAAAGCGTTGCTTTTTTTGTTGGCGGGCCCAAAACAATTCGCCAAAACGGGTGCATCTATTCTTCGGTGCACTAAAGTTATTCCTAATAGATATAGCAAGTGCATGGGCTGAGGGGGAAAAATGTCGTATAATAAATAAAATAATCAGGAAGGAGGGCCAGTATGAACCTTCAGCATCTCCGCTATGTTCTTGAAATTGTCGAACAGGGCTCTATCTCCGCGGCGGCCCGAAAACTCTATATCTCCCAGCCCTACCTCAGCAAAATATTGATGGAGGTGGAAAAAGAGTACGGACTGACCATTTTCTCCCGGGAGAAGAACAACCTCACGTTGACCGAGCGGGGTGCCTCTTTCACCCTTACCATCCGGGAGATCCTGGATACCATGCAAAGTTTTGACAAGACTCTGCATCAATTGCGGGATGTCAATCATCTGTCTTTCTCTTCCTGCCCGACCGCTTACACGTCCGAGGCCTATCTGGAGTTTATCCGCGGCAGCAGCGATACCCATCTGCGGGTTAACTATCAGGAAAGCGACAACAACACCGTGATCAACGATGTATATACCCGAGCCTCCGAATTTGGAATCGTTATTTTCAACAATGAGGAATTCAAGCCCATTGAAACACTTTTAAGGAGTATGCACCTCGCCTTTGAACCGCTGGCCGGTATGCGGTTCTACATTGTTACCAGAGTTGGCCACCCCCTCTCCCGTCTGCCCCGCCCGGTCCGGCTGGAGGATCTGTACGATTACAGCCTGGTCCTCTACCCCCAGCACCGCCCCACCGGGAGCCACATTGCGGAGACGGCCCAGTATGAATACAACTTTGACTGCATCGACTGGAGCAGGATCAAATGTATTACCTATGTCCAGAGCCGCGCCCAGTACTATAATTTGATTTGCCAGACCGACACCATCAGCTTCGGCTTTCAGCCCTTCCGGAATCAGGAGAGTATTTATGGCATTGTCTCCCTCCGGGCCGCCCCAGAGTTTATGAGTGCCTTGGGCCGGGATATCAATTCCACCCTCTACTGTATATATCCCGAGGGCCATGCCCTGTCCCCCCTGGCCACTCAGCTGATCCGGCACATCCGGGCATTGCATGAATAAGCAAGAAGGAGAAGCCTTACGGCTTCTCCTTCTTTATATATTCCCACACTAGGGCTTGCAGGGTCCGGCAGGCCCGCTCCTCAAGGGGGCAGGGGACGGTTTCCCAGTCCTCCTGGCTCCGAGCGTCGCTTACCTTGGCAAAGGACAGCGACAAGGGGGAAAGTCCCTCCGGCAAGCGCCGGAACAGCGTGCCATAAAGGGCGGCGGCCACCGCGTAGGTCCCCCAGGGTGAGGCGTGTTCCCCGTCCTCCCAGTAGAGATTGGGGATGTCTTCCCGGCCTCTGGCCCCCTGAAACACCGGTCCCGCCGGGACTAAAACCACCCCGGTCTGCTGGGCAAAGCGGCGGTAGATGCGGTTCAGATCCGCCTGACGCTCCGGCCTGCGCTTCTCCGCCCAGGGCAGCAACTGGATTGGGGTGATGCCGGCCGCTTTGGCCAGCCGGACAATCTCCCCGCCGTCCCGCAGGGTCTCCTCCTCCGAAGGGCAGGGGGAGTGGGCGGCCTGCTGCATGATGAGAAAGTCGTATCTGCCGTACAGCATGGCAAAGCGGAGGTTAGTCTCCTCCTTCAGGTGGTCGCCATAGGTGGCGTAGGGGCGGGCCAGCATGGCGATTTCAGCGTCACATGTTTCGCCCTCCTGGCACATCCTTTGGAAAAGCTGCGGCATATCGTTAAAATATGTATGGCTGTTTCCCAGGAATAAAAACCGTATTTTCTCCATTTTATCACCTACTTCACATATATCGGGTCCAAAACGCGCTGATGAAAAAGACAATGACCAGCGCAGGCATAAAATCCGCCACCGGCGGGTCTTTTATTTTTGCGATCCGCATAGCGTTTAAAAATTGGATCAGCCCGCCGCAGGCGGAAAAGTCGCCTATCATTTCCGGTGTGAGAGAGGGCATCAGCCAGCCGGACAGGAAGTAGCACAGGAACAAAATCAGGGTCAGCGGCAACGAGATGGCACATAAAATCAACCCGCTTCCAGCCGCGAAGAACAACGAGGCGGTACAATCCATGATGGCTTTGGTGGTCAGGACGGTGGTATCTCCGGAAAATCCCAGGTCCAGAGCGCCGATCACACCTGTGGTGCTGATACAGTAAAGAGAGAAGGCAACCAGTAGGGTCTGGGCTGTCTCACCGCCTCCGGTGTCAGGGAGCAGCGAGGAGATGTTCCGCAGCCTGGCGTCTATTTTCAGGGCGTGACCGATTAACCCCCCGATCAAAAGAGCCAGGACTGCGGCGGACATGTGAGACGCCTTCCCCACAAGCTGCACGCCGATCCCGACCGTAACCGCCGCCAACGCCAGATTCATGCTCTCCTGGAGCCGGGCAGAGATATGCCGGCGCACCGCACAGCCAATCACGGTTCCCGCAATGACTCCAATCCCGTCCAATAGTATGACAAAAGGCACGATATCTCCTCCCGTATTGCGATAGTGTGGTTTTAAATGGCAAGATGATTATATAATATGGTACAGAATTTTACCAATTCTTGTGAGGAATAGCTTTATAATAAAGTTGGAATTTATTTGGATGCGCTTGCTTCGTTCAGCCGTACAGTAATCATTCTCTCTGTTGTTTTATCAAGGCGCTGAACAACCAGGTTGTTAAAGGGTTTTTGATTCTCAGCCACTCAGGTCCCCTGTCACCGCACTGCACGCCACTGGTGCAGCTCTTTAATCTAGAGATATCCCCTATGCCGTAAAGCGGCGTGTTAAGCCGGGATGGCCGGCATCCAAGAGCCAAACATCCTGGTGGTTTCGCCAAAGGGGGTGGTGAACCGAGGGGGTCGAAATTATAGCAGGATAAAAGCGTGCCGCCTTGACGGCGTCCCGCTGGTTCACACCGTCCCGCAGTGCGGGCCGGGGAAACAGAAAACAGACGATTGGGCGCGTAATTCCTACGTTTTCAGAAATTTTGTTCAGTTCGTCAATGACGTCAATTTAAGGGGACGCTTCATGATTTGACGTCTTGTTAGCTGCGATACTTACAGTGTCAGCGGATTCCGTGGGGTCAGCAGTGGCCTAACGAGAAATTTTCGGTTTTTATGAGAGCTGAAAGGGCAAAGTCAATACAGAAGAAGGGAAGCAACCTGCGCCACTAAGTCCCCTGTGTATCGGCCTGTAAGCCGCTGTGTGCGGTTTTGTTGGAGAGGCAACCTGTCCCCGCCTCGTACGCTAAATGCCGTGTTGGAGGTCTGTGGGCCGCTGTCAGCGACGAGATCATCAGTCTATGAGTTGCACCAGCGTTACCAAAGAGAGAGCAGTAATCCAGCATGCAAATTTTGCTACGCCAAAAACAATGAATGAGCGATTTTCCCTGACAACAGGAGAATTTGAACTTTCTGATAACTCTGCCCCGATCCCCTGGCTATTGGACCGAAGCTGTGGTATGTTGTGTCGCTGAATGGAGGCGATACGAATGGCAAAGCGCAGAGCGAACGGTGAAGGTAATATCCGAAAACGCAGCGATGGTCGCTGGGAAGGCCGCTACACCGCCGGGCGGGACCCGGAAACCGGCAAAACGGTCTACAAAAACGTCCTGGGCAAGACCCAGACGGAGGTAAAAGCAAAGCTGAAACAGGCGATCCAGGAAAATGCGGAAGTAGACACGCTCAAGGCAGCGCAGTATACCGTCGGCCAGTGGATGGACGTCTGGTTTGAGAATTACGCCAAAATCAAGGTGCGGCCCTCCTCCCACCAGACCTACCGAGGCTACATCGACAACCACATCAAGCCGAACATCGGAAAAATCCCTCTGGGCAAGCTGACCACTTTGGAATTGCAAAAGCTCTACAAAAAGCTGCTGTCCAAAGGCAGAGTAGACAGAATTGAGGCCAAAGGTCAGCCGAAAGGGCTGAGTCCCAAGACAGTGAGGAACATCCATCAAGTCATTTCCTCTGCGATGGATTTTGCAAAGGCGCAGAAGCTGATCGCAGTCAATCCCACGGACGGCTGTGCCCTGCCAAAGCTGGAGCACAGGGAGATGAAGACGCTCCCGGTGGAGCAACTAGCCTCCTTCCTTCGGGAAGCCAAGGAGAGCGGCGTGTTCGAGATGTACTACATCGAGCTGGCCACAGGACTGCGACGGGGAGAACTCCTTGGCCTGAAATGGGAAGACCTTGATTTGGAACAGTGTACCCTCCGGGTTCAGCGGCAGGTCTCCCGAATCAACGGCGAGGTGGTGGAAGCCCCACTGAAAACAAAAAATTCCTACCGCACCATTTCCTTGGGAGAGGATGCGGTAGGAATTCTAAAAAAGCAGAAGAAAAAATGCGGTGACAGCGAGTACGTATTTCCTTCGCCGACGGGTGGGCCGATCTCCCCAGACAGCGTGATCCAGATGCTCCACCGGGTTCTGAAGCGGGCAGGACTGCCAAAAGTGAGATTTCATGACCTGAGACACACCTTCGCCACAGTAGCCCTGCAAAACGGGGTGGACATCAAGACGGTTTCCGGGATGTTGGGCCACTACTCAGCAGGATTCACCCTGGACACCTACGCCCATGTCACTACCCAGGCACAGCGGGAAGCGGCGAAAACCATGGGCAGTGTCCTCTCCGGTGCTTTCTAGCCCTTTCTGGATGTTTCCCCGTATGGGTCAAGAAATGGGTCAAAAACAGAGAGCAAAAATTAACCAGCATAAAAAGTGATGAAACGCAAAAATAATCCTCTGATTTCAAGCGAAATCAGAGGATTTCTGGTTGCGGGGACAGGACTTGAACCTGCAACCTCCGGGTTATGAGCCCGACGAGCTACCAATTGCTCTACCCCGCGATATGGTGCCGGAGACCGGGGTCGAACCGGCACGGGATCACTCCCACGGGATTTTAAGTCCCGGGCGTCTGCCAATTCCGCCACTCCGGCGCAAGTACCCACTAGCCTCATTTCTAGGGTAGGATATCACAATTTTTATATCTTGTCAAGAGAAAAATAGAAAATGTGAAATGCCCCATGTCAAGTAGACAAAACGGAGGAAAAGGAAGCAGGAAGCATCCGAAAGGAGTTTCTTGCTTCTATTTATCTCTGGAATGTAAAAATTCAGCCGGCGTTATACAGCCAAGTTTTTTCTGGTAGCGTTCATTAGTGTAGAAATTGATGTATGCAGCAACAGCTTCACAAAGCTCATGATACCCTTTAAAATGGCGCAGATAATACATCTCTGTCTTCAAGTATGTCCCATAAGCCCTCCATAGGGGCATTGTCCAGACTGCCTGGGCGGGACATGCTCTGGCAAATCCTTTCTTGTTCCAGCCTTTTGTGGAAGGCATGGCTGGTATACTGTGCACCCCTGTCACTGTGAACCAACGGCCTGTCATTATAACATTGCAAAAATGCCAGCTCAAAGGCATCCAGAACCAGAGCGGCATCGTTTTTTCGGCTCACAGAAAAGGAAACAATCTTTCTATGTTATTCACCAGGGCTTCCAGAATTCTTTCCCAAGTTCCTTTGCCACGCTATCGACAGAACCGGCGGTGTACATTCTTTCAGTTTCCATAGGCTTCCGTCAAGTCTCGCCGGGACGCTCCAGTGCGCAGAACCCAGAATACCCCTTTGATAAACTGCCGGGTGTCTCAGGCATTCCATGGGGTGACGTTATACTTTGTATTCCGACAAGGTAAAACGGCGGCTT
>OFGB01001941.1_pt1 | contig 11711 bp, 7 predicted proteins | sample 1521491 | NCBI WGS metagenome assembly OFGB01 (sample SAMEA3504095, study PRJEB24116) | mouse gut metagenome | biome: mouse gut; feature: mouse-associated habitat; material: faeces | place: Denmark | collected 2011
GTGCCCGGCAGGATCGTGAATATCGTCGTGAAGGGATGAGAGAGGGAATCAGGGGCTTTACACCCGGGGCGCTGGCTGTTATAATGAAAGCATCAGATAACGGTAGCGGGCGTTTAGGGAAAGCAGGTGATTGTATGACTCTTGAAGAACAGAAACAGATAGCGATCGATTATTATGTTAATTTGATGAGAATCAAGGCACATGAGACAGGTGAAAACAAAGAGCTTGATTATCAGATTAAAATTGCCAGGATCAAACTTTCAACATTTAGTATTGATGCGTCTGAACTTGAATTTTAACGGCGCACAACGCAATAAATAACATCCGCGCTTTTAAATTACGCCCGTTATAAAACCTTGAAACTGCTCTAAACAAAGCAATCCCGGAAATACCCTGTTCTTTACAGGTACTTCCGGGATCTTCTTTTTACTTTATATACTTCGTCAACAGGACTACACGCAGAAGCCTCTGTTCGACGCCGGATCCGCCACATTTTCCATCAGAGTATTCCGGCCATAAGTCATACCTGCGTACACGGCCTGCGTATTTCCCATAACAGGCCCCGATGTATCCTGTCCTTCGATCTTCTCATATGCCTTATGCAGTCCTCCGATCACCAGACGGACATGCTCCAGATTCTCCGGCTCGTAATGCGACGATGCCTGCACAAGCTCTCTGTTCACATACAGATACAACTGCAGCAGATTCTGTGCCAGCTCATAATCAAGGTTCAAAGATGCCGTCAGCTCATTCATGCACCCGCGAATCTTACGCACCGCACTCTTAAATTCAGCCTTATCCTCAACCCGCAGCGCCTCCTGTGCTTCATCCAAATACAGCAGCACCATCTCATACAAGATCGTGATCAGCTGCGTCTTATTTGCCTGCGTGATCCGCAGCGTAAACTCCTGTTTCAATTCTCTGGTCATATGACAGTCCCCTCTTGCTTCGCCCTCCGGCCTGAAAAATACATATCTGCCGTCTCTCAGTCATTACTATGAAAGTCTCTGACTTTCATAGCATGGATGGCCATGCGGCCCGCCAAGCGGCAGGTTGAGCATGATGTAAGTTTACTGCAGTAACTGTAATACCTGAGACGGCCTCTCGTTCGCCTGCGCCACCATGGACACGGACGCCTGTGAGATCACCTGCTCTGTCGTATAATTGGTCATCTCCTCCGCCATATCCACATCCATGATACGGGAATAAGATGCCGTCATGTTCTCCTTGCTGATATCCAGGCTGCTGATCGTATGCTCAAGCCGGTTCTGGTATGCACCCAGACGGCTGCGCACATCGGATACATATTTAATCGCGCCCTTAACTTCTGTGATCGCATCGCTGCTGCTCTCTTCCGTTGACACATCTGTCTGTTCGATGCCCAGACGGTTCAGGGAGATCGTCGGGATACGGATTGCCAGCTGCTGCCCCTCGTTGGCTCCGATCTGCGTATCCATGGCCCCGATACCGGTGATATCCAAAACGATTCCGCTGCAGTCCACACTGCCGGGGAATGCCGTCGGCGGGTTCACCTGAATCGTCAGCTCAAATCCCTGACCGCCTTTGATCGTTACTTTGTCCTGTCCTACCGTTGCCACTTCGGCATCCTCCGGAAAACCGTCTCCCGCCTGCAGACCAAAGGAAGCCTTCGTCTGATCCAGATCTATTTCTCCTTCATCATTATAAAAAACTTCCAGCTGGCTGATCGTATACTCTTTCGCCAATACCTCGTCCGTATAATAATCTACCTTCGCAACCTGGCTGTTCGTATAGCCTCTCAGCTCGAAACTGCCGTCAAGCAGCGCCTGCCCGTTGAACTCTGTATCATTGGCAACTCTGGCCACTTCCTCTTTCAGCTGATTAAGCTCCTTATTAAGCGTCTCTCTGTCCACAGATGTAAGCGTGCCGGTAGCGCCTTTCACTGCCAGCTCGTTCATTCTCTGCAGCATATCGTGTACTTCTGTCAGTGCACCGTCTGCTGTCTCGATAATGGAGATACCGTTGTTGGAATTCTGGGTAGCCACAGAAATACCGCCGATCTGTGCATTCATTCTGCGTCCGATGGCATAACCGGACGGATTCTCCTTCGCGGCCGTAACCTTTAAGCCGGATGATAATCTTTTCAGGGAAGTCGTCAATCTCTTATCCGATTTATTCAATGCGTAGTTGGCGCGCATCGCCGCTGCGTTGTAACTGATCTTCATAGTAAATTCCTCCTGTTATGCTGTAATCACCGTAATAAATGTTTTCGCGATCTGATACAGATCCGCCGTCTGCACTGGGGCAGTCTCGTCCTGCATTTCCTCCGCCTCAAAGGCATTCAGATCCAGATCACTGCTATGAACCACTCCTATGCTGCCGAGTTCCGGCCCTTCCTTCTGTCCTGCAAACAGCTTCTGCAGGCTGTGCTGCAGGCTTTCATGCTTCTCCTGCACCGCCTCGGTTCCTTCCGGTGTGGAGCAGGCGATATAACCGGAAACTCTGCCGCCTCTCACACTGAACTCTGCCGCTACCCTGCCATACTCTTCCGTCTCAAAGGTAGCTTTTACTTTACCGCCCTCTGCTTTATCATGCAGTACCCGCAGATGAATGGCCGTTGTCTCGCCGTTGATCTCCACGGGAATCTGATAGTTCTCTTCCTTCGCCAGATTACCCGCCAGGGCAAGCTGCTTGTAACAGCTCTGCATCATCTTCAGATCAACATAGTTGATTCCCGGGCTGTAACGCGCTTCCTCCAGTACTTCCTCGTACACCTGCTGCATCTCTTCGTAGGCATCCTGTGCACTTTCCTTATCCGTGAGCGCCTCCTGCAGATGGGAAAGCGCCTGCTTCACCTTATCCCTGCTGCCCGGCGTTGTATATTCATCCAGTTTCTTATAAACCGCCCCTCTGCTGTGCATCAGCATATTTGCCGCCGCCAGATTATTGATCGTCACCGGCTGCTTGTTATGCAAAAGCTCTTCCACCACAGAATCTTCCACTTCACACGCTTTCCGGCACTCCTGCATCTGCTCGCTCTGGTATTCCTTCTGCGTGGCGGCATCCTGTTTCGCCATCCGGTCTGCGATATTACCCACGATATCCCGATAAAATTTCGGGAAGCCGGTTTCGATCTGTTTCGTGATGGACATGCCTTTCTCGATCGCCTCAACGCCGGCAAAAGCATCATCCACCATAAAGTCCATGCCTGCTCTTTTCTGGCTGCGCACCGCACTCAGCATGTTTTTGAAGGAAACTTCCGCGCCTGTATTGATCAGCGCCCCGATCCCTGCGTTATCCGTCTTCTCAAACTGCCGCAGCATACGGTAAATGCCGATATAGGCCGTCCGTTCCTCTTCCGTGATCGCTTTATTTTTATCCAGTTTATATAAAAATCTGCTGAACTTCTCGATTTCCTGTTCTTTTCCGTATGGTATGGAATCCAGATAGGCATCCAGCTCCGGCAGCGTCATCTCCAGCGGGTTCTTGCCGTCGCGGATCGTCTGCAGGACTGCCGCCGGCGTCATCTTATCGACTACACGCTGCAGTTCCATATCGGTAGCCCGCACCGTCTCAACATTCTCACGGGACAGTTCCATCCGGTTATAGCCCAGAATCCGGACCGCCCGGCGGTTCTCCTCGCTGATCTCCATCCCCAGATCCTCCAGAATGCTGTCTACATTCCGGAATGCTTTCTGTATGGAATCGCCCAGGTCGCTACGCGTCGTCGTCATCCATGTCTCATAGCGCTCTTTTGCCTCGTCGTATTGATTGCGCAGAGCAGTGCCGGAGATATGTACCTGATTTAAGGTAAAATCTTCATCTGTTATGCGGAACCTGCCGGCAATGGCAACGGGCAGATAGGGAAGCTCCTCTACCTTGCTCCTGGTCTCGTTATAAAGCGCTGCTTTCTCCGCGGCCCTTTCCGTATCCGTCTCACCGAATAAAAGCCGCCTCTGTCTCTCTTCCAGCTGCCGCAGTGTGTTCACCAGCTCTTCCAGTTCAGTGGTATCAATCGCATAACCGCTCCCTATGAGCTTCCGGTTTACCTCCACCGTCATCATCAGCCGGATCTCTTCCAGCTGCCGCCTGGCCGTAATGTTAGCCGGGATTTCTGCTGTGGTGTTGTCTGACTGGCTAGCCGGGATTTTTGCCGTGGTGTTGTCTGACTGGTTAGTATCCTGCGCGGAGTCTGTAGCAGCAGGGGCGTCTCCTCCTGCAATCTCCTCAGCTGTTTTCTCCAGATTCGCCAGCGTCACGTCTTTTCCTGCCGCTACCGTCTGGTCAACTGCCTCATCTGTGATCTTATCAAATCGCTCTATATATTCAACCGCTTTCTCCAGATTACTCCTGCCGTCCGCCAGATTGGCCGCGCCGGCGCTTTTGCCGTCTGCTATAGCCGCCGCCACCGCCGACAGGATCTGTCTTTCATCCTGGGGAAGCGTCAAGGTATCCAGTCTGTAAAATGCTGCCACGGACTCCGGCGTCAGCGGAATCCCTTTCTCGATCAGCCATCTGGCGTCTTCAAGCGTCTTGTCGTTGACTTCCAGTCCGGCTTCCTCTAAAACCTTCTCCATCTGCGGACGTAACTGCTGCCAGTTAAAGTCCTCCGCTTTCCTCGCATAGTAACCGGCACTGTCTGCATAATAGCCCCGCCCCTGTCTGCTGCCGTCTGCCGTGGAACTGTAGCCCGCCCGGTACAGGTTGTCAATGGTAGGCTCCATCTGGTTCTCCACCATGTATTTGGCCGCACCGTCCGACAACTCCCGCAGCTCTGTCGCCTTATCGTAGGCTTTCTTCGCATTCCTGACATTTTCTTCCGTCAACGGAATATCGTGCTTCTCAAACTGTCTTCGCAGCTCGCTCGCAAAAGCCTCACTGCCCGTGATCTCCCGCAGCGTGTCCGCATCTATCTGGTCGGTGTACCCGGCCACCTGAGTACCGCCCTTGATCAATTCTGCCTTAATCTTATCAACAATCGTAACGACTTCCTCTATATCCATGTCTCCGACCTGACAGCCGTCTTTCATCATCCGGTTGTAGTCTTCCTCGGACATAGTATTAGACATCACTGTCATATAGTCTCTCTGCACGGCGACGTCAGTCTGCCCTGCATCCTGCATAACCTCTTCTGCGGTCTTTCCCTGACCTTTGTAAGCCGTGTTATCCATAACTGTGCCAGAAATGTCTAATGCAAATGCACCCGCCTGAGAGGTCTTCTCCGTGCGGGTATCCCGATATGGAGTTGTCGTCACCTTGTCTACATTTTGATTTGTGTTGTTATTGTCAAATGTTATCTTCATACACTCACTCCATGCAGCAGGTTATCTTTTTTATAAGTCTTTCTTTCGTTGCCTTTTATTTCGGCATATTGTGCTGTTTTCTTAACCCTGCATCAAAAAACACGCTCCGGCGCGCAGCCGAATAACCGGCCACCCTTACTCCGGGCATGATTCTCCATCGCCATAGGCATCACATAACATTTCATCCAACGCAAAGTTACAGCAACGGCTGGCAAGCGTACTCCACGCCTTTCCATTTACGATCAGCCGATAAAGTTTTTCGGCCTGCTTCAAAATAGCCTCCCGATGCGAATTGCACCAGGAAAGCTGATTTGACAGCAAAATTTTATAGGATATATCCTGTTGCGAATCTGTCTCCAGAATTTTCATTTCGACTTTTTTCAGACTACCTGGATGAACAGGGATCATATTATTAAAATTGACAGCGCCCCATTCCCCACCTTTGATCTTAAGGAAGTCAATCTGGTTTTTCATATGTAAATGCTTTGGCTTTGGAGATGTCAACGGCGCATAATATTGAACATTATTGACAAACAAAACAATCCCGACAAACGGCCTGGTTGCCTTATGTTCCATCGTATAAGGCACGCATGGATCACTTTTCCTTAAAAAATCACAATATTCGGCATCCACCATATAGAATGAAAATTTCACATTAACCTCCTGCAATAATGAAAAAGGCTGAACTTGCGGTCCAGCCTCACTTTTTTAGCTCCCACTTACTGGCAGGGTACTCCGCTTTTTTAGCTCCCACTTACTGGCAGGGTACTCCGCTTTTTGAGTATCGCTACTCTTTGTTATTATTATACACAATGCACAATAATATGTCAATCATATGATCCAAAATACCGTTAATAATAGTCAAAAAAGAAGTCTATTGCAGCAATTCCAAAATCGACTGGCTGCTCTGATTGGCCTGTGTCAGCATACTCGTTCCGGCCTGCATAATGATATTATTGATGGAATATTCCATCATCAGATCCGCTATATCGGCATCCCGAATACGCGACTCCGCCGCCTGCGTGTTCTCTTCCACATTGGCATTGATATTGCTGGCATGTTCGATACGGTTCTGGTAAGCACCGAAGGTAGAACGCTGCTCGCTGACCATCCGCAGAGCGCCTTTGATCTCGTTGATAGCATTTCTGGAGCTTTCCTGCGTCAGGGTGTTTGTGTCCTGCAGGCCAAGTGCCATTACGCTGAGGGCTTCATATTGCACCGAAATATGCTGTCCGCCCTCTGTACCGGCCTGTACATAGAAGCCGCAGGTACCGCCGTAAACAGGAACATCGATCGGTTTTCTGACCGCGGTTGCTGTATATACATAATGATGTGCATAGCTGGTAGAGTTTCCCCCATTTGTATAAAAATCAAGAATTGTATTCGAATTCAATGCACCATTGATCCTGTCCAGCACATCCTGTTCCGTATCGCCTGGAGACACGCGGATCTGCAGCGTAAATGAACCGACACTGTTACTTGTCCTGCCGTCTGCATATTCATAGGGATCTTTCGATGTCAAACTGAAAGCTATATTAATATACCCTCCCCCGTCGGCGTCACCGCCATTGGCTGGACTGAGGAGACCAGGGGTTTTCTCGCCTTTTTTACCCGTCAAAGCGTCCATTAAAGATCCAAGCGTCCCATTCCCCTTATCGGTGCTGGAATGTACTATGGTTCTTTTTTCCATAACATAGGAATGGCCATTCCAGACTTTCTCCCATCTCCACCAATAATTCTCGTCGTTATCAGCCCCATCCGAAGGCGCCCAATAACTAATGCCGGTTGAAGCACCTGTCACTGCTCCAATCCCGTCCATATAGAAAGAAAACTCCCACTTCTCTTTGTTTTCCCGCGCCGTATTAATATCCGCCGTTCCATTGCCCGGTACTTTCGTAAGATTACCGCCGGACGGCTGCGTTTGTACCAATCCCCCGGCAGCATCCGCAGGTTCCAAAAACTTATCATCCGCTTTATTAAAATCATGTATGTTTACGCTTGTCGACGAATCATTACCGGTATTATGATTGGAGCCGTATGCCGCGCTGTAGTTTAAACCTGCGCTGACGGACACCGACGACTGCAGCGGATTCCCTTTGTTATCTTCAAATCTTCCGCTCATCCCGGCCCCTGTGCTGTTGCTGAAGGAAGTCCCGTCAATACAATCAACCAAATCTTGAATCGTTGCTGTTTCCTGCGGAGAAAAGGCAACCTGATGACGAAATACCGGATTCCCATTCGTGTCATACAGCAAATTCCCCGGAACTTTATCGCCAAAATAATCCGCCATATCAAAACGGTAATTCTTCTCTTTCAGCTCATCCCAGCCGATGGGAATTGTCGTATATGTATTCCCGTCATAGCCCATCCACTCCACATAAACGCCATTCGCAATATCCGCATGAATCTTATAACCGTTGTAAGCCACTACTCCGCAGTTTTCATTTGTTACCGCTATATAACTGTTCGTATTTGTATACTCCACAGCCTGCTTCTGCACAACACCCAGCAGCTTCTTATCATTCGGCTCCCAAATCTTCTGCTCATTAAACGTCGTAGTGCCAAAGATACGATCCATCTCGTCTTTAAGCGCCTGTACCTCGCTGTCAATATACGCCCGGTCTTCCTCCGTATTCGTGCCGTTGGCCGCCTTCACCGAAAGCTCGTTCATCCGCTGCAGCATATCATGTACTTCGTTCAGTGCACCTTCCGCCGTCTGGACATATCCTACTCCTTCCGTGATATTATCCACTGTCTGATGCAGCCCGCGCACCTGCCGGCGCATTTTCTCGGAAATAGACAGCCCGGCTGCGTCGTCCGCTGCCCGGTTGATCCGGAATCCCGAGGAAAGTTTTTCCGTTGTCTTCGCATTCTTCCTACTGCTTACGTTTAATTGCCGACTGGCATTCTCCGCAAGCAGGTTATGTTGTACAAACAGCATTTTACCCTCCCACGCCCATACATAATCCTGTTTTGCTGTCTCTCTTAAGTGCCTGCCTGACCGTCCGGTTTATTTGTTGTCTATTATACATGATATTCTGCCAAAATGACAGGAAAAATCGTTTTTACTTGGCATAAAAAGCATCATTTCTTGAAAGAAGATACACACAATACTGATTCATACTGATGCCTTCTCTTTTGGAATGCTCTGCCAATAAGCGATGCAGACTGCGGGGTAATCTCAATTTGAACTGACCAGAATAATTTTCCAGGCTGTCTGGTTCATTTATCTTAACTCCCTCTTCAAGCGCGGCTTCAATCCATTCCCGCCTGGCATCCGCTGCATTTGACACCGCTTTTTCTATTGTTTCACCACAGGTGATACATCCCGGCAGCTCAGGGTAAGAAACCACAAAACCACCTTCTTCCTTATCCTCCACAATCTCCATCCGATAAGACATTTCCATATAATCATTCAGCGTTTTCATCGTTTCCTTCCTCGCTTTCTACGATCTGTTTCACCATCTCAACATAAACTTTCTTAATTGGCTCATACTTTGGTATCGTATATGGCATCAATCATTTTGTATATAATTTTTCGGCAACAAAATATTTTGCAAACGGGTCTAAATGAAATAATATCAAATATGGCAAGCAATCCATAGACTACCTGCCCTAAAAAAACTGTGTAAAATTTTTCATCACTCAAACTCTATCACGCATTCCACCACACCCGAAAGCGGCCTCAGAAAACAAACACCGCAGCCGTATAAGGCGGCAGGTCGAAGGAAATATTGTACTTCTTAAAGTTACAATCACCTTTGACCGCATTGATCTCGGCCGGAATCTCATGTCCGTTACCGCCAAAACGTTTATCGTCGCTGTTCAGCAGCAGCTTGTATTTCTTTTTCTTCGGTACGCCGATCATATAATTCTCCCACATCATGGGGGTCATATTGATCACGAACATAATATTGTTCCTGCCCGTCTCGTCTTTTCTGAAAAAACTGTAAACACTGCGATCCGCATCGTCCGCATTCAGCCACTCGAAGCCGCTCCAGTCATTGTCGATGGAATAGAGCGCCGGATACTTGCGATACATATTCAAAAGCTCTTTCACATACTCGTGCATTCCCCTGTTCTGTTCTTCGGCCAGCAGGAACCAGTCCAGTTCCCGTTCTTCGCTCCACTCTCTCTCCTGTCCGAAATCCTGTCCCATGAACAGCAGCTTCTTGCCGGAATGGCCGAACATATAGGTATATCCCAGCCGCAGGTTTGCATACTTATCCACCGGATAGCCCGGCATCTTATTCAGCATGGAGCATTTCAGATGCACCACCTCATCGTGTGACAGCGGCAGGATATAATTCTCGCTGTGATTGTATGTCATGGCAAATGTCATGGCATAATGGTTATTCTTGCGGAAATAAGGATCCAGCTTCATATATTCACAGAAATCATGCATCCATCCCATATTCCACTTAAAACAGAAGCCCAGGCCGTCATCTTCCACCTTGCCGGTCACCTTCGGCCACGCGGTGGACTCCTCCGCTATCGTCAAAAAGCCCGGATAAGTACCGCATACAACAGAATTCAGATGCTTGAAGAACTCGATCGCCTCCAGATTCTCATTGCCGCCGTATTTGTTGGCTACCCACTGGCCGTCCTGCTTACCGTAATCCAGATAGAGCATAGATGCCACGGCGTCTACGCGTATGCCGTCGATATGATATTCTTTGATCCAGAAAAGGGCATTGGCAATCAGGAAGTTCCTGACTTCGTTCTTCCCATAATTGAAAATCTTCGTTCCCCAGTCCGGATGTTCCCCGATCCTCGGGTCAGGATGCTCGAACAGGCACTGTCCGTCGAATCGGCCCAGTCCGTGGGCATCGGTGGCAAAATGCGCCGGCACCCAATCAAGAATCACGCCGATCTTATTCTTGTGCAGCATGTTGATCAGATACATGAAATCATCCGGCGTGCCGTATCTCGAAGTAGGCGCATAATAGCCGGTCACCTGATAGCCCCAGGAACCGTCATAAGGATACTCCGCAATTCCCATCAGCTCGATATGCGTATACTTCATCTCTTTTAAATATTCTACGATCCGATCCGCAAATTCACGGTAATTATAGAAGCCTTCCTTCGTGCCGTCCGGATGTTTCATCCAGGAACCGATATGGCACTCGTAGATCGCCAGCGGCTCCTTGTTGTAATCCCTGCCGTTCCTGCTGCTCATCCACGCGCCGTCTGTCCATTTGAATTTCGTGATATCGTAAGTCTTGGAAGCATTGCCGGGACGCATCTCCGCATAGTTTGCAAAAGGATCGGCCTTGTACAGCTTCTCACCTTCGGGTGTACGGATCAGATATTTGTACATCTCGTTCTCGCCCACCCCCGGCAGGAACAGCGTATAGATACCGATCGGCCCGATCTTCGTCATCACGTGCAGGTCTTCATCCCAGTTATTAAAAGTGCCGATCACATTGACACTGGCCGCATGAGGCGCCCACACTGCAAAAAACATGCCCTTTACGCCGTTCTCCACCGACGGATGTGCGCCCAGCTTCTTGTAAATGTCATAATGCGTCCCCTGCCCGAATACATACTGGTCAGCCTCCGAAATGAATACCTGATTCTCTTCCGGCTTCTGGACCTCTTTTTTGACTGTCTTCTTCGTCTCCTTCTTGACTGCTTTGTTGGTTTCTTTTCTTGCCATGAGCATTTCCCCCGTTACTTTTTCTTTTTGCCGCAATCCCGGCTTTTCAGTGCTTTTAGTGTATGAAATCCTTCTCCCGCAAAATGATCATATCATCTTCATCGTATCGCTTCGCCAGCAGTATATCCATAAAATGGCCCGGTGTCTTCTTGTTGGCATGGTAGATAGCCTCATCCACCAGTTCCCTGACATCCGCCGTATTCACCTCATGATCGCTGGTCTGCATATCCGCGATCCTCGTATGCAGCGCCAGAATGCCGAATTCATCAATGGAATACTCCAGCTCTTCCGCATACTGCTTCGCGTAGGCTACAAGCGCCTCATCATCCAGCGCCTCGATATCCACGCGGAGATTGAAATAATTCCCAAGCGCCGTATTTGCTGAAAAAAGCTGACTCATATCCGGCTTCTTATCCAGCATGAGGACGATCAGCCCCCTGTTGTCCTTATCCAGCGCTTTGGCCATCTTCGCCGCTGTGGGCGGCTTTAAGCGGGACGCATTCTCTATGATCAGAGCGCCGTTGTTCAGTCTGCCAAAGGTCTCCTCGACGTCTTTCTTGTTTAGAACGGTGCCGGATATCTTGGCCACCTTACCCGAGAAATTGTTGTCGTTAAGCTGCATCTCCCGGATCAGCGCCTTCGCCAGCGTCAATGTCTCCTCGTCCTCCTCCCCGGTAATCAGCACATTGCCGGTATAGGGTGAAAGACTCATATTGTCCAGCGTCCGCACAAGCTGCCTCTCCGTCTTGCGGTGATGGATAAACTCCCCG
>OFGB01001942.1_pt1 | contig 11711 bp, 11 predicted proteins | sample 1521491 | NCBI WGS metagenome assembly OFGB01 (sample SAMEA3504095, study PRJEB24116) | mouse gut metagenome | biome: mouse gut; feature: mouse-associated habitat; material: faeces | place: Denmark | collected 2011
AGAAAGAGCTTGCAGATTATGGCTGGCAGGTCGGGAAAATATCCATGAAAGAGCAGACAGTGTGTTTTCATAAGGTTGACTGACAATTTCCATGTTGTTAAGGAATGTGAGCGTAAAAAAGAATAATAGGAGAAACGCAAAATGGATTTATAGGAAAAAATCGGAATGAGTGAAGGGATTGCCGAACCTGCCTTATTGCTTTTCGGGCATAAATGGATATGCTGATTTGACATTATATATTGTTGTGCCCGTATATATAATTTTGGGAATATACAGTTTTATAGAACTAAAAAAGAAGCGTGAAATTCCCATTGTAATGATCTCTCGGAATTTTGAGTGATCATGCCAGCGAAACTCTGGCATTGAACTTTGAAAAGTAAATATTATTCTTGAACGTAAAAATGAGCACAAGAAATAAACATAACTGTCGCTATGTTTCAAAAAATGAGATATAATAGTCTATAGGATTATGCTGTATCCAAAATCAACTTTCTCAGGGTGGATTCAGATGGCAGATCCCAGGCATCCAGATGCTGTAACATCAGGATGTGATAGAGTCGGCAGTACCACATCTTAGTTGAGCGGTGTCTGCCGTCTTCTAGTTTAAAGTCTAATTTCCCACGCTTGTTAGAGCGTTCAGCAGAAGTTCTCGCATTGTATTCCAGTTTCCATTCCTTACTGCTTCTTGGCGGATTATTAAATAACCTTGGATTATCCTTCAGAACCAGATGGACGGTGCGTCCGTATTTGGCATTTGAGCAGGGGGTGTCACAGGTACAGGAAATACAGCGCCGGCATGGCTGATCCTGGGACATTTGAATTTCATTCTGCCCTTAGCGGCTTCAACACCATCCCGATGCATACGAAATCCGGAAGGACAAATAGGAACACCGTCTTTATCAATCGTAAAGCCGTTTTTATAAACGGGAGGTCTTCCGCCTTTTCCGTTAAGGTCAATAAAAGGTGTTATAGTTTCACGTTGGAAGTATTGATAATAAGGCACGGCATCATGTGCAGAATCTAAAAGTACTTTAGAAACTGAGTATTCAGGAAGAAATGATTTCATCCTGAAAAAAGCATGCAGGAATCCATGTGAATCATGTTTTGATGCACAGGAAAAATGAGGGAATACCGGTAAGCCGCTTTGTGAACCAGCAAGCATGTACAGGTCGTATCCGTGATAATAGCAGCCGCGAGAGGAATCCCATCCAATATCACAGTCAGGCTGGGAAAAACAGCGGTCACATTTGCAGTCATGGATGCCATTCCCTCTGCATTTGCAGATGCGTTTTTTCCGTTCTCTGTGTGAAGCAACAACAGGAGTTCCATCGCCGGCTAATGCCAAAGCATCCGCATGGATAAGTCCTGTGGAAACAGAAATATCAGGGAATTCCTTTTGATAGATTTTAAAGAGAGAAGAATAAGGCTGTTCATCAGGTTTAAAATCAGTTTTTTCCAGGGCAGGAAGAAGTTCAGCAGCCGTAGCTTTTTCCACAGAATCAGCTTTTGAGCCTTTTGTTTTAGGCTTTTTAACCTTAGTTTTCAGCGGATGGATATGTGGCGGCATATGCTCATCATCAGAATCCCATAAGCGGCTTAAAAAATCATAAAAAGTACCAACGCCAGGAGTGTTATCTGCTGAAAATCCGCTGAGGATGGCATAAAGTGGATTCATTTTAAGCTGTGCAGCCCACTCCGTTAACGAAGTGACTTTAAAGTCAATGGAAAGAAGGTAAGAACGCTGCATGCAAGAAGGAGTTCGCGGAGCAGGTCCGAATTTTGAATATTTATCAGCCATAAAAATATCGGTAAAAGATAGATCGAGATTCCAAAACCGCTCAATGATATCCCAGGTGGAACGAGCAAGAGCATTTGGATTAGGATAATATTTACGAAGATTAGTAACAACAAAATTTTGGTAGTCAGCATGGCTGCCACAGTTAACAGGTAACATTAAAAACGCCTCCAATCGAAAAATATCTGCCGCTGCGAACGACGGTTCTTATTAATCAATAGGCGCGAAGCGCCGCATTTTTTCGATAGATTTGTCAAGTGTTTTTGGCAAAAAAGTGGGGGATTTTAATAAAAAAGGAATCTGAAAGCCTTATATTTACTGGCTTAGAGATTCCGAGAGATTATAGAACTGAAATGGAGGAAAATAGATATGGCTAAAGAAAATATGAGTTTTCTGGTATGTTGTGCAAATGGAGCAGGCTCGAGCTTGATGATGAAAATGACGATGCAGAAGGCGCTTGACAAGGTAGGCCTCAAGCCTGGCAAGGTGCATCACTGCGCGTTATCCGAGGGCAAGACAGCGGCGCTGCAGTATGATGTGGTATTCTGTGCACAGAATTTTGCAAATATGTTTAAGGATGCCGAGAAGAAAGGAACCATCGTGATCGGGCTTCGCAATATCATGTCCGTACAGGAGATGGAAGATAAGATGAGAGAAAAAGGCATTATTGCATAACGGATATAGGAAGAAGATAAGGGTGTCCCGCCGGATTTGGCGGGACGCATATCATTCACAGGGTTATTTTTGCGGAAAATATCCGGTTACCGCATGTTTATGTGACCGGGAACAAGTGCTGCCAGATAGCACCCGGAGGTGACGGCATGAAAAGAGAGAGGGCTTACGTAGAAGGAAGAAGGCGGCAGGTACTGGAAATGCTGCAGAGAAACCCGCAGGTACGCGTGGAAGAACTGGCAAAAAGGCTGGGTGTGTCTGTGGTAACCCTTCGGAGGGATCTTCAGTTTCTGGAAGAGCAGAAACAGATCGAGAGATTTTACGGAGGGGCAAGGGTGGCCAGGGATGCGGACGGATATATCGATGAGGTGTCGATCTGCAGGGAACTGATCGCGAGATATGCGGCATCGCTGGTGGAGGACGGAGATACCATCTTTATCAATACAAGCCGGAACGCACTGAACATGGTGAAATATATTAAGAGCCGGCATGTGACGGTGATTACCAACAACGTCAGGGCAATCAGCCTGGACAAGGCGGAGGGCGTCGATATCATCCTGACAGGCGGCGAGGTGCGCCACCCGAAGGAGGCTCTGGTCGGTGATTTCGCGATCCGCAATCTGCAGAGTGTCTACGCCAAGAAAGCTTTTGTGGGGTGCTCGGGTATCAGCGCCAGGGTGGGCATGACGACGGAGATTGCAAACGAGGTAAATGTCAACGAACTGATGGTGGAACATGCGGGACAGGAAGTCTATCTGCTTGCGGACCATACGAAGATCGGGCATAACAGCAGCTTTACAAGCTGCGGGATCGAGATGGTAAAAAATCTGATCACGGATGAGATGGCGCCGGAAGAGGAACTGGAACAGATGCGGGCGCAGGGCGTAAAGGTTTATCAGGTGAGAAGAAGCGATTTTTAAAGAATAAAACGGTTGTAACAGGAGAAGAGAGTAAATGATGAAAGCATACGCTTTGGGATTATATGAGAAGGCAATGCCCGGGGATTTGTCATGGAGGGAGCGGCTTTTGGCGGCAAAGGAAGCGGGCTATGATTATGTGGAACTCAGCATCGATGATTCGGAGGAGAAGATTGGGCGCCTTGACATGCCGAAGGAAGAGCGGCTTGCGCTGGTTCGGACGATGTATGAGACGGGAATCCCGATTCGGACCATGTGTGTCAGCGCACTGACTAAATATTCCATGGGAAATGATAAGCCGGAGTATGAGAAAAGAGGGATGGAGATTCTTGAGAAGTCCATTCGGTTTGCGGACGATCTGGGCGTCAGGGTGGTAATGATCCCCGGGTATGACGTATATTATGAGCCCTCCACGCTGGAGACAAAGCGGCGCTATCTGAAAAATCTGAGAGCAGGCGCCGAGATGGCGGAGAAGGCAGGGGTGATCCTGGGGCTTGAGACCATGGAGAATGAATTTATGAATACCGTGGAAAAGGCTATGAAATATGTAACCCTGTGCGGCTCTAACTATCTGAAGATATACCCGGATCTGGGCAATATGACGAATGCGGCGGTCCGGTATCAGACGGACGTACTGGAGGATATGGAGCTGGGGAGAGGCAATATCACGTCCCTTCATTTGAAGGAGACACTGCCCGGCAGATACCGGGAGGTGCCCTACGGGGAGGGACATGTGGACTTCGAGGCGGCGATCGCGAAAGCCTGGGAAATGGGCATCCGCAGGTATGTGACGGAGTTCTGGTACAAAGGGAGCGAGAACTGGAAGGAAGATCTGCATTTCGCGCATGATATGATGGCGGGGATTCTTGATCGGCAAATTGAGAAATGAGGATGGAAGATGAAAGTTGAGAAAAAGGTAATATCAAATCTGACAAAATGTTATTCTATTGCGCCGTTGGTTTATCAGGGGAAGGAGCACTTCCTGGTGGCGGCGGAGAAGGTGGATAAGTGCCTGCTCTTTGATATGGATGGAAATCAGGAGGATGTGGTCTGGTCCGAACCGGGCGGCGTAATGACAATGGTGCAGGTGCCGGGAAGCGACGGCCAGTTCCTTGCGACACATAAATTTTATTCGCCCAACGATTCCAAAGAGGCGAAGATCGTGATCGCAACACCGAAGGGGAAGGGAAACTGGGAGATCAGAACGCTTGTGGATTTGCCATTTGTACACAGATTTGATATAGTGGAGAGGAATGGTGTGAAGTATCTGATCGCCTGTGCCCTTAAGTCCGATTATGAGTACAAGGACGACTGGAGATTCCCGGGGAAGGTTTTTGCGGCAGTGCTGCCCGATGACCTGAGCGCATACAATGAGGATCATCAGCTTCCGCTGACCGTGATAAAAGATAATATGCTGAAAAACCACGGATATTACAGAGCGGTGGAAGACGGTGTAAACTGCAGCGTGATCTCTGCGGACAACGGCGTATTTCTGTTTGTGCCGCCCGAAAAGGAGGATGGCGGGTGGGAGATCAGAGAACTGATATCCGACGCGGCTTCCGATGCGGTGCTTGTGGATTTTGACGGAGACGGCGAAAAGGAACTGGCAACCATCTCCCCTTTCCACGGTGATACGGTCCGTTTTTATAAAAAGAAAAACGGGGTGTTTGAACTGGACTATGAGTTTGAGGAGAAACGTGATTTCCTGCACTCCATCTACGGCGGTATGCTCTGCGGAAAGCCGGTGCTGCTGACCGGACACCGGAAGGGAGAGCGGGATCTGATGGTATTTTCCTACAATAAGGAGAAAGGCAGCTACGAGATGGAGTACATCGACAGAGACTGCGGCTCCGCCAATGTATATCACTATGTGAAGGACGGGAAAGATATGCTGGTATCCACCAACCGGGAGATCGACGAGGTGGCGCTTTACACCATCACAAAATAAACAGCATCCGTCCGGACAGTGCCCAGAGAATTTACAGCCGCAAGGCGGGTGGAAATTACTCTGCGATAACCGGTACCGGAAGGACGGATGCGGAACTTAAATAAGAGGAGAAAAAACCAATGCTGGAAGAACTGAAAAAACGAGTGTACGAAGCAAATATGCTGCTGCCGAAGTATGGCCTTGTGACCTTTACCTGGGGCAATGTCAGCGAGATTGACAGAGAGAGCGGACTGTTTGCGATCAAACCGAGCGGTGTGGACTATGAGAAGCTGACGCCGGAAGATATGGTGATTATGGATCTTAATGGCAACAAGGTAGAGGGAAAATACAATCCTTCCTCCGATACGGCAACCCATGTGGAACTGTATAAGGCGTTTGCGAATATCGGCGGCGTGGTGCACACCCACTCATCCTGGGCGACGAGCTGGGCGCAGGCGGGCAGGGCGATTCCCTGTTACGGAACGACACATGCGGATTACATCTACGGTGAAGTGCCCTGCGCGAGATGCCTGACGGAAGAGGAACTAAAAGATTATGAGAGAAATACCGGGCTTCTGATCGTGGATCTGTTTCAGGACAAGGACTATGAGGCCGTTCCGGCGGTGCTGTGCAAAAACCATGGTCCTTTTACCTGGGGGAAGGACGGCCATGAGGCGGTGCACAACGCGGTGGGGCTGGAGGAAGTTGCAAAGATGGCTTCCCGCTGTGAAATGATCAACCCGGAAGTGAAGCCGGCGCCTCAGGAACTGCAGGATAAGCACTATTTCAGAAAGCACGGCGCAAACGCTTACTACGGACAAAGATAAAAGAGAAACAGGAGATTCGGCAGATATGATAAAGGCGGTTATTTTTGATATCGACAATACCATGTACAGTTTTGATAAGGCAAACAAAGCGGCGATGGCTGCCCTGGGTGCTTATACGAAGGAGCAGTTCGGCATGGAATTTGAGGAGACGGAGAGGCTCGTGAAAAAGTGCATGGGTATTGTGACGGAGCGGACCGGTGAAAACTGTGCCGCGCTGCATAACAGATTGCTGCGCTTTCAGTGCTTTCTGGAAGAGATCGGCTGTGCCGACTACAGGAAGGCGCTCGAGATGTATCATGTCTACTGGGATACGATTTTAGAAGTGATGGAGCCGGAGCCGGGACTGATATCCCTGATGAAAAGGCTGAAAGATAAGGGGATCAGAATCGGCATCGGTTCCGATATGACGGCATATATTCAGTATAAAAAGCTGGAAAAGCTGGGCGCGCTTTCGTACCTGGATTTTCTTGTGACAAGCGAGGAGGCGGGGGCGGAGAAACCTACGCCGCGTTTTTTTGAACTCTGCCTGAAAAAGGCGGGATGTGCTCCCGGGGAGTGCGTTTTTATCGGGGACAGCCTGAAAAAAGATGTGGCGGGACCGTCGGCGCTGGGTATGGTCGGGACACATTATCATCCGGCATATGACAGGGATGAAGTGGTTTATCAGGGGGAGGTTTATCCGGTGATCACATCCTTTGAGGAGTATCTGAGTGGAGAGGAACAGGAAGAAGAATAGATGAGTATACAAACTATATTTCTGGTACTGCTGGGCGCCGCCGTCTTCGTGATAGGGACCACAAACATCAGGGCGTATATCAGGCAGCAGAAGCCCGAGAATATGCTGATGGGGAAGGTGCTTTCCGCAAGGCTCATGGAGAAGCGGGATGAGGAGGAGCGGCTGATTCAGCACTATTATGAGCTGATGGTGCAGTGCAGCGGAGGCGGAAAGACTTTTAACGAGAAGATCAGCAGTACAATGGAATATGAGAGGGGCGATGAGCTGAAGCTGGTCAGAAACGGCGGAAAGATCGTGCCCGATTCGGAGCGGGGCGTAAGCTTCGGTACGGCGCTGGCCATCACGCTTGTGGGTATGGGGCTGGCTGTCTTTCCGGTGGTATCGTTAAGGAGCGGCGAGAAGGCGGGTTCTGTGATTCTGGTGATTCTTCTGTTGTTAGGAGGGGCGATCACCTTTTCTTCCTATTGGAAGGACCGGAAAAAGAGCCTTGCGATGATCGAGGGGGAGATTGTGGATATCCTGTACTATCGGACCGGGGACAATAAAAAGTTTTCCAAACCGGTGGAGTCTTACTATCCGCTGATCAGATGCAGCGTGGAAGGGAAAGAAAAGACCTTTCTCTCGGCTTACAATTCCAGGACAAAGGGGAGTTATAAGACGGGAGCGAAGGTAAAGCTGTTCCATGATAAAGAGATGGGGGGGATTGTGGAAAAGAAGGCAAGCCCTGTCCTTTTAGCCGCGGCAGTCCTTTTCTGGCTGATGGCGCTGGTGGGGACAGTCAGTCTTTTCGGCTGACGAAAGTAAATCTGACCGGTCTGTCTCAGCGTCCCCGCCTGTCGGAGCAGATCAGCACGTTTAAAAATTCTTCCGGTGTCCTGATGTTTAAAAGCTCCCGGACCGTACTGCGGTTTAAGAGAGTGATCGCCAGAGGATCGAAGATCGTGTTGAAAAGCTGTCTGTCCGCAGGTGAAAAGCACAGCATGATCACAAGCTGGATCTGGGAGGAGTCCCAGTCGATCGGCGTATCGTTGATCAGAATGTACATACAGGAGTTTATCTCCTGCATTTTTACGGTATGGGGGATCGCAAAATTCTGGATCACGGTGGAGGAGAGCGCCTCGCGCTCAAGGATACGCTGCTCAAAATCCTCCGGACAGAAACCATTCTCATAGAGTTTACGGCACATGTAATGTATGGTTTCTTCTTTGGAAAGCGGTTTGTTTATATGTTCCACAAACTGCGGGAACAGAAGCTTGTGGAGTTCCTGATAAAAGGTATTTATTTTTTTCGTCTCTTTGAGCTGGGTGATGGTCCGTTCAATGATTCCCGCATCTGCGGAAGTCAGGAACGGATTGATGGTGATATTGGGCATGCCGACGGCGCCCTTAAGAGGGATCGTCGAGAGAATCAGATCCGCTTCGGCAAGGGATTCCGCAAGCTGCTGCTCGTTGGAAGTGATATTCGTGATCAGGATATCACTGCGAAAACGCTCCATCAGTTTTTGTTTCAGGGTGGTCCTCATATCGTAATAGGCGGGACAGTTCAGTACGATCCGGATATGGGAGCGGGCTGCCTGCTGTTCCTCTAAAAAATTGCCGATGTGGAAGGCGATATAGGCGATCTCGTCATCGATGATGGGGGGGTAATCTTCCGGGCTGTCTATGACGCTGCACAAACTGACAGCGGCGTCATAAATAAGCGGACAGGAGGTCTTGATAGACGCCGTCAGCGGATTGTGGTTGTAGTGTTTTGTTTTCTGGCGCAGCAAAAGTCCCCTTACATGGAGGGTAAAGCGGATGCGGAACTCTTCGGAATCGAGTGTGACGCCGTAATCGTCCCGGAGTTTCGCGAACATGGAATCTACAAGGGCAATGCATTCCTCCCCCGCGTATTTTGCAAGGTTTGCCTCATTGATCTCGTCGATCATCAGAGAGGTGATGGAGGTATAGAGCAAAAAGGCAAAGTCTTCGAGTTCTGCCTGATGAAATCCGATTTCAAAGTATTCTTCAAAGCGCGCACACAGATCCCGGGCAAGTTCATGGATATAGTCCGGCAGAAGCGGCAGTACATTATTGTAGGTAAAATCGGAATGGGGCTTTAAATGCCGGTCCACAGCGATCGTGATATGCAATACCACATTAAAGAGCGCGAAATCGTTGATGAAATATTTGTGCTCAAAGAGTATTAAATTTACGGTTTCTATGATATAATCAATATCAATCTCATCGAAGGAATCCGGCAGGGCTTCCATGTTAAAAAAGGAAAGCTGGGATTCATCAAAATAATGGAACTGAGCATACGGCGCCGGTTGCGTTCTTCGCCTCTGATCTCCACATTGTCGCCGGATGCGGCAAGGATCAGGTTGTACTGCTCGAGCATCCGTTTCGTCCGCTTCATAACGGTGCGAAGTGTGGACATACTAATGTAGAGTTCATCGCAGAGGTCAAAAAGCGAGAGTGCCTCAGGGGAGCGCAGAAGACGGATGGCAACGTAAGAAGACCTCTCCTTGTTGGTCTGCGGAATATGCTGGGAAGTTTCGTTCAGCAGTTTGGCTGCCATTTCTTTGTCTATGCGGTATCCGCTGCCCGATGATTCGATCAGGGAGGCATGGATACTGTTCAGATCGGATATGTAATTTTTGATGGTTCTGACGGAAACGCCCATCTGGTCAGAGAGGGAAGCGGCGGTCATCCAGCTTTTCTGTTCCATCAGAAGCCGTGTTATCTGTGTGTATTTTGGTTCCATGTGACCTATTATACTATAAGAGGAAAAGCGAACAAGTTATCTTTTGCACCCTGTCAGTGAAAAAGATTGCCTGTCGGATCATTCATAAATTTAGTATATTCTATATTAAGTATAAAGAAATAAGGATAAGACGAAAGGAGCAGGGACATGAAAGTATTGTCGGGGAAGGCGGCGTTCAAGGGCGTTGCCATCGGAAAGATCAGGGAGTTCGGAGCAAAGAAGGTGGAAGTGAATAAAACTTCCGTTTCTGATGCGGAGGCCGAGATCACCCGGTTTGAAGCGGCGAAGGAGACTGCATCTGCCCAGCTTGGCGCACTGTATGAGAAGGCGGTTGCGGAAGTGGGCGAGGAGAATGCAGCGATCTTCGAGGTGCATCAGATGATGCTGGAAGATGAGGACTATCTGGACGGCATTAAGGGGATGATCCGGGATGAGCAGGTCAATGCGGAGTATGCCGTTTCTGTGACCGGACAGAATTTTTCGGAAGTTTTTGCCGGTATGGATGACGACTATATGAGGGAGCGCGCAGCCGATGTCAAGGATATATCCGCAAGGGTGGTCAGGATTTTGGCAGGCGTGGAGGAAGGCGGTGCAGTGATGGAGGAGCCTTCTATTCTGGTGGCGGAAGATCTGGCGCCGAGCGAGACGCTGCAGCTTGACCGCAGTAAGGTGCTTGCTTTTGTGACAAGAAAGGGTTCCACCAATTCCCATACGGCGATCCTGGCGCGGACCATGAATATTCCCGCCCTTGTGATGGTGGCGGAAGCGGAACATGTGGACGGCCTGATGGGAATCGTGGACGGCAAGGAAGGAAAGCTGATCGTGGAGCCCGATGATGAGACGCTTCGGAGTTATCAGGATAAGCTGGAAGAACAGAAGAAGGAGCAGGAGCTGTTAAATGCGCTGAAAGGGAAACCCAGTGTGACAAAGGACGGCAGAAAGATCAATGTTTATGCCAATATCGGCGGCGTGGAGGATGTGGAAGCGGTGCTTGCCAACGATGCGGAAGGAATCGGGCTGTTCAGAAGTGAATTTTTATATTTACAGAGCAGTGATTACCCTTCCGAGGAAGAGCAGTTTGAGGCATATAAGGCAGTGGCGGAGAAGATGGGCGGAAAGCGCGTGATCATCCGTACACTGGATATCGGCGCCGACAAGCAGATTGATTACTTCGGGCTTGACAAGGAAGAGAACCCAGCGCTGGGATACCGTGCGGTCAGGATCTGCCTGAACAAGAGGGAAGTGTTTAAAACCCAGCTTCGCGCGCTGTGCAGGGCTTCCGCCTTCGGCAGGATTGCCATTATGGTGCCGATGATCATCTCCGTATGGGAGGTGCGGACCGTGAAAGAGATTCTGGAAAGAATCAAGGAAGAGCTGAAAGAAGAAGGAAAAGAGGTCGGAGATATCGAGTTCGGCATTATGATCGAGACGCCGGCGTCCGTAATCATTGCCGATGAGCTGGCTAAGGAAGTGGATTTCTTCAGTATCGGCACGAACGATTTGACACAGTATACGTTGGCAATAGACCGTCAGAACGCGAAACTGGATATGTTCTATAACGCGCACCATCCGGCTATTTTACGGATGATTAAGATGGTGGTGGACGCAGCCCACAAGGAAGGCATCTGGGCGGGCATCTGCGGCGAGCTTGGCGCGGATACGACGCTGACGGAAGAGTTTGTGAATATGGGGCTCGACGAACTGTCGGTATCGCCCGGGATGGTGCTGCCGGTGAGAAATAAGGTTGTGAATATGTAACCGGTTTAAGAGGGACGTTTCCGGAAGTGTGAGGAGAGCTCCGGGAAGTATCTGCGTGTGGGGTTGCTGTGCAGGAGGCGCAGTAACTCTTAGCCTCTGCATATCTGCGTTAGTCATAAAAATCCATCTGTCTGAGCGAAGCGAGTTTGTGGATTTTCGTTTCGAACTTAGCAAAAATCAGGGATTTTAGGAATTCTTAATCTCGAAACCGGAAAAAGCAGCAAACCATTTCTGATGGCTGCTCTCCCCGTTTCCTTGGCGTACCTTTCAGAAACGCTTAACTTACTGACATTGTTTCACGGGGGGCCGAAAGGTACCCTCTGGAACCTCACCC
>OFGB01001944.1_pt1 | contig 11699 bp, 7 predicted proteins | sample 1521491 | NCBI WGS metagenome assembly OFGB01 (sample SAMEA3504095, study PRJEB24116) | mouse gut metagenome | biome: mouse gut; feature: mouse-associated habitat; material: faeces | place: Denmark | collected 2011
GGCTCGCCATGTGCATCCACGCCAGCGCTCATAATTTTTGCCGCGCGTCTTGGCGTAATCATATGGTTTGCTTTTACAAGCACATTGCCTTCCCTGTCATAAACAGTTTCGCATGAGAACCGTCCCGTAAGGCGTTCCTGCAGGCTCTCGATTTCTTCCTTGCCATCCATAAATGCAGATACGACCATGCCCGGAATCTCGCGGTCTTTTCCTTCATTACAGTCTGATTCCAGTACAATCAGCTCCTGCGAGACGTCTACCAGACGCCTGGTCAGGTAACCGGAATCCGCGGTACGCAGCGCCGTATCGGACATTCCTTTTCTGGCTCCGTGGGCAGACATGAAATATTCAAGTACGTCAAGCCCCTCACGGAAGTTTGACTTAATCGGCATCTCGATTGTCCGTCCGGTTGTATCAGCCATCAGCCCGCGCATGCCCGCCAGCTGTTTAATCTGTTTATCCGAACCGCGGGCACCGGAATCTGCCATCATGAAAATATTGTTATATTTATCCAGGCCGGACAGCAGCGCTTTTGTCAGCTCGTCATCCGTCTCTTTCCATACTTCAACAACTTCTTTATAGCGTTCTTCTTCGGTAATCAGACCTCGCTTATACTGCTTTGTAATCCGGTCAACCGTATTCTGCGCATCGTTAATCAGCTCCGGCTTCTGCGGCGGTACGGTCATGTCCGAAATAGACACGGTCATCGCAGCCCTGGTCGAATATTTATAGCCCATGGACTTAATATCGTCCAGCACCTCTGCCGTGCGTGTCGCGCCATGCACGTTGATGACTTTTTCCAGAATCTGTTTTAACTGCTTTTTAGCTACATGGAAATCGACTTCCAGCAGCAGCTCGTTTTCCGGAATGCTGCGGTCTACAAATCCCAGGTCCTGCGGAATGATTTCGTTAAATAAAAACCTGCCCAGCGTGGATTCAATCGTGCCGGATTTTACAGTGCCGTCCGGCATGTGCTTGCTGACACGCACATGAACGCGGCTGTGCAGCGTGCACGCCTGGTTTTCATATGCTAAAATAGCTTCGTTTATATTTTTATAATAAGCCCCCTCGCCTAACGAGCCCGGGCGTTCCTGTGTCAGATAATAAATGCCAAGCACCATATCCTGGGAAGGAACTGCCACCGGCCCGCCGTCGGACGGCTTTAACAGGTTATTCGGAGACAGCAGCATAAAGCGGCATTCCGCCTGCGCTTCCTGTGATAACGGAAGATGCGCTGCCATCTGGTCGCCGTCAAAGTCTGCATTGTAAGCCGTACATACAAGCGGATGCAGCTTGATAGCCTTGCCTTCTACCAGAATCGGCTCAAACGCCTGAATGCCGAGACGGTGCAGGGTAGGCGCACGGTTTAACATAACCGGATGCTCTTTGATAACTTCTTCCAGAACGTCCCATACTTCTGTCTGCAAGCGCTCTACCATTTTTTTCGCACTCTTGATATTGTGCGCCGTGCCGTTTGATACAAGCTCTTTCATAACAAACGGCTTAAACAGCTCGATAGCCATTTCTTTCGGAAGGCCGCACTGGTAAATTTTCAGCTCCGGCCCTACGACAATAACGGAACGGCCGTAATAATCGACACGCTTTCCTAACAGGTTCTGGCGGAAACGCCCGCCCTTGCCCTTTAACATATCGGATAAGGATTTCAGCGCACGGTTGCCAGGCCCTGTAACCGGACGCCCGCGCCTGCCGTTATCAATCAGGGCATCTACTGCTTCCTGCAGCATCCTCTTTTCATTGCGGACAATAATATCCGGTGCGCCCAGCTCCAACAGCCTGCGCAGCCGGTTATTGCGGTTGATAATCCTTCTATATAAATCATTCAGGTCAGAGGTCGCAAAACGCCCGCCGTCCAGCTGCACCATCGGGCGCAGGTCTGGCGGCAGTACCGGAATGACCGTCATAATCATCCATTCCGGCTTGTTTCCTGATTCATAAAATGCATCTACAACTTCTAACCGTTTGATAATCCTTGCACGCTTCTGCCCGGTCGCATCTTTTAACGCTGCCTTTAAGGAAGCAGAATCCTTTTCCAGGTCAATGGCCTGCAAAAGCTCCAGAACAGACTCAGCGCCCATGCCGACACGGAACGCGCTGCCATATTTTTCCCTTGCTTCCTGATATTCATTTTCCGAAAGCACCTGCTTGTAGCTTAACTCGGTCGTCCCCGGATCCAGTACAATATAAGAAGCAAAATACAGTACTTTTTCCAGTGTCCTTGGCGATAAATCCAGAATCAGGCCCATGCGGCTTGGAATGCCTTTAAAATACCAGATATGGGAAACAGGCGCTGCCAGCTCAATATGCCCCATGCGCTCCCTGCGGACGCTTGCTTTTGTAATTTCCACGCCGCAGCGGTCACAGACAACACCTTTATAACGGATTTTTTTATACTTGCCGCAGTGGCATTCCCAGTCTTTGCTCGGCCCGAAAATCTTCTCGCAGTAAAGCCCGTCTTTTTCCGGTTTCAGCGTCCGGTAATTAATCGTCTCCGGTTTTTTTACTTCCCCCTTCGACCATTCCCTGATTTTTTCCGGCGAGGCCAGACCAATCTGAATCGCATCAAACTGAATTGGCTGATTGGTTTCTTCGTTCATAACTTCTGACATATATGGCACTCCCTTCTATTCCATATCTGAAATATCTGAACCGTCTTCATCAAAGTCATCTACAAAAATAGAATCGTCTTCATCTTCTTCCAGCTCATCGTCTTCTGCGTCGACAAGCTCCTCACTCTCAGCGTCAAATTCCTTCTTGGAAAATCCCATTTTGCTAAACGATTCATTGCTTTCAAACGCAAAATCCTTGTCTCCCGAAATAATGGAATTCAAATCCGTATTACCATATTCGCTCGTTTCCATTAACTGCACTTCATTGCGGTATTCATCCAGCACGCGCACATCCAGCGCCAGTGACTGCAGCTCCTTTAAAAGCACCTTAAAGGACTCCGGAATGCCAGGTTCCGGGATATTTTCCCCTTTGATAATCGCTTCATAGGTCTTGACACGCCCGACAACGTCATCGGATTTGACCGTCAGGATTTCCTGCAGCGTGTAAGAAGCGCCATATGCTTCCAGCGCCCATACTTCCATTCCCCCAAAACGCTGCCCGCCGAACTGGGCCTTGCCGCCCAATGGCTGCTGTGTTACGAGGGAATACGGGCCGGTCGAACGCGCATGAATCTTATCGTCTACCAGGTGATGCAGCTTCAGGTAATGCATGTGCCCGATGGTTACCGGCGAGTCAAAATATTCCCCGGTACGCCCGTCACGCAGCCTGACTTTTCCATCCCTTGAAATCGGAACATCCTTCCAGAGTTCCCGGTGGTCCCGGTGGTCTGACAGGTACTGCATGACATCCGGGCGCAGCTGTTCCTGATATTTTGCTTCAAATTCTTCCCATTCCAGATTGACATAGTCATTTGCCAGCTCAAGCGTGTCCTGGATATCCACTTCACGCGCGCCGTCAAACACCGGTGTCTCTATATTAAAGCCAAGCGCTTTTGCAGCAAGGCTTAAATGAATTTCCAAAACCTGCCCGATATTCATACGGGAAGGCACGCCCAGCGGATTCAGCACGATATCCAGCGGCCGCCCGTTTGGCAGAAACGGCATATCCTCAACCGGAAGCACGCGCGAAACCACACCCTTGTTTCCATGACGTCCGGCCATTTTATCCCCGACTGAAATTTTACGTTTCTGTGCAATATAAATGCGCACAGCCTGGTTGACGCCCGGAGACAGCTCATCGCCGTTATCCCTGGTAAATACTTTGGCATCTACCACGATTCCGTATTCGCCATGCGGCACTTTTAAGGAAGTATCGCGTACTTCCCTTGCTTTTTCGCCAAAAATCGCCCGCAGCAGGCGTTCTTCTGCGGTCAGCTCGGTCTCCCCTTTCGGCGTTACCTTGCCGACCAGAATATCCCCGGCACGCACTTCCGCACCGATGCGGATAATGCCGCGTTCATCCAGGTCTTTGAGTGCATCGTCGCCGACACCCGGCACGTCCCTTGTAATTTCTTCCGGCCCGAGCTTTGTGTCACGCGCTTCTGCTTCGTATTCCTCGATATGAATGGACGTATATACATCATCCTGTACCAGACGCTCGCTTAACAATACGGCGTCTTCATAGTTATAGCCTTCCCAGGTCATAAATCCAATCAGCGGATTTTTGCCAAGCGCCAGCTCGCCCTGGGATGTCGAAGGGCCGTCTGCAATGACTTCATTTGCCTCTACATGCTCTCCCTTAAATACAACCGGCCTCTGGTTATAGCAGTTGCTCTGGTTGCTTCGCGTAAACTTGGAAAGACGGTAGGTACTGAGCGTCCCATCGTCATTCCTGATTTTAATTTCATTTGATACCGAGCTTTCTACCACGCCCGGCTTTTTTGCAAGCACGCACACGCCGGAGTCTACCGCAGCTTTCGGCTCCATGCCGGTACCTACAACCGGCGCTTCGGTTGTCAGAAGCGGCACGGCCTGGCGCTGCATATTGGAACCCATCAGCGCGCGGTTTGCATCATCGTTTTGCAGAAACGGAATTAAAGCCGTTGCAACAGAAAACACCATTTTCGGAGATACGTCCATATAATCAAACATCGTCTTATCGTATTCCTGTGTTTCCTCCAGATAACGGCCTGATACGGAATTACGCACAAAATGCCCGTTTTCATCCAGCTTTTCATTCGCCTGGGCTACATGGTAATTGTCTTCTTCATCTGCCGTCATGTAAACGACTTCTTCGGTGACCCTTGGATTTTTCGGGTCAGTTTTATCGATTTTACGGTATGGCGCTTCTACAAAGCCATACTCATTGATTCTTGCATAACAGGCCAGCGAGTTAATCAGGCCGATGTTCGGGCCTTCGGGTGTCTCTATCGGGCACATTCTTCCATAATGGGAATAATGCACGTCACGTACCTCGAATCCGGCACGGTCCCTCGAAAGACCGCCAGGCCCCAGTGCAGACAGACGCCTTTTATGCGTCAGCTCGCCAAGCGGGTTATTCTGATCCATAAACTGCGACAGCTGGGAAGAACCAAAAAACTCCTTGACCGCCGCGGTCACCGGCTTGATATTAATCAGGCTCTGCGGGGAAATCCCTTCCAAATCCTGCGTGGTCATGCGCTCGCGCACAACCCTCTCCAGCCTGGACAAGCCGATGCGGTACTGGTTTTGCAGCAGCTCACCGACCGCACGGATGCGGCGGTTTCCCAGGTGGTCAATATCGTCATCATTGCCGATGCCCCACTCTAAATGCATGTTATAATTAATGGATGCAAATATATCTTCCTTTGTAATATGCTTCGGAATCAAAAGCGCAGCATTTTTGCGGATAAGCAGTTTTAACTCGTCTGCATCTGCCCCTTCGTTTTCTTCCAGCAGCTTTTTCAGGGCCGGATAATAAACCAGCTCACGGATGCCTGCTTCTTCCGGGTCGATTTCCGGGCACCAGGCACGCAGGTCAACCATCATCGACGAGAGTACCTTTACGTTGCGCTCCTCGGTCTGAATCCAGACAAACGGCACTGCTGCATTCTGGATTTTTTCAGCCGCTTCACGGGAAAGCTCCGTGCCCGGCTGCAGCTCTATGACTTCCCCGGTTTCCGGGTCCGGGAACGACAGCGCTTCTGCAAGCACCTGTCCTTTTAAGCGGTTTTTAAAGTGAAGCTTCTTATTAAATTTATAACGCCCAACCTTTGCAAGGTCATATCTTCTCGGGTCAAAAAACATTGCCGTAATCAGGCTTTCCGCACTGTCTACCGTCAGCGGCTCGCCCGGGCGGATTTTTTTATAAAGCTCCAGCAGGCCCTGCTCATAATTCGTCGCCACATCCTTGCCGAAGCTTGCAACAATCTTTGGCTCCTCGCCAAACAAATCTATAATTTCCTGGTTCGTCCCTACACCAAGCGCACGAACGAGTACAGTAATCGGGACCTTCCTTGTCCGGTCTACACGAACATAAAAAACGTCATTGGAGTCTGTTTCATATTCCAGCCATGCGCCACGGTTTGGAATTACGGTACAGGTGTATAAAGTCTTGCCGACTTTATCATGGGAAACTGCATAGTAAATACCCGGCGAACGCACTAACTGGCTTACAATAACACGTTCTGCGCCATTTATGACAAACGTGCCCGTCTCGGTCATCAGCGGCAGGTCTCCCATGAAAATTTCATGGTCGTTGATTTCGCCATTTTCTTTATTATACAGTCTGACTTTTACTTTCAGAGGAGCCGCATAAGTCGCATCTCTTTCTTTACATTCCGGGATTGTGTATTTTACGTCATCCTCGCACAATGTAAAGTCAACAAAATCCAGACTCAGATGTCCGCTGTAATCTGAAATCGGAGAGATGTCTGCAAACACTTCTTTTAAGCCCTCTTTGAGAAACCACTGATAGGAGTCTTTTTGGACTTCAATCAGGTTCGGCATTTCCAGAACCTCTTTTTGTCTCGAGTAACTCATACGTATGCTTCTGCCAGTATTTACCGGACGTATTCTGTTCTTCTCCATATGACGTTTCACCTCTCGTTCTTTATTTTTAACAAAAAAGCACATTTAGCTGTTTGATGCGGCTTTGCTACCAGATGTTGTATGTCCGTAAAAAAGCGCAAAAAAGCTAATTCGCACAATAGGTGCAATCTATATGATAGCACAAGGGTTTGTCGTCCGTCAAGAAGATTTTCCAGAAATTTGCAGGATAAAAGCAGCCGTTCAGCCAGGGACTTTGCACTTGCTGCAAAGTCCGTAAGAAAGTGTAAATTATGCCGGGGGTGAATCCAGCCTTTTGCGAAACGAATTTTCATGGGCTGGATTCAGAGGCTGCGGCGCTCTTTCAGGTTCAGTATGAAATGCCGCTTATCCGGCTTCTGGTAATCCAGCAGCACAGGGAACATCATATTCTGTTCCACGGAATCAAATGAAACGCCTGAAATATAAACCCGATATTCCGGCGGCGGAATACGGTAAGCCTGCTTTCTTCCATAGAATATATATCCCTGCCACCGATAAATACTTTGCCGCAGTCCGGCGTGTCCAGCGCTCCTATCATATTCAGCAGCGTGCTTTTGCCAGACCCGGATTCCCCGACAACTGCCACATACTCACCCTTCGGCACGGAAAAGCTGACATTTTTCAAAGCACGCACCGCGGCCACGCCGCTGCCAAAGGTTTTGGAAACTGAATGAACTTCCAGTAAATGCAATGTTTTCCTGCCATATGCTTACTGTAAGATTACAATTTTGAAGAATTTAAGAAACTGAGGGTAAAAACCGTCCCCTTTCCCAGGCGGCTGTCTGCTTCTATGGTGCCGTTATGCGCTTCCACAATCATTTTTGCAAGCGGCAGGCCCAGCCCGATGCCCTGGGTGTCCTGTGAAAAACGGCTCCGGTAAAAGCGCTTGAAAATATGAAACAAATCTTCCGGATGAATGCCGCTCCCATTATCCCCGATGGCAATTTGGACCGCAAATGCAGACTGTTTCCACGATATGCGGACAAATCCGCCCGGTTCTGTATGGTCGAGTGCGTTTTTGACCAGATTGTCCACCGCTTCCATCATCCAGCTGCGGTCACACAAAAGCAGCACACTGTCATCACCGGACAGGAAAATTTCTTTCTGCTCCTGTCTGGCCCGGTATGCAAAATGCATTTCTGTCTCTTTCATCATATCTGCAACATTTTCCGGTGTTTTTTCAAACACAGCCGCACCGGCGTCCAGCTTCGCCAGTTTTAAAAGATTCTGTACAAGCGTTTCAATCCGGTCCAGCTCCTGTTCACTAAGCCGCACAAATTCCTGTATCTGCGGCAGCTCCTGCGCTTCATCCAGCAAGAGCCCGTTATAAATATTTAAAGCCGCAAGCGGTGTTTTCAGCTGGTGGGAAATATCGGAGATTGTATGCTTTAAAAACTGTTTTGACTTTCGTTCACTGTCTGCGTGGGCGTTTAATACGGCTGCAAGGGAATTCATTTCGTGAAACAGCCTGTACAGCTGGCCTTCCTCCTCACAGTCTATGCGCGCTGTCTGGTCACCGGACAGATACGCTGCCATCTGCGCGGCTGCCTGTTCCAGTATTTGATTCTGCTGTTTCAAATACCGCCAGAAGGCAGCCAGAACCGCTGCCGCAAAAACCGGGAAAGACGCCAGCATATAAATAGCCGCATGATGCGTGCCAGACCTGATAAGCAGTGCAGATATCCCGGCAAACAGCAGCATATATAAAACAATTGCCTGAAATAAGAATCTATTGTTTCTATCTGCAAATATTTTCATCATGCACCCCCAGGCATTAAATCTGTTATACATTCATAAAAGAGCATCCGATTCCCACGTGAAAAATAATTTTTCTGCTTTTCAGCTGGCAGAATTCCATTTATATCCCATGCGGCGTACTGTGATAATCCTGGCCGGGCTGCCCGGGTCGTCTTCGATTTTCATGCGCAGCCTGCGGATGTATACCGTAACGCTGCTGTTATCGATATAGTTCCCGTCACAGTCCCACAGCCTGTCCAGTATCTGCTCCGGCGAAAGCACCCTGTCCGGATTTTCCAGAAACATGCAGAGCAGTTTGTACTCACCGGCTGTTAATTCAATCCTGATATTGTTTTTATAAACCTCACCTTTTAAAAGGCTGACTGTAATCCCGTTTGAAGATAGTACCGCAGCTGTCTGCTGGAAATTATCACTCCTTCGCAGCAGCGCATTTATCCGCGACATCAGTACCGCCAGCTTAAACGGCTTTGTTATATAATCATCCCCGCCGATATCCAGCCCCATAATAATGTCTGTTTCTTCATCCGCAGCCGTCAGGAACATAACTGGTACTTTCGATGTGCAGCGCATTTTCCTGCAAATATCAAACCCGGAGCCATCCGGCAGTGCCGCATCCAGTATCACCAGACTGTATGTCCCGGCAGCCCACATCCGCTCTGCTTCCAGGCAGGTGCGGGCTGCATCCAGCATATACCCCTGTTTCTGCAAGGCAAAGGTTAATCCGTTCACCAGGCTCAGGTCATCTTCCACTAATAAAATCCGTTTCATGCATACCAGCCTTTCTGTTTGATTTCTGCCGACATTTAACAAGTCCAGTATAATAAAAGTATACGGAAAATACAACAATCTGATTCCAGAAAAAGAGCAGCCCCCTGTCAGGAGCTGCCCTTTTCGTATACCTGTCATCTGCTGCCAGATGCTTTTATCCATATTGGATTTTTTTATTTTAATGTAACCTTAGCGCCTTCTGCTTCCAGTTTTGCTTTCAGTTCATCAGCAGAAGCCTTGTCAGCCTGCTCTTTTACAATCTTCGGAGCATTGTCTACTACTTCTTTTGCTTCCTTTAAGCCAAGGCCGGTAGCTTCACGAACCACTTTGATAACCTTAACTTTGTTCGGGCCAACTTCTGTCAGCTCTACATCAAATTCTGTCTTTTCTTCTGCTGCTTCTGCTGCGCCGCCTGCTGCTGCAACTACAACGCCTGCTGCTGCGGAAACACCGAATTCTTCTTCGCATGCTTTTACTAAGTCATTCAGCTCTAATACGGTTAAGCCTTTGATTGCCTCGATAATCTCAGCTGTTGTCATGATTTCTTTCCTCCTGATTTAAAAATATTCTGTTTATGCTGCGGTTTTTCTGCTGCCAGAAGCTGCAAAAATGCCGCAATCTGATTTGCCTGTCATGCAGAAACTCTTATGCCTCTGCCGGAGCGGCTTCTGCCTCTGCCGCTTCTGCCGGAGCAGCTTCCCCGTCTTTTTCTGCAATCTGCTTGATAACACGGGCAAAGTTGGTAATTGGTGACTGCCAGCTTCCGAACAGCCTTGCAAGCAGTTCTTCCCTGGACGGAATATTTGAAATATCCTTCATTGCTTCGGTATCATAGAAATTGCCTTCTACAACGCCTGCCTTGATTTCCAATGCCGGAACAGTCTTGGCAAATTTTGCCAGAAGCCTGGCCGGAGCAGTTGCATCGTCTTTTGAAATTGCAATGGCATTCGGCCCTTCCAGAACATCTGTCAGGCTTTCGAATTCGGTACCTTTGAATGCGAAATTCATCAGCGTATTCTTGTATACCTTATAGGTAATGCCAGCTTCTCTTAACTCTTTACGGAGCTGTGTGTCCTGCGCAACGGTAAGGCCGCGGTAGTCTACAACAACGACAGACTGTGCATCTTTGACATTTTCAGCAATTTCCTGTACGATTGGCTGCTTGATTTCTACTTTTGCCACGAATGAGCACCTCCTTAATTTATTCTGTTTGTATTGCTCGAAAGAAAGCCTCCCTGTCAAAAGACAGGGAGACACGTAATCTCATTAACAGATACTGCTATCTGATAAACTCCTCGGCAGGCCAGTCCTGTTACGCCATACGGCACCTGCTGTCTTCGGCAATATGCGTTATCATTATAATATCGCTTGATTTATTTGTCAACAGTTAATTTGTAAGGCTGCCTGTATTAATCTTCACGCCAGGCCCCATTGTGGAAGCTACTGTACAGCTTCTGATAAACTGGCCCTTAACGGCGCTTGGCCTTGCCTTGATAACTGCGTCCATAAGGCTCTGGAAGTTGTCCGCTAACTGTTCTTCTGTAAAGGATGCTTTTCCAATCGGCACATGGATAATATTAGCTTTATCTAATCTGTACTCTATTTTACCGGCTTTAATATCATTGATTGCTTTTGTTACGTCCATCGTTACGGTACCGGCTTTCGGGTTCGGCATCAGGCCCTTTGGCCCGAGCACGCGGCCCAGACGGCCTACAACGCCCATCATATCAGGAGTCGCAACGACTACATCGAAATCCAGCCAGCCATCGTTTTGAATCTTCGGAATCAGTTCTTCCCCGCCTACATGATCAGCGCCTGCTGCCTGGGCTTCGTCCAGCTTGACACCCTTTGCAAATACAAGCACTTTTACGGATTTACCGGTTCCGTGCGGCAGTACAACCGCACCGCGCACCTGCTGGTCTGCATGGCGCCCGTCACAGCCTGTACGGATATGAACCTCGATGGTTTCATCAAATTTTGAAGTAGCTGTCTTTTTTGCAATTGAAAGAGCTTCTGACGGGTCATACTGCTTTGTCCTGTCTACCTGCTTGATAAGCTCCTGATACTTCCTGCTTCTTTTCATTTCTTTACCTCCTAGTGGTTATAGCGGGAGCCATCCCTCCCACGATAAAGTATTAAATTTGTCTTAAATTATTTGCCTAAGTCTTTTACTTTTCTGCTTTATAAATTATCAGGTTATTTCTGCGAAAATGCCGCATTATTTTTCCACTTCTACGCCCATGCTTCTTGCAGTACCTGCAATCATGCTCATTGCAGCTTCAAGGGATGCTGCATTCAGATCCGGCATTTTTAATTCTGCGATTTCCTGTACTTTTGCTTTTGAAATAGTAGCCACTTTTTCCTTGTTTGGAACAGCTGAGCCGCTCTTGATATTACATGCTTTTTTAATTAATACTGCTGCCGGCGGAGTCTTTGTAATAAAGCTGAAGCTTCTGTCAGCATACACAGTAATAACTACAGGAATGATCGTATCTCCCTGATCTGCCGTCCTTGCATTAAACTGTTTTGTAAATTCCACGATATTTACACCGTGCTGGCCAAGTGCAGGACCAACAGGAGGTGCCGGCGTTGCCTTTCCGGCAGGAATCTGCAATTTAATATATCCTTCTACTTTTT
>OFGB01001946.1_pt1 | contig 11693 bp, 18 predicted proteins | sample 1521491 | NCBI WGS metagenome assembly OFGB01 (sample SAMEA3504095, study PRJEB24116) | mouse gut metagenome | biome: mouse gut; feature: mouse-associated habitat; material: faeces | place: Denmark | collected 2011
CGCCACCCCATCTGCCCTGCCAGCCGGTACAAAAACCGGGGGAAAGCGACGGTGCAGTATTGGTTTTCTCCACCTTCCCCGCGGGCGATCCTTTCCCCCAGCCCTGCCAGCGCCCGGCAAATCGGGACCATGGGTCCCTTTTCTGTTGCAGCCAGCGTTGGAATCGCGCCGCCTCCGCCCATGCCAAGGCCCCCGCCCCAGACAAGGCCCGCTTTGGCGCACCAATTCTCCAAAATTTTCAGGGCCAGCGCCGCCTGCTCCCCCTCGTAAAAGCCGCAGTTGACGATGGCGTAGACGGTTCTGCCGGGATGCTCCGGCCCCAGCGGCTCCAGCTCCATCAGGCAGGAGAGCAGATGGGAGGGGACGCTATCCACATACAAGGGACAGGCGATGACCCACACACCGGCGCTTTGCAGCGTTTCCTTCACCCCCGCGGGCACATTACTTGTGTGAAGGGCGGCCTCTTCGGTCCGAATCTCCGGCGGGCAGAGTTTCCGGAGCTTTCCCAGCAGGATGCTGCTGGTGCTGTCTTTCCTTTTGGGGCTGGCATCAATGAGCGCAGCGGTCACAGCGTCATCCCTCCCATCTGTTCCGGGGTATCAAAGAAGAGGACCTCCGCCACCCTGCCGCCGTAGTTTTCGTTGTTGGCTTGGATAAGATTTCGGGCTGTTTCTTTTTCGGCCTCGGTAACATCCTCCCCATAAAACCAGGCGGAAATGGCGATGCGGTTTTGGTAGCGGCGCTTGTGGTGCATCCTGCCTTCCCGCAGGATAAAATCCGGGTGGACATAGGAAATAGCCCGGTCCTGCACTGCTTTCACAAAGGGACTGACGCATCCATAGCAGCAGCGGCTTACAATAAGCAGCTGCTTTGTTTTTCCCATCAGGATGCCTGTATCCCGGTAGCTATCGGGAAGAACGCACCGGCCGGGGGTTTTTATCCAGCAGCCGAAGCAGCCGACACAGGAAGCGATTGGCTCCCTGGGCTGAATGACCCGATACTCCCCCTCCACCTGGAAGGGAAGCTCCAAAAGGTCGGTGATAATCAGTTTCATCTCATGCTCACCCCAAAAACTCCAGCACCTTCTCCCCCATCTCCCCGGCCCTGCACACCGCCGGGAACCGGCAGGGGGCGTCCTTCAGGGCAGCCAGGGAGGTGGGAACAGGCAGTCCGGAAACCTTCTCCAGCTCCGCCAGGCGGGCAAAGTCGTCCTCCGGGCAGCGCTCCCCCAGGGCGGCGAGGACCGTATCCCCAAATTTGTAGGGGCTGGCGGTGGAAAGAATCACCGTCTTTGTATGGTCACCGGTGGCCCTGCGGTACTGCTCCCAGACGTTTACCGCTACAGCGGTGTGGGGGTCGCAGAGGTAGGAGTATTTCCGGAAGGTCTCCCCTATTGTCTCCGCCGCCGCCTCGTCGCCGCAGCAGCCGCCCCAGAATTCCTTTTGCAGGCTGCTCAGCTCCTTCTCATCCAGCTGGTAGACCCCCGTCTTCCGGAGGGCTGCCATCTTCTCCCTGGTCTCGGCGTCGCTCCTGCCGGTGAGGAGATACAAAAGCCGCTCCAGGTTGCTGGAAATGAGGATGTCCATGGAGGGGGAGGAGGTGGCGTAGAACTTCCGGTTGCGGTCGTACCTGCCGGTGGTGATGAAATCGGTGAGGACATTGTTGCGGTTGCTGGCACAGATAAGCCGGTTCACCGGAAGGCCCATCTGCTTGGCGTAGTAGCCTGCCAGGATGTTGCCGAAGTTGCCGGTGGGGACGCAGAAGTTCACCCCTTCGCCAGGGGCCAGCTCCCTGTCCGCCAGCAGCTGGCAGTAGGCGCTGATGTAGTAGACAATCTGGGGCACCAGCCGTCCCCAGTTGATGGAGTTGGCGCTGGAAAGGACAAACCCCTTTTCCAGAAGTTCCGCCGCCATCTTCTCATCCCCGAAGATGGCCTTCACCCCGTTTTGGGCGTCGTCGAAGTTCCCCTGGATGCCCATTACCGCCACGTTTTCCCCCTGCTGGGTGGTCATCTGGCGCTTCTGCATCCGGCTCACCCCGTCCTCCGGGTAAAAGACCAGGATGCGAGTGCCGGGGACATCCCGGAAGCCCTCCAGAGCAGCCTTGCCTGTATCCCCGGAGGTAGCCACCAGGATAGCGATCTCCTCCTTGCATCCGCACTTTTTTGCCGCCGTGGGCAGGAGCTTGGGCAGCAGCTGAAGGGCCATATCCTTGAAGGCGCAGGTGGGGCCGTGCCACAGCTCCAGGAGGTATTGCCCCTCATCCAAACGGGCGAGGGGGGCGGGGTCTCCCTCCTCAAAGCGCTCCCCGCCATAGGCGGCCTCCACCGCCGTGGCAAGCTCCTCCTGGGTCCAGTCGGTTAAAAAGCGGGAGAGGACCCACACCGCCCGCTGGGTGTAGGTCATTTTGGCAAGGGCCTGCAGGTCCTCCCCCGTGAGGGCGGGCACCGTCTCCGGAACAAAAAGCCCCCCTTCCGGGGAGATACCCTGTACAATGGCCTCCTGGGCCGTCACCTGCCGGCTGTTGTCCCTTGTGCTCGTATAATTCATGGCAGCATACCTCTTTTACAGATTCTTTTCCATCTCGTCGGTGGGCCCATAGTTCACCTTCCAGTCCAAAAAGGAGCCCAATGTCCCGCAGCTGGTGCAGCGGCTGCCGATGTAGACCCAGCGGACGTCGCCGTTCTCCCGGCGCAGGAAACCCACCCGGACGTTGAAGGTCTTGCTCTCCTTGCAGACCGGACACCTTTTCAGCCGGGGGCGGGCGCCCTCCCAGTACTCCTCCCCATCCAGAAGGATCTTTTTGACGCCGCAGGCAGCGCACTTCACCTGGATGACGCCTTCGTTTGCGTCACACCGCACCTCAAAGGCATCGCCCTCGCAGCTGTGGCAGACCACCGGCTTTACCTCCAGCCCCGGCTCCTCGACGTACAGCCGGAGATACGGGTCGATGTCCTCTGGGCTGTCCCCGGTCCAGTACTTTTTGCTTCGGTCGATCATCGTCGCGCCTCCTCCACTTTACTCCGGCAGCTCTCCAAAGGCCCTGTCCAGGAAGGGGTTGCCACCCCCCAGGGGCTTCGCGGTCAACCGGAAGAGGACGCAGCCGTCGGGGCAGACCACCGTCTTGACATACCGATCCTCGCCGCCCACCCTTCTGAGGTCGCCGCCGGAGCGCACCGCCTCCATCAGGGGGAAGAGGGTCAGCATCGCCTTGGGACAGATGCCATACCCCTGGCCGTTCACCGGGCTGCCGTAGGTGCAGTGGTAGGTGTCCCCCACCTCCTCGCCGTTGCGGCAGTAGTGCTCAGTGCTGTCTCCCTGCAGGAATCCCCCCCCCTCTACCCGGAACTCATACTCCTCATCCAGCCACTTTTTCATTTTTCCTCTCCTTTCGCATCCCTGGCAAAATATCCCCTATAATCTTTATCCCCGTTTTTTTAATACGACAAGATACTCCGTGGTACCCTCCTCCAGCTTTTTCTCCCCCGTTGGAACAAACCCATGGCGCCGGTAGAAGGAAAGGGCCTGTGTGTTTTTCTCCAGCGCCCACAGATGATCCGCATGGAGCTCCCGGACCGCATATTCCAGCAACGCTTCGCCAATCCCCCTCCTTTGGAAAAAGGGGTCAACATAGACTTTGCAGAGCTCGCTTCCATCCACCTGGACGAATCCCCGGATGATCCCATCATCGTAGACATACAGATTTTTAAGGACTGCTGGCTGCTTAAAATAGCAGTCCGCCAAAGGGACTACCTGCAACTGGTCAAAGGAAAAACTTTCATCCCCGAAGATCGGAAAGAAGTTTATTCGGTTATTGAAAACATATATTTCAGCCACCCGCGACAGATCGCCTGCTGCCGCCCTTCGGATACTCATTTTGTCATCGCACCCTTCTCTATTCGCTGATATCCGCGCCGGAAAACGTCTGGACAACCTTGATCCTCCCAAGGATGTGCTGGTTAAACTCCGCCAGCTCCTCCGCTGGGACCCACAGCTCCCGGTGGCGGGCGGCCCCCACGGTGTGTACCTCGAAGCGCCCGGCATATTCGTCCTCCACCTCAAAGCGGGTGACATAGCCTCTGCCATCCCCGGTCTTGGTGTTCCAGCGGGCAGCGATCTCCACGGCGTATTCCTCCTCCAGCACCGGGTAAAAGATGGGCTGCTCCGGGAGCCGGGGCGGATACTCCCGCCAGCCGCTCTCCTGGATAAGCCGCAGCTCCGCCGTGCCTACCGGCCTGTACAATACCATTTTTCGCACCTCACAGGGCAGTTTTCTTGTACCGCTTCCAGAAGTCCAGAGCGTTTTGGAAGCAGATTTTATCGGTAAGCGCTTCCCCCAAACCGGCGGCCAGCATCACATCCCGCAGCTCCCCCAGGCTGTGGGCCCCATCCATAAAAGCGGGAAGGGTGGCCCCATCGAAGTCGGACCCCAGGGCAACGCAGTCCTCGCCCCCCAGGTCCAAAAAGTGGAGGATATGGGCCATCAGCTGCTCTGGCGTCACGTCCCGGCGGCCCATCTCCACATCGGCCAGGAACATGGTGCAGAAGTTGATGCCGACAATTCCCCCCATGTCCCGAATCACCTTGAACTGCTCGTCGGTGAGATTGCGGCTGTGGTTTCGGACCGCCCGGCTGTCCGAATGGGTGGCCAGAAAGGGGCGGCGGGCCATTTTAGCCACCTCCCAGAAGCCGGGGTCGTTAAGGTGGGAGACATCCACCATCATCCCCAGCTCCTCCATCCGGGCCACCGCTTCCCGGCCAAAGGAGGTGAGACCCATCTGGCTGTCGCTGCCGCTGCCAAGCTCGTTGGGGGCGTTCCAGGTGAGGGTCATCATCTGCACCCCCTCTTCCCAAAGGCGGTCCAGCATCTCAATGCGTCCGCCCAGGGCCGCGCCCCCCTCCACCGAAAGGATGGCGGCCCTCTTCCCCTCCGCCAGGACCCCTTCCAGCTCCTCCGGGGTCCGCACCTGGCGGATTAGGTCCCCATGGGCCTCCATCCGGCTGCGGAAGACAGCGGCACAGCAGCCGAAGTAATCTATCGCCCTCTGGCCCCGGTATTCGTCCGGGATAAAGAGCGCAAAGGTCTGGCACCAGTCCCATTCCTCCGGGAGCTTATGCAGATCGATGTGGAAGCCGTTGTCTACAAGGCTCATCTCCTCCGCCCTGCTTTCTTGGGGAGCGGTCTCCAGGCAATAGACGCTGTTAGCCGGGTCCACCCCCGGCTCCCGTGTGATGGTATCGCAGTGCAGGTCAAAAAAACGAGGATGTCCCATGGTCAATACCCCTCCCAAAAGGCTGATCTGTAGTATTCAAAGCCGCTTACCAGCTCCTGGCCGTTCACCTGTTCCACCGTCACCGCCGCCACGTCCATCCGGGGCTGGAGGGTGCATCCCGTCTTCAGCATCCAGGCTTTGGCAGTAAGCAGCAGCTTTTTCTGCTTGCGCCGGTCCACCGCCGTCAGGGGGCCTACCATCGCTCCAGGACGGCGGGCCTTCACCTCCACAAAGGCGGCTATCTCCCCCTTTTGGGCGATGATATCCACCTCCCCCCAGGGGCAGCGCCAATTCCGGGCCAGTATTTCATAGCCCTCCTTTTGGAGCCAGCAGACGGTGTAATCCTCCCCCGCCCGGCCGGTGCGCTGGGCCGGGGTCCTTCTGCCGGTCACGCTTCCTTTTCCTGGAGCACCTTCCGAAGGAAGGAACGGCGGTGGATGGGGGAAACACCGTGTTTTTCAATAAGCTCATAATGGAGCTTTGTGGGGTAGCCCTTGTGCTTTGCCAGCTGGTACTGGGGGTACTCCTGATCCAATTCCAGCATATACCGGTCCCGGCTCACCTTTGCCAGCACCGAGGCCGCGGCGATGGCAGCGGATTTCCCGTCCCCCTTCACCACCGTCCGGGTGGGGATAGGCAGCCCCGGATCCCGGTTGCCGTCCACCAGGGCCAGCTGCGGCAGTTGGGGGACTCCATCCCCTGCCAGCATCCGCTCATAGGCCCGGTGCATCGCAAGAAAGGTGGCCTGGAGGATGTTCAGCCGGTCAATCTCCTCCGGGGAGGCAGTCCCGATGCCAAACCAGGCCTTCCCCTCCCCCAATATTTCCTCGAAGATGGCTTCCCGGCGCTTCTCTGTAAGTTTTTTGGAATCGTTCAGCTCCGGAATCTCCACCCCTGGCCGGAGGATGGCGCAGGCGGCAAAGACCGGCCCTGCCCGCCCCGCCTCATCCACCCCGCAGAGGGTGAGGCCAAAGGAGGCGTCGAACTCCCAAAGCCCGCGGTTGTCCTTCTTTTCTGCCACAGGTTTCCCTTCCTTCTGTCACGGAGATTTTTCCAAGGTGATGCGGCCCCACTGGCCCCCCCGGAATTCGTCCACCACGGTGATGGCGGCCCGCTCGGTGTTCACATGGCCGCCGGGGAGGAGCATCCCCCGCTTGCGGCCAATCTGCTCCAGCAGGTCAAAGGGCTCGCTTTCGGCCACTGTCTCCAGCGGGAGATTATACCGGGCGGCAATCTTCTCCCCTTCCGTTGGGGCCAGCACCTCCAACAGGCGCACCGCCAGGTGCTCAACGTCCAGCACCTCGTCCTTCACCGACCCCACAAAGGCCAGCCGCTCCCCCGCCAGCGCATCCTCGAACTTGGGCCAGAGGACGCCGGGCATATCCAAAAGCTCCACCCCGCCGGGGAGGGTGACCCACTGCTTCCCCCTGGTGACGCCGGGGCGGTCCTCCACCTTGGCCCTCTTGTTGCCGGCCAGGCGGTTGATGAGGGAGGACTTCCCCACATTGGGGATACCCACCACCATTACCCGAATGGTGCGCCCTGTCATCCCGTTCCTCTCCCATTGGGCAATCTTTTCCGCCAGAACAGAGCGGATGGCGGGCAGGAACTGCCCCAGCCCCTGACCGGTGCGGCAATCGGCAGCCAGGGCGGGAATACCCTGCCCCCTGTACCACTGGCACCAGCGGCGGGTCTCCTCCGGCTCGGCGGAATCGCTTTTGTTCAGCAGCAGCAGCCGGGGTTTCCCGCCCAGCAGGCGGTCCAGCTCCGGGTTGCGGCTACTTTGGGGGATACGGGCATCGGCCAGTTCCACCACCAGGTCCACCAGGCGCAGGTTCTCCTGCATCAGGCGGCGTGTCTTCGCCATGTGGCCGGGAAACCACTGCACCGGTAAAATCTCCGCCATAGGGCCACCCTCCTTTCTATACCTTATTACTATACTTCAGCCAATGGCGCCGAACCGCTCCAGGGGGGCGAAGCGGAAAAACACCTTCCCTTCAATGTCCTCCCTGGGGACAAAGCCCAGGACGCTGCTGCGGCTATCCTGGGAATGGTTGCGGTTATCCCCCAGAACAAAGCAACAGCCCTCCGGCACCGTTACCGGGAAGGCAATATCTCCACTAAGGTGGGTGGCCTCCTGGACATAGGGTTCCTCCAGACGCTGGCCGTTGACGAACACCGCCCCAGCCTCAAAGTCAATCTGCACCGTGTCGCCGCCGGTGGCGATAATACGCTTCACCAGGTGCTTTCCCGCCCGGTCCTTCGCCTTTATTGCCACAATGTCCCCAGGCAGAGGCTCCTTGTAGCCCATCATCTGCACCAGGATGCAGTCCCCGTCCCAAAGGGTGGGCTCCATAGAGCTGCCCCGCACCAGGGAGGCCCGGACAAAGAACATGAAGACGCCAGCCAGAAGAAGGGCTACCAGCAGCATATGGAAAAGGCTCCACAGGGAGCTTTCCAGGGAGTAGGACTGCTCCTTTGTCAGGGTATCGGAATTTGGGTCCATCAGCCCTTCAATATCCATCTCCTCCGGCCCCATGGAACCACCTCCTCCCGCCGGTGATCTATTAGAGTTCGTAAATCTCCATGGTCTCCCTGCTGTTAAATTTCCGCAGGGATTCGTTCATCATCTCCTCCACATAGTCTCCATCAGACATGGTGGTGAAGAAAAGGATGTCCTCCCGCTCAAAGCCATTTTTGGTAAAGACCTCCTCCGGCAGGGCCTTGATGCTTGCCTCCAGCACAGCCATATACGCCACGGCAAACTCCCACTTTTCCGGGGACGCCGTGCAAAGGTCAATCTCCTTGCAGGCGGCTGCAACGTCCACCAGAGGCTGGTAGAGAAAGTCGGTTTCCGGCTCCAGCTGCTCGTCCCAATCGTAGAATTCGTCGATGCTGCCGCTGGTATCCCAGGTGATGAAGCAGCCGGAAAAATCATCGGTGGTCATAAAGCCAATTTCGCAAAAGTCACTGCCCTTTTCTTTCTTCAGAATCTCATCAATAGCGCCGGGCAGATGGGCGGCAAGGCCCTCCCGAAATTTTTCAAATCTTGTCAGCTCCATGGTAAACTCCTTTCTGTCAATCCATAAGACAAAAGGGAACAGCTGGCTGTCCCCTTCTCTTTACCTATTTTCGGTTTTAGCGGATGGCTTCCTTCACCTTGGCGGCCTTGCCCACCCGATCCCGCAGGTAGTAGAGCTTGCTGCGGCGTACCCGGCCCTTGCGGATCAGCTCCACGCTGTCCACGTTGGGGGAATGCACCGGGAAGACACGCTCCACGCCCACGCCATGGGACATACGCCGGACAGTGAAGGTCTCGTTGATGCCGCCGTGCTTCTTGGCAATCACAGTGCCCTCAAAAGCCTGAAGACGGGACTTTTCGCCCTCCTTGATGCGGACCTGCACCCGAACCGTGTCGCCAATCTCCACCTTGGGGGCGTCTGCCTTCAGGCAGCTGTCAGAAATCAGTTTCAAAGCGTCCATAAAATTCCTCCTTAAAATATCCAGGCATTCTTACCAGCGCTCCCGGCGCAGGCAGCGGACTGTCTGGTTTGACCTTCCGGCCCTCCCTCCGTTGGGGATTGCCGCCATCAAAACCCGCAGGGAAGCACTCCCCACAGTTCTCATGCCTTAATACTATACCACAGGGTGTTGGGAAATGCAAGAAAAAATTTAAGAAAAACGGGATTTTTCCCTTCTTTCCCCATTTGTCCATTCTTGACAAGGGCGGGGGAAACCGGTAGAATATTTTTTAATAAACCGTATTTTTCTGGTATGAGAGGAGCTCTTATAATGTTTAAAAACGGCGACCGTTTCCAGAAGATTTACACCCAGGGCGTTGTTACTGTGTCGGAGATTTGGGTGGATACCATTACCGGCGTCCAGTACCTTTTCCACAAGGATGGCAACGGTGCTGGATTCACCCCCCTGTTAGGAGCGGACGGCAAGCCTGTCATCTCCCGCGAAGGGCTGGAGCCGTGACCACTATCACCCTGGATGGCCCGGACCGAGCCGGAAATCTCCGAAGGTGGCAGGCTCTCCTGGGTGAATTTGCCCCTTTTGCTCACACCTTCCAGCTGCACTGCTGGGAGGACGAGAAGGAGGCCATCGCCCTGGCGGGGCAGCACGGCGCAGAGGAGGCGGCAAGCTGGGAGCACGGGCGGGTATTTGCCGGGGATGTTACCCCTGCCTTTCTCCGGATGCTCCTTCAGCAGCCCCTCCCCCAGGACTGCGGGGAGGCTCCAAAGCTGACCCCCTTCTTCTCCATTTTTTTGGATAACGGCTTTTGCAGCGAGCACTACGGCACCGAGGTCCACATCATCACAGAGGAGGACATTCCATGACAAAAAAAGAGCGGGCCGCGGCCTGCATCGCCCGGCTGGAGGAAAAATATCCCGGCGCCCAGTGCTCTTTGGAGTACCAAAAGGCCCATGAGCTGCTTATCTCGGTGCGGCTGGCGGCCCAATGCACCGACGCACGGGTGAACCTGGTGACTCCGGTGCTCTTCGGCAAATTCCCCACAGTCCAGGCCCTGGCGGAAGCCCCGGTGGAGGACGTGGAGGAATGTATCAAATCCTGCGGCCTCTATAAGACCAAGGCGCGGGATATTGTCGCCTGCTGCAAAATGCTGGTGGACCAGTACGGCGGGGTGGTGCCGGACACCATTGAAGAGCTGGTAAAGCTCCCCGGCATTGGCCGGAAGACCGCCAACCTGGTGGTAGGGGATATTTACGGAAAGCCCGCCATTGTCTGCGACACCCACTGCATCCGCATCACCAATCTTCTGGGGCTGGCGGACAGCAAGGACCCGGCAAAGGTGGAAAACCAGCTGCGGCCCATCCTCCCCCCGGAAAAATCCAACGACTTCTGCCACCGGCTGGTGCTTTTTGGCCGGGAGGTGTGCATTGCCCGGCGGCCCCAGTGCGGGGTGTGCCCCTTAGCGGACCTTTGCCTGAATAAGCCCGCGCCGGCCAAGGGATAGGCGGCTGCCATGAACCAGCTTTTTATCCGGCAGGCCGCCATCGACTGGGAACGGATTGCATCGGACGATTACCTCCGCCGCATCCCTGCTTTGCAGGGATTGGAGCGTCTGGAGCTTTCCGCTCCGGTCACCTTTTTTGTGGGGGATAATGGTACCGGCAAATCCACCCTCCTGGAAGCCATTGCTGTGGCCTACGGCTTCAACCCGGAGGGAGGCACCAAAAACTACCACTTCTCCACCTACGATTCCCACTCCGGCCTCTATTCCGCCATCAAGCTCATCAAGGGCTACCGCCGGGCGGAGGGGGGCTATTTTCTGCGGGCGGAAAGCTTTTACAACGTGGCTACCAAGGAGATGGAGTATACCGACCCCAAGCATCCCTCCCAGCGGTATCACGACCGGTCCCACGGGGAAAGCTTTATGAGCCTGCTCCAACGGTGGCTGGGCAGTACCGGCGTTTTCTTGTTTGACGAGCCGGAGGCGGCCCTTTCCCCCCAGCGGCAGATGACCCTGCTGGCGGAAATTTACCGTTCCGCCAGGGCCGGTTCCCAGTTTATCATCGCCACCCACTCCCCCATTCTGCTGGCCATTCCGGGGGCGGTCCTGCTCTCCTTTGATGACGGTGCCATTCACCCCTGCACCTACCAGGAGACCGGCAGCTACCAGATCACAAGGCTGTTTATCAATGACCGGGAACGGGTGCTGCGGGAGCTTTTGGCCGATTCGGAGTGAAAAAGATACTCCTGTTATGGCACTGCGGACATTCCCTGTCCGTTGTGCTTGGCAAAGAATCGAAAACGGAAGAAGGAAACCCTCTATGAGACGATGCCGCATACCAGCCCTCCTGCTGGCTTTTCTGGCCAGCCTGGCGGGCTGTCAAAAGTCCCCAGATGCCGCAGCCTACGAAAAGCTGCTGTCCGGCGACCTTTCCCTCTTTGACGAAACGGAGGTCCAAGCCTGGGCCCTGGACACATGGATGGAGCTCGTACTGGTCCCCGGGGAAGCAGAATACACCTGCCTGGACCTTGACGGCGATGGCATTGGTGAGCTGCTCCTCCAGCGGACCGGGGATCCCGGCAGCTACAACGGTGTTTTCCACTACCAGGATGGCAGGCTGTTCTGTTGGCAGAACGATGGTGTGGAAGGAAGCTGCCGGGACTACCCTCTCCGGGATGGCACCATGGTGCGCCAGTACGATTTTTTGAATACCCGCTCCTATACCTTGTTCCGCTATCTGGGGGACGGAAGCACCGAGATCATCGGGGAGCTTTTTATCCGAGAGGAATCCTCTCCCCTGAGCAGCTCCGACCCCTCCCTCTGCTGCCAGGTGGACGGAGAAGTGGTTGATCAGGAGGTGTTCCAGGAAAAGCTGGACGCCCTGGTAACCAGCCAGCTGCTGGAGCCATCGGCCTGGACAGTACTCTGATTCAAAACGAGCAC
>OFGB01001952.1_pt1 | contig 11677 bp, 8 predicted proteins | sample 1521491 | NCBI WGS metagenome assembly OFGB01 (sample SAMEA3504095, study PRJEB24116) | mouse gut metagenome | biome: mouse gut; feature: mouse-associated habitat; material: faeces | place: Denmark | collected 2011
GCTGAAGCCATATGGCAGTATAACAAGGGAATTGTGGATGCCATATATGACCTGGTGCCCGCGGTAAAGCCCCAGATTGCCATGTATGAGCAATTCGGGCTTCCGGGACTGGAGGCATTCCGGAAAACAGTGAATTATTGCAGGGAAAAAGACCTGGTGGTCATAGGCGATGTGAAAAGGGGGGATATCGGCTCCACTTCCGAGGCCTATGCGGTGGCACATCTGGGAAAAGTGCAGGTGGGAAGCAAATTTCACTATGCTTTTGACGAGGATTTTGCCACGGTGAATCCCTACCTGGGCTCCGATGGGGTGAAGCCTTTTCTGAAGGTGTGCAGGGAAGAGAAAAAGGGTATTTTCCTTCTTGTGAAGACATCCAATCCCAGCAGCGGGGAACTGCAGGACCTGGCGGTGAGCGCTGGGGAAAGGCAGGAAACCATCTATGAGACCGTGGGCAGGTATGTGGCAGAATGGGGCGCGGAGTGCATGCCGGAGGAGGGAGATTACAGCTATGTGGGAGCCGTGGTAGGGGCAACCTATCCGGAGCAGGGAAGAATCCTGCGGAAGATGATGCCCCGAACCTTTATTCTGGTGCCGGGCTATGGCGCCCAGGGAGGAAAAGGCGCGGATCTGGTGCACTTCTTTAACGAAGACGGACTGGGAGCCATCATCAATTCCTCCAGGGGAATTATCGCGGCTTACCAGCAGGAAAAATATGCCCGGTTCGGGGAGGCTGGCTATGCGGATGCCGCCAGGGCCGCGGTTGTGGATATGAGGGAAGATATTGCGTCCGCGCTGGAAACAGTACGGAAATAAGAATGACTGCCATTGCGGCAGAAGGCAGACAGGTAATATTTTTGTGAAAAAAGACTGGTTTCGGGAGAATTTCGGAACAGAGGGCGGAAAACCCGGGGAAAGAGAGGAAGAAAACGATGACAAAGATTGACGTGTTTTCCGGTTTTTTGGGAGCAGGCAAAACGACTTTGATAAAGAAACTTTTAAAGGAAGCGCTGGATGGCAGCAAAACAGTACTGATCGAGAATGAATTCGGTGAGATCGGCATTGACGGCGGATTTCTGAAAGAAGCAGGAATTGAAATCAAGGAAATGAATTCCGGCTGTATCTGCTGTTCCCTGGTGGGAGATTTCGGAGCTTCCCTGAAGGAAGTTATTGAAACTTACGCGCCTGAACGGATTCTGATCGAACCCTCCGGCGTGGGGAAATTATCGGATGTGCTGAAGGCCGTGGAGAATGTGGCGGCAGACCTGGATGTACAGGTGAACAGCGCCGTGGCTGTGGTGGATGCTGCCAAGGCGAAAATGTATATCAAGAATTTCGGCGAATTTTTTATCAACCAGATTGAATACGCGGGGACGATTCTGCTGAGCAGGACAGACAAGGTCAGCGGGGAAAGACTGAAAGAATGCGTGGAACTGATCCGGCAGCATAACGGGAAGGCGACGATCATTACCACGCCCCTGGCACAGCTGGATGGGAAGGCGGTGCTGGAAACCATTGAGGGCGCGGATACCCTGGAAGAGATGATGAAGACAATGCTGGAACATGCCCACGAGGAGCAGGAACACCATCATCACGGAGAGGAATGCTGCCATCACCATGGAGAAGGTGAGCATGGGCATGACCGCGGAGAAGAGTGCTGCCATCATCATGAAGGAGGGCATGGGCATGACCATGGAGAGGAGTGCTGCCATCATCATGAAGAAGGACATGGGCATGACCATGGAGAGGAGTGCTGCCATCATCATGAAGAAGGACATGGGCATGACCACGGAGAGGAGTGCTGCCATCATCATGAAGAAGGTGAGCATGGGCATGACCATGGAGAGGAGTGCTGCCATCATCATGAAGGAGGGCATGGGCATGACCACGGAGAGGAATGCTGCCATCATCATGAAGAAGGTGAGCATGGGCATCATCATGATGGGCACTGCAGCTGCGGACATGATCATCATGACCACCATGGACACCACCACGCGGATGAAGTGTTTACCAGCTGGGGCAGGGAGACATTCGCAAAATATACGGCAGACGGGGTTGAAAGCATATTGACCCGTCTGGACAGTGGGGAATACGGAGCGATTCTGCGGGCGAAGGGCATGGTTCCCGGAGAGGATGGCATGTGGATTTATTTTGACTATGTTCCCCAGGAGCATGACATCAGGAACGGCAGACCGGAGGTCACCGGAAAATTCTGTGTGATCGGCGCGGAACTGAAAGAAGATAAGCTGGAAGAGCTGTTTGGCTGAATCGAAAGGCGGTAGGTGTATAAATGAAGCCGGTATATGTGATCAATGGATTTCTGGAAAGCGGAAAAACGGAATTTATCAGTTTTACACTGGCACAAAATTATTTTCAGGTCAAGGGGAAAACACTTTTGATTCTCTGTGAGGAAGGGGAAAGGGAGTATGATCCCGAACTTCTTGCCCACAGCCGTACGGAGATCGAACTGATTGAAAACGAAGAAGATTTTAATCCGGTGAATCTGACGAATCTGGAAAAACGCCATAAGCCGGAACGTATCATTATTGAGTTTAATGGTATGTGGAATTACAAAAATGTCAAGCTTCCCTGGTACTGGAAGATAGAGCAGCAGATCACCACCATAGATGGCTCCACTTTTCCCATGTATTACACCAATATGCGGTCCCTGCTGGCGGAGATGATACGGAAATCGGAGATGGTGATTTTCAACCGCTGTGATACGGTGCGTGACCAGCTGAATTCTTACAAACGAAATATCAAGGCGGTAAATCCCTCCGCAGATGTGGTATTTGAGGGTGCAAAAGGTGAAATTGACGAGATTCTGGAGGAAGATCTGCCCTACGACCTGAACAGGGAGACAATTGTCCTGGACAATGAGGGATATGGCATCTGGTATCTGGATTCCATGGATCATCCGGACCGTTATGTGGGTAAAAAGCTGCAGTTTGTGGCCATGGTACTGAAGCCGGAGAACTGTCCAAAAGGATATTTTGTGCCCGGGCGCATGGCCATGACCTGCTGTGCGGACGATATGGCATTTCTGGGCTATGCCTGCGCCTGGCAGGGCGCGGAGGAACTGAAACAGAAGGAATGGGTGAAGGTCACCGCCACAATGGCCGTGGAGTACTGGAAGGATTACCAGGGAGAGGGGCCGGTGCTCCATGCGGTCAGCGTGGAAAAAACCAGGGCTCCCAAAGAGGAAATTATCAGCTTTTCATAAAGGGCGGGCCACGGATGTCCGGGAGGAAATATGAATTCCAATGAAAAAGAGATTCACCAGCTGAAAAACCGGTTTCATGATCTGGCTGACAAAGCGTTCCGGCAGGGGATTTTTACATTCACCGGGTTTCTGGGACTGGCCGAGCAGGATATTTTCTGGCAGGAGCAGGCAAAACTGCAGTATGCGGGATTTCAGCTGAATGGCGGCTGGGAGGATGCTGACAGGGTGGTAATACGTTTCGGAAATCCGGAGGAGACGGGATACGAGGCGGAATTTCCCATTGTGTGCGTCAACGTCCGGCCCCTGGGACCCAGATTTGCGGATGCGCTTTCCCACAGGGATTTTCTGGGCGCACTGATGAATCTGGGAATTGACAGGAGTACCCTGGGAGATATTAAGATAAAGGAGAGCCAGGCTTTTGTGTTCTGCCTGGATTCCATTGCGGCGTTTATCTGTGAAAACCTGGAGCAGGTGAAACACACCCATGTGAAGTGTGCCGTGACAGAGGTGCTGGAGAGCATTCCCAGGGAGACGCCTGCCGTGATGAAGATACAGGTACAGTCGCTTCGGGCGGATTCCTGCGTGGCAAAGGTTTATAATCTGTCCCGGGAAAAAAGCCTGGACTTGTTCCGTGCGGGAAAGGTTTATGTAAACGGACGTCTGTGCGGTAACAATTCCCTGCTGCTGAAGGAAGGGGATACGGTCAATGCCAGGGGATTTGGCAAATTCCGGCTGACGGGAGAACCCTCCCTGACCAGAAAAGGAAAACTGGCTGTGGAAGCGGCTGTCTATCAATAACTGTGAGGAAGTAGTATGTATTCATATTCAATGGTTCAATGGCTGTTTTTCTTTTACCTCTACTGTTTTGCGGGCTGGTGTATTGAATCTGCATATGTATCCATTCGGACGAGAAAACTGACAAACAGAGGATTTATGAGAGGGCCGTTTCTGCCCATTTACGGAAGCGGCGCCATTATGATGCTGGTGGTATCCATGCCGTTTCAGGATAATATCGTGATGACCTATGTGGCGGGCTGTATAGGCGCCACTGTGCTGGAATATGTCACGGGCGTCACCATGGAGCTTCTGTTTAAAATGCGGTACTGGGATTATTCCGACAAACCTCTTAACTTTCAGGGGCATATCTGTCTGGGCAGTACATTGTCCTGGGGGTTTCTGACAATTTTGATGACGGAAATTGTCCATGTGCCGGTGGAGCGGCTGGTGCTGTCCATGCCGCCCAAAATACTGGCAGTGGCGGCTTATATTCTCACGGCGGGTATTTTTGCGGATTTTGCACTTTCTTTCAAGGCTGCCATTGACCTGCGGGATGTACTGGTGAAAATGGAACAGATCAAGGAAGAAATGATGCACATTCACGGACGTCTGGGGGCGATTGTTTCCAGGGCCAGCCAGGGGATGGAGAATTACAAGACGGCTTTTTCGGAGAGCGTCAGTGCTGCCAAAGGATTTGGGGAGGGGATGGCAGTCCGCATGGAGGACCTGAAGTCAGGGATTGAGAGCAAAGTGGAACTGCTTAAGAGCGCGGCGCGGACAAAACCCACGGCCTATCTGGAAAGTGTCCGGGAAGAAGTGCTGGAACTGGTGATGAAGTACCGTGTCAATGAGGCGGACAGTAAACGTCTGGGAAAACTGAAAGACTTTTTTCAGAAGGATATGATCCGCTCCAATCCGGGGATGACTTCCAGGCGCTATCAGGAATTCCTGAATGAGCTGAAGGCCCAGAGCGGCCATAAAAAGAAAGACAAGGAACGGGGAAAAGAAAAAAACAGGAAAAAACGGATTTTGTTTTTATCAACAATCTTAGAGTATAAAGACACAAAGAAAACCCCCATCAAATGAAACATACTTTCATATGATGGGGGGATTTTTTAGTCACATCTTGAAATTTTTTCGCCTTTCATCAGCTTCTTGCCACGGATAGCAAAAAGTTCAGATACAGACACCACCTGGATTCCCTTCTCCTGGAAATAAGCAAGGATCTCCGGCACGGCTTCTGCTGTCTTCTCATAGGTTGAATGCATGTTGATAATGTCTCCGTCTCTTGCCGCCTTCACATTTTTTACGATCTGATCCTTTGTCACAGAATCCTGATAATCATGGCTCCAGTTCGACACGTCAATGATCGGAGCATCGATCACTTCAAACATCGTATCGCCGTATGCTACATTCGGCGCCCGGAACAGAAAACTGGAATACCCGCTCATCTCTTTGAGAATAGCGTCCGTTTTTTCAAGCTTCTCTATAATCTGTTCCGCACTTGCTTTATCCAGACTGGCATAATCATAGGAATGGTTGGCGATCTCAAATCCCCAGTCCAATGCCTGCTGTACTTCCTGTCTGCACTCCTCACTTTTTACAATATTGCCGCCGATATAGAAAAATGCGGTAATCTCATACTCTGCCAGAATTTCAAAAATCCGGTCGTAAAGCTCCCTGTTTTCCCCGATTTCCGGCAGCTTGTACCTGCAGGAGCCTAAAAATGCAGACGGTGTCCGCTTTAACAGCTCCAAATCCAGGTCTGTACGGATTTTTTCACTCATATCCACGATTTTCTTCTCCAAAAAACCCTGGATTCCGTTCCGCATGCCGTATACCTTCTCTGCCCCTAAATCCTTCGCCGTCTTGTACACCCCTGCAAGACTGGAATTGATAACGGATGTCGGCCCGCCGGACTGCCCCACAATTACATTTTTTGCCATAAAAACCTCCCAAAATCAATGATTTTATTCATACATGCCCATTTTAACATAAATTGTCAGAATACTCAACCCTTGTTCCGGATTATCTTTCCGTTTTCGACTTTAAAAATAATATCACATTCCTCGATTGTCGTCAGCCTGTGCGCAATAATAACAAGCGTCTTGCGCCCATGCAGGCTGTTTACGGACTCCATAATCGCTGCCTCGGTCTCATTATCCAGGGCAGATGTCGCTTCGTCAAAAATCACAATTTCCGGGTCTGTATACAGCGCCCTTGCAATCCCAATCCGCTGGCGCTGCCCGCCGGACAGGCGCACGCCGCGCTCGCCGATTTTGGTTTCCATGCCTTGCGGAAGGCTGTCTAGAAAGGGCTTTAGCTGTGCTTCCTCAATCACCCTTAATACCTGTGCGTCGTCTATATCTTCCTTTTTCTGCCCGAACGCAATATTGGCGCGTATCGTATCATCCAGCATATAAATGGCCTGCGGAATATAGCTGACATGCGAAAGCCAGCCGGCATAGTCCTCGCGGATGTCCCGCCCGTCTGCCAGAACCTCACCGGACTGCGGCAGCAAAAGTCCGAGCAGGATATCCACGGCCGTCGTCTTGCCGGAACCGGAAGTACCGATGATGCCGACCGATTTTCCTGCCGGAATGACCATATCCGCGCCGTCCAGCACATCGGCCGACGCATTCGGATAGCGGAAGCGGATATTGCGCAGTTCAAACTGCTTTTCGTATGTGAGCGCTGCCTGCTCCTTTTTTATGTCCGGATGCCGGTGCTTCTGGCTTTCCAAGTTTTTGGCCGCCTTCAGGTTTTTTATCAGGTTATCCAGCATCGGCTCCTGAAACGCCGCCGAATTGACCGCCCCGCTGATGCGCGTCGTGCTCGGCAGAAGGCGGACTGCGGCAAATGCAAATGCCGTCAGCTGCGGCATCAGCCTGTCAATGCTCTGTCCGGCGCTCAAAAGCCCCATTATCACCGCCAGCACGGATGCAACACTGACTGCTTCGATTAAAAGCCTTGGCATCATCGTCACGACACTGTTGATTTTTTCGGCATCGATGGCTTTTTTGCCATAAATGGCATATTCCTCAATAAAATACTCCTCTTTGTGGCTGACCTTGACGTCCTTGATGCCGTTTAAGGACTGCAGCATCCATTTTGTGGACAGCGACGTATTTTTCGTAAACCGCTGGCTGGCCCGGCGCAGCACCGGCTTGACCGCCTTAAACATCACAAGCATGATAAATCCCAGCACCAGCCCGATTAAAGCGGCCATGCCCGGGTCAATAATCAGGATAATCAGAATCAGCGCAGCGCTGACAATGACTTCCGTAAAAAAATTCAGCACAGTCGTCAGCAGGCTGAATGCGTTGATAACATCCGTATTGATAATGCGCATGATTTCGGCAGTCGTAGCGTTTAAATAAAATTCATACGGGCGGTACATATAGATGCGCAGCAGCTGCTTCTGCACCTGGAACCGGCTGTTACATACAAACCGGTACTGCAGGTAATATTCCAAAAACAGGTACGCGTTTTTAAATATATAGATAAACAAAAGCGCGCCCAGTATCAGCATCATTGCTTCGTAATACGTGCTGATATGAAACATGCCGCAGATTGCCTGCATATAAGGCTTTTCCATAAAATGCGCATCCGTCACCGCTGTCATCAGCGGCAGTACAAGCGATACCCCCGCCATTTCCAGCACCGCGCCAAATACCATCAAAACGCCAAGCAGCAGGATGCGCACCTGCTGCTCCCTGCTCATGATACTGCGGAATTTTTTCACAATACGAATCATGCTCCCTGCTCCTTACTGGTTCTGAATCGAATAGGTCGGTACGATTTTCTGCACAAACTGGCGGATATCGTCCGGTTCTTCCACGACATAATCCCGCAGCTGTTCTAAGCGCCGCATAAATTCGGCTTCATCAAACTGGATTGGCTTGCCGATATGAATCAGCTTGTTTGCCGTGTCCTGCATGCCTTCTTCTTCCATCAGCATTTCCTCATACAGCTTTTCCCCCGGACGAAGGCCCGAAAATACAATGTGGATATCCTCATCCGGCTTATGCCCGGACAGCAGAATCAGGTTTTTGGCCAGGTCTGCGATTTTGACCGGCTCGCCCATATCCAGCACAAAGATTTCCCCGCCCTTTGCATAAGCCCCTGCCTGCAGCACAAGCGATACGGCTTCCGGTATGGTCATAAAATAGCGGATAATATCCGGATGCGTGACCGTAACCGGGCCGCCCTGTGCAATCTGCTTTTTAAACAGCGGAATAACGCTGCCGTTGCTGCCAATCACGTTTCCAAAGCGCACGGCCACATATTCGGTCTGCGAATGGTTGTTATATGTCTGGATAATCATTTCACAGATACGCTTGGTCGCACCCATAATATTCGTCGGGTTGACTGCCTTATCCGTCGAAATCATGACAAACCTGCGCACATGGTGCCTGTCCGCTGCCTGCACGACCTTCCAGGTACCGAGCACGTTGTTTTTGACAGCCTCGTTCGGGCTTGTCTCCATCAGCGGCACATGCTTGTGTGCTGCTGCGTGGTATACAATATTCGGCTGGTACTGTGCAAAAATATCGTCAATGCGCTTGGTATTGCGCACCGACGCAATCAGCGTCACCAGGTTCAGCTGTGGAAAACGGTTCAGCAGCTCCTGCTGGATATCGTAGGCCGAATTTTCATAAATATCCACAATCACAAGCTGTTTCGGATTGTGCGAGGCAATCTGGCGGCACAGCTCGCTTCCTATCGAGCCGCCCCCGCCTGTGACCATTACCACCTGTCCCGACACATATCCCATAATGGAATCCAGGTCGATTTCCACCGGGTCGCGCCCGAGCAGGTCATTCATGTCCACGTCTTTTAATTTTGTCACGCTGACATCCCCGTTTACCAGCTGGTACATGCCTGGCAGGCGCTTGAGCTCGCACCCGGTCTCTTTACAGATTTCGACGATTTCTTTTATTTTTTTCGGCGGTGCCGACGGAATCGCAATCATAATCTCATGCACATGCAAAATGTCCACAAGCTCCGGTATCATATGCCGGTCGCCGTACACCTTGATGCCGTGCATATAGCTGCCCTTTTTCATCAGGTCGTCATCCACGGCACCGACAATATTCAGGTTGATGTATTTGCTGTCCACGATTTCTTTTATCAGCATGTTTCCGGCGCTTCCCGCACCGACAATCAGCACATTGCGCCGCTCATTTTTCTGCCCGGACATTTTCATGCGCACCATGCGGATGACACGGTAAAAATACCGCCCGAATACGGCAAACAGCAAAAGAAACAGCCCGTAAAACACATAAAAGCTGCGCGGCATCGGATAAGACGAATTGCGCCCGTGAAGGATATGCACATAAATCGTCAGCAGGATGTCGTCGATAAAGCAGGCACAGCAGATATACATCAGCTCTGTCGAGCCCGCATACGACCAGAGGCTGGAATACAGCCGGAATACTGCAAAACAGATAATGGTAATCGCCGACGCCGTCCACATAATCTGCACGCATTTATCCAGATAGTTATCCGGAATCCATTCCAAATGCAGGTCAAACCTGGCCATCAGGGCGAGCAGGCAGGAAAGCACTACGGCACATATATCATAACATACGAGGAAAAATCTCCGTATCCATAATTCCATATTTTTCATTTGTTCTCTCCTTTTATGCTCCTGAATGACTGCCGTTTTCGGTCACATAAATGCTCTGCTCAAGGCTGTGCACGCGGTAATCCCCGCCCGGGCAGCCGCTCATTGCCTGGTCATAGCTGAAGCTGCCGAACGCCTTGCCGGCAAGCTTCCCGGTTTTACCCGGCATGGCAGATGCCAGCCGCACGAGGGGCCCGAGCGTCTTTAAAAGACGGATTCTGCGTCCCTTTGCCTTTGCAATCCCGGCCACCAGGCTGGATGTATCTGTATAACAGTCATTCTGCGGGAAGAAAATCCCTGCCTGCCTGTTTTCGATTAACAGGCGCACAAATTCACACAGATTGTCAATATGCAGCACGGAACGCTCGTTTTTGACGAGCGGAAATACCGGCACTGCGGCTGCAATCTTTTCTAACATCTGATAATTTCCCTTGCTGCCGTTCCCGTAAATCATCGGCGGGCGCAGCACACACACACGGAAATCCGGCGTTTCCAGACGCCGCACCATGCGGTCTCCCTGCCATTTGCTGTTGCCGTACACGCTCGAAGGCTGCGGCCTTGACTTGGCGGTAATCCGCTTCCTGCCCTGATAAGCCGGGGCGCTGTCCCCATAGATAATCATGCTGCTCATATGGATAAACTGCGCTGCGCCGTCTTCCCTTGCCTTCTTCGCAGTCTCGGCCGCAAGGTCCCTGTTTACTGCATAGTATAGCTGTTTCTGCTCTTTTGATACTTTTCCGGTATCGGTATGCGCAATCCCGGCCACATGAAAGACGCAGTCATATCCCGAAAAATCATATTCTTTCCACTGCTCCCCGTGCATATCCAGCTCTGTCACCTCATAATGGCCGCCAAATTCCAAAAGCCAGTCCCGCACTGCCATGCCGATATAGCTTCCGGCCCCGGTAATCAGCACCCGGATTTTTTCTTTGGATAAATGTTCTTTTTCTTTTTCATAAACCTGCCTGGCTGCGGCTTTTCCGCCGGCTGGCGCGCCGGCCCCTTTCCTGCCGCGTCCGGCTTTTTTTTTGTTCAGCGTGCCGGTTCCGCCTTCTACGACGCCTTTATGACCTGCAACGGCCAGCACCGTTCCAGCCACGCAGCGGATATCCATCCACGGCCCGTAATGGCTGACATATTCCCCGTCCAGCGCTGCCTTGACCGGGATTTCCAGCTCATCCCTGCCGTTAATCTGCGCCCAGCCGGTAAGCCCGGGCAGCACGTCATTGGCCCCGTATTTCTCACGTTCTTCGATTAAATCATACTGGTTCCACAGCGCCGGCCTCGGGCCGACAAGACTCATATCCCCGCGCAGGATGTTAAACAGCTGCGGCAGTTCATCCAGGCTGTATCTGCGCAGAAACGCCCCGGTTTTTGTTACCATGGCATCCGGATTCTGCAACAGATGCGTCGGCATGTCTTTGGGCGTATCGGAATACATGGTGCGGAATTTATAGATTTCAAAATGCTTTTTATGTATGCCCACACGTCTCTGGCGGAAAATCACAGGCCCCCTGGAGTCCAGCCGGATGGCAATGCTGATGCCTGCAAGAAGCGGTGACAAAAAAAATATGGCAGTGCCAGACAGTGCAATGTCAGCAATGCGCTTGCATTTTGTGTAACGGGTATTCGTTTGGATTGCTTTTGTGTTCATGACCTGATACCTTCCTCCGTATACAGCTGCGCTGCATGTGCTTATGCGTAAAACGCTTTTCTTATTCTATCATATTCTGAAACCGCTGCAAATATGATTCCAGAAATTAAGGGCTGACAGTTTCTGGCACATCATGCCAGAGCATGCAGCAGCCCTTACCGGAGCAGCCCATCCAAATCAAAGTACACCCGGCTGCTGGTGGCATCTCCCTGCGATGCCACCAGCTTTTTTGCCTCCTCTACGTGTTCACGATGCGTAATGATAACACACACTTCCTTCGCCCCTTCGTACTTCCTGCGCCGCAGCAGCGGCACCTTGTGCCACTCCTCTGCATACGGCAGGCTCTTTTGTATCATAGCATTCATTACTTTTGATCTGACTCCTGCATCTGCGACTG